>Ga0335397_10001727_pt1 | contig 29724 bp, 27 predicted proteins | sample MAT04_FD_205740 | JGI IMG/M metagenome (GOLD analysis project Ga0335397, IMG submission 205740) | Freshwater microbial communities from Lake Fryxell liftoff mats and glacier meltwater in Antarctica - MAT-04 (spades assembly) (version 2) ... | reverse complement strand
CCCCGCTAGTCGGCATGGCCGACGCGATTGTTGACGTGGTCAGCAGTGGCGCAACCTTGAAGGCAAACAAGCTCAAAGCCGTCGAAAAAATCGCCGATATTTCAGCGCGACTGATCGTCAATCAGGCCGCGCTCAAGACCAAACGCGACGCGCTGATGCCGATCATCGAGAGCTTCGCGAGGTCGATTGACGCAAGAGCGTAACGCGTAGGTGTGCACCAGAGTGCGCACCATTGGTTCGTGAAAGCGAATCGATAGACAGAGCAACGATGGCGAGTATTTCTGATGTGGCAAAAGAATGATGGCAATGACAGCATTGACATCATTGCAGTCAATTCATAAGATGACTGCTTGTCGCACGAGAGGAGCACACAATCATGGCCACGCTCACCATTCGAAACATTGACGATCAAGTTAAGGCGAAGCTACGTTTAAATGCTGCGGAACACGGCATATCGATGGAAGAAGAAGTCCGTCAAACCCTTACCCGCGCGGTGATGCCGTCCGCCAACGACGCCGACTCGCGTGGACTGGCGACGCGGATTCGCGATCGAATGAGGAGCATGGGAATCAAGGGCTTCGAACTTGAAATCCCGCCTCGCGAGCCGATGCGTGAGCCGCCGGACTTCAGTGGATTCTTTGAACCCGAGAAAGCGCTAAAGCGCGCGCCAAAGCGCCCATCAAAGCGGTGATCGTGCTCGACACCAATGTGGTGTCAGAGATCCTCCTGATCCTGCCGAATCCGCTAGTGCTTCAGTGGATAGAGAAACAGTCGCCGCCTTCACTACACACCACTGCGGTCACGGAAGCAGAACTTCGGCTGGGTACTGCGATCCTGCGCGTTGGCAAGCGAAAGGCTCAGATTGTAAAGCTGATTGAAGACACGCTAAGGGAGGATTTTCCCGAGCGCATTCTGTCGTTTGATTCTGACGCCGCCGTGCTCTACGCCGCCATCTGCGCCCACCGACGCTCGCTGGGTCGCCCCATCTCGCAATTCAACGCGCAAATCGCCGCGATCTGCAAGGCGCGGGGCGCAACTGCGCTGGTCACCCGAAACGTCGCAGACTTCGCAGAAATCGGGCTCAAACTCATCAATCCGTGGAATGCTACCTGACACTATCCCGGCAACATTTACTGTCGTTGATCACATTCGTTTGCGATAAGTCCTGTGACAGGTTGAGTGTTCGAAGATAGGCGTGCTCGAATTGCACGGGGCCGCAAGGTGGCCACCGACAAGCCAAACCGGGCTGCAAATTGCTCCTGCGTCAGGCCCAGACGCGTGCGCAGCGCGGGCACATCGACCTCGTGCGGTCGGTAGACCATCACGCCACTCGCATTGCCGCGGGCATGACTGATCGCCTCATTTAGCCCCTGCTTGATGCGCTGAAAAGTTTTACTCGTTGTCCTCGCCTAGTGGGCATGCGGTCGCAATACTGTGCGGCCGTCTTGCAAACCGATTCATCCCCACGAGCAGGTCAGCATCTCATCGAGTGCGTCAACGATTTTGTCTCGATGTTGCGCCAACGTGCCAGCCTTTGCACCCAGGTTTTCAGTCGCGACGTACGCCATGTCCAGTGGATTGAGCACTACCTCAATCGATTGCACTTTAAACATCGGATTCATGCGGGACGCCACCGTTGACGCGCTCATCGACAGCGCGCTGCGTCGCATCAGTGGCACCACGACTCGGCGGCGGTAACGACCAAACTGGGACGATTGGACGGTTACTACAAACGGGATCGCAGCCTTATTGGCCCCGAGATTACGGTGTACGTCGAACTGCGCCATGTGCGCTCAAAGCTAAAGCGTTGAGTGACTGTCAGCAAACGAACCGTGCGCGTCGAGCACGCTGTTCCAGTCATTGGCGCATTGATCGGCCAGCTGCTGCCGATTCAGGCGCGACTGACGCTCGCGAGTCACAAATCCTTCCAGCAATGATTCGACGGTCGCAGACAAATTGGGGCTTAGCAATTTCGCCTCTGCGACAAGGCCGGTGTTCAACGTCAGATTGACGGCTCGCTTGCGGGCGATACCGGCAGCGGATTGGGAGTCTGGGGGCCGTTCATGCAGGGCGTCCTTTGTGATATGCGTATGCAATGCGCATAGTGTACTTGGGGTATCACTGACGCAACGCTGCCTACCCGTAAAATCTGATGTGTGCGTCACTGACGAAAATCTCGCGCATACCGAGCCCGCGCTCAATCAGCTTTTCCATGAAAACCGCAGCGCATATGGAGCTGCAGGCACTTTTCGCCATTTATCGATAAACGGGGAAATGTCGAGCTAGCCCTAATGTAGTGGCGCTTACAGAGAAGAGCTGATAGGACGCGTAGGGTGTGCATCAGAGCGCGCACTTTTGGTTCGTTACCGTGAATTTTTAGATAGAGCAACGATGGTGCGCATTCTGATGCGCACCCTACACCATGAAACTCCTCAATTCTTCCGCCGCCGATTTCTATCCCTCGCTTGACGCGTTGACGCATCACGCGGGCGCGCTCGATGCAGACGTGGACGCGCGCGTCGCGGAAATTCTGGCGGATGTGCGTGTTCGCGGCGATGCGGCGGTGCTGGATTACACGCGCAAATTTGATCGCCTTGACGCGTCATCGATGGCAACGCTGGAGCTTTCGAAAGACGAGATGAAGGCCGCGTTCGATGCGCTTGATCCCGAACTTAAATCTGCGTTGATTTTGGCGCGTGATCGCATCGAAACGTATCACCGCCGCCAGATCGCGGAGAGCTGGCGCTATACCGAAGCGGACGGCACACAGCTCGGCGTGCAGGTCACGCCGCTGGATCGCGTGGGGCTTTACGTACCGGGCGGCAAGGCGGCGTATCCGTCGTCGCTCCTGATGAACGCGGTGCCCGCGAAGGTCGCTGGCGTGCGCGAGATCATCATGGTGGTGCCGGCGCCTGATGGCGTGAAGAATGCCACGGTGCTCGCCGCTGCGCATCTGGCGGGCGTCGATCGCGCGTTTACCATCGGCGGCGCGCAGGCGGTCGGCGCGATGGCTTTCGGTACGGCGACCGTGCCGCAGGTGGACAAAATCGTCGGCCCCGGCAATGCCTACGTGGCTGCGGCGAAACGCCGCGTGTTCGGCATCGTCGGTATCGACATGATCGCCGGGCCGTCGGAAATTCTCGTGATTGCCGACGAAAATGCGAACCCCGACTGGGTCGCGATAGATTTGTTTTCGCAGGCCGAGCATGATGAAGTCGCGCAGTCGATTTTGCTTACGCCGAGCGACGCGTTGATTGCCGCCGTGCAGGTGAGCATCGAAAAATTACTGCCGACGATGCTGCGCAAGGACATCATCGCTGCATCGCTCGCCGGTCGCGGCGCTATCGTCAAAACGCGCTCGCTGGAAGAAGCGTGCGAGATCAGCAATCGCATTGCGCCGGAGCATCTGGAACTCTCCGTGGCTGACCCGGAGGCGCTGTTGCCGCTGCTACGCCACGCAGGCGCAATTTTCATGGGCTACGGCAGCAGCGAAGCGCTCGGCGATTATGTGGCGGGCACCAATCACGTGCTGCCGACGTCCCGTTCGGCACGCTTCTCGTCGCCACTTGGCGTGTACGATTTTCAGAAACGCACAAGCATCATTTACGCGTCAACGCAAGGTGCAAAAACGCTGGGCAAGGCGGCGGCAACGCTCGCCTACGCGGAAGGACTGCAAGCGCACGCGCGGGCTGCCGAATTAAGGATCGAAGAACGATGAACGACAAAACCGCGATGCTCACGCGCATCATGCAAACGGTACGCCCCGAAGTACAAGCCATGCGCGCCTACCCGGTCACGCCGCCGTGGACGGGTATTAAGATCGAATTGATGGAGGACAACCACCTCGACTCGCCGCAGTCTGCGCCTGCAATGCGGGCCGCACTGGCGAAGGCAGTCTCTGAGGCCGCATTCAATCGCTACCCCGATCCGGCCGCCCCCGAACTTAAAGCCAAGTTGCGCGAAAACCTCGGCATTGCCGCGCATCACGGCATCATTCTCGGCTCCGGTTCGGATGAAATCATCACCATGATTTCGATGGCGACGATTTCGGGGGGCGGTACGGTGCTCTCGCTGGAGCCTTCGTTTGCAGTGTTCAAGAACGCGGCCAATGCGGTGGCGGGTCGTTACGTAAGCGTGCCGCTCAACGCGGACTTTTCGCTTGATCTCGACGCCACGTTGGCAGCGATCAAACGCGAGCAGCCGAAACTCGTCTGGATCGTATTTCCCAACAATCCGACGGGCAACGCGTATCCCGACGAAGCGGTGGCAGCGATCATTCGCGCCACGCCGGGCCTGGTAGTGATTGACGAAGCCTATGAGCCGTTTGCGCAACGTTCGTGGATGTCGCGGCTCGACGAATTCCCGAATCTGCTGGTCATGCGTACGCTCTCCAAGATCGGTCTTGCGGGCGTGCGCTTGGGCTACGCATTCGGCGCGCCGGAATGGATCAACGAGATCGACAAAGTGCGTGGGCCGTTCAACGTGGGCGTATTGCAGCAGGTCGCAGCGATCGTGATGCTCGATCACTACGACGAGCTGAAGCGCCACGCAGCGTCGATGATCGCCGAGCGCGAGCGTCTGTTTGCGGCTTTGTCAGCCTTGCCCGGCGTGACGCCATTCCCGTCGGTTGCGAACTTTGTGCTGGCCAGATTTCCTGATGCGTTAGCCGTGTATGAAGGCCTGAAGTCACGAGGTATTCTGGTCAAAAACGTCTCGGCGCAGCATCCGCTGATGGCCAACACGCTACGCATTTCGGTCGGTAAGCCGGACGAAATGGATCAATTGCTGGCGGCGTTAGCGGAATTGGTGCTGTAGGAGCGGCTCCGCCGCGATCAACGTTCAAGACACGCCACCGGGTCGCGGCAGAGCCGCTCCTACAATATCGCCATGAACGCAAACTCTCCCCGCATCGCCGCCGTCGAGCGCAACACCAAAGAAACCCAGATCAAGGTTTCGATCAACCTTGATGGCAGCGGCAAGGCCGACCTCAACACCGGCGTCCCGTTTCTCGATCACATGCTCGATCAGCTCGCACGGCACGGCATGATGGACCTGATGGTGCACGCCAATGGCGACCTGCACATCGACGCACACCACACGGTGGAAGACATCGGCATCACGCTGGGGCAAGCCTTCAAGCAGGCTGCGGGCGACAAGGCGGGCATTTTTCGCTACGGGCATTCGTATGTGCCGTTGGACGAGGCGCTGTCACGTGTTGTGATTGATCTTTCTGGCCGTCCGGGGCTTGAATTTAATGTGCCGTTCACGCGCGCCATGATCGGCACATTTGACGTCGATCTGACGCACGAGTTTTTTCAGGGATTCGTGAATCACGCGTTGGTGACGCTACACATCGACAACCTCAAGGGCGACAACGCGCACCACCAGTGCGAAACCGTGTTCAAGGCGTTCGCGCGGGCGCTGCGCATCGCTTGCGAGCGTGATGCGCGTGCAGCGGGCGTAGTGGTTTCGACCAAGGGCGTGCTCTAGTTCGACCTATGCAAACCATCGCAATCGTCGACTACGGCATGGGCAATCTGCGCTCGGTGGCGAAGGCGTTTTCGCACGTTGCGCCGGAACAGCGGGTTTTGATCACCAGCGATGCCCAGGAAATCGAAAACGCCGAACGCGTCGTGCTGCCCGGTCAGGCGGCAATGCCTGAGAGCATGGCGGCGCTCAACGCATCGGGCTTGCGCGACGTGCTTAATCGGGTCTCCCGCGAGAAACCGTTTCTCGGTGTGTGCCTCGGTCTGCAAATGTTTTTCGAGACGAGCGAAGAGGGCCCACCGGGCGTCGGAACCCCTGCACTAGGCTGGTTAAAAGGCCGCGTGGCGCGTTTTCCGAAGCCGCACGTGGATTTGGGCGGCAGCGTGCTGAAAGTGCCTCATATGGGCTGGAATGCGGTGCAATTCCCCGAATCTGTGCGCTCGCACCGTTGTTGGGCGGGCGTGGCCGATAGAACCGCGTTTTATTTCGCACACAGCTACTACGCGGTGCCTGCCGACGGGGCGACAGTTGCGGGCGTGGCCGAATACCCGCGCCCAATCTGCGTCGCAGTGGCGCAGGCCAACATTTTTGCGGTACAGTTCCACCCTGAAAAAAGCGCGGACGCTGGATTGCGTGTGTTGCAAAATTTCTCGACCTGGAACGGATCGTTTTAGGCCTGTCCACCACAACCCATTTAGTTTCCACCCCGCAGCGACTTCGCCGCACCAGCCTCCAATGTTTTCCCCATGCTAGTCATCCCAGCCATTGATCTCAAAGACGGTCACTGCGTGCGCCTGCGTCAGGGCGACATGGACAATGTCACCGTGTTCTCTGAAGATCCAGCCGCCATGGCGCGCCATTGGGTTGATCGGGGCGCGACGCGTTTGCATCTGGTGGACTTGAACGGCGCGGTGCAGGGCAAACCGATCAACGAGCGCGCGATCAAGGCCATCCTGTCGGAAGTGGGCGAGGAAATTGAAGTCCAGCTCGGCGGCGGCATCCGCGACCTTGACATCATCGAGCGCTATCTCGACGACGGCGTCGACTTCGTCATCATTGGCACCGCCGCCGTCAAAAACCCCGGCTTTCTACACGACGCATGCAACGCCTTTCCAGGCACCGTCATCGTCGGCCTCGACGCCAAAGACGGCAAGATCGCCATCGACGGCTGGAGCAAGCTAACCGGCCACGACGCCCTCGACCTCGGCAAGCGCTTCGAGGACTACGGCATCGAAGGCATCATCTATACGGACATTGGTCGCGACGGGATGGGCACGGGCATCAATATCGAGGCGACCGTGCGTCTTGCGCAACCTTTGCGGGTGCCGGTTTACGCCTCTGGTGGTATTCATAATGTTGAGCACATCAAGCTGTTGAAGCCTTATCAGGCTGATGGGATTGCGGGAGTTGTTTGCGGGCGCGCTTTGTACGAAGGAACGCTCGATTTCAGAGCTGCAGTTGCTGCGCTTCAATAATGCCTCCCCTGCGTAGTAGGGGAGGTGGCACGAAGTGCCGGAGGGGTGGCTCGAGGGCGACCGCGCGCGATGGCCTTCGTGTAAACAAACGCTACCCCTCTGTCGGCTTCACCGACATCTCCGCTACTTCCCAGAGGAGACTTGCAATACCTGCCCCACTTAAACATGCTCTGTAAACGCATCATCCCCTGCCTGGACATCAAAGACGGTCGCGTCGTTAAAGGCGTGAATTTTGTCGGCCTGCGCGATGCGGGCGACCCGGTTGAAGTGGCGAAACGCTACAACGATCAGGGCGCGGACGAGCTTTGTTTCCTCGACATCACCGCGAGCGTTGAAGCGCGCGGGTTGCTCTACGATCTGATTGAACGCGTTGCGTCGCAGGTGTTCATTCCGCTCACCGTTGGCGGTGGTGTGAAAACCGCCGAAGACCTGCGGCCCTTGTTGAATGCGGGCGCGGACAAGGTGAGTATCAACACTGCGGGTGTGAACCGCCCAGAAATTTTCAATGAGGCGAGCCATTTTTATGGTGCGCAATGCGTCGTTGCAGCGATTGACGCGAAGCAGACGCGGCCCGGCTTTTTTGAAGTGTTCGTTCATGGTGGCCGCACGGCGACTGGCAAAAATGCGATTGAATGGGCGCGTGAAGTCGCCGATCGCGGCGCCGGCGAAATTTTGCTCACCAGCATGGATCGCGACGGCGCGAAGATTGGTTTTGATCTTGAACTCACGCGAGCGATTGCCGACGCCGTCAGTATTCCGGTGATCGCCTCAGGCGGCGTCGGCAACCTCCAGCATCTCGTTGATGGTGTGCTGAAAGGCGGTGCAGACGCTGTTCTCGCCGCGAGCATTTTTCACTACGGCGAACACACGGTGGGTGAAGCAAAAGTAATGATGCGTGCAGCGGGAATTCGCGTTCGCTAGCGTTTACTCGCTCTGGTCGATGACCTTCTCAATTCGTCGATCCGGGATGAACCAGATTAGCGACTACGCCGTCAGCAATAGCGTCGCCACAAAAATCCCGATCATCATGAACACCAGCACCAGTTTCACCACGGTGCCGACGAGCAAGCCAATCCACGTCGCGAACCCCACTTTCGCGGCCTGCTTCGCGTTTTTCTGTGCGATGTATTCACCGATCACCGCGCCGACGAAGGGCATGAACAGCACGCCGACCAGTCCCATGAAAATGCCCACGACCGTGCCGAGCGCCGCACCGACAATGGCGAGCGTGCTGGCACCCGCCTTCTTCGCGCCCATCACCGTGGCGAGGTAATCGGTCACCCACGCCAGCACCGCCAGCACCGCGATGATCGCGACGACCCACCATTTGACGCGCGTGAAATCGTCAAGCCACGCCGCCAGCACGATGCCCGCTAGCACGAGAATGGTTCCCGGCAGGGCGGGCAACACGGTGCCAGCGATCCCGACGACCATTAAAAGTACAGCGACGATCCAGCCAAGAGTGTGTGTATCCATGCTTGGCGACGTAAGGGCAGCCGCTAACAATTCAATGTGAGTTTTGAGTTTAGTTTGGGCTGATGACTAGCGGCGTACGGTTCGGAGCCCTGCTTCGTGAAATGACGAGACTCTGAGAAACATTGCGCCCGTCTGGCGCACAGCTTTTCGGTTTCCCCCATATTTCATGGGGGCTTGAATATGAAATTTCTCAAAGTCGACTTAAAGGCAAACGAATAGATAGCCCCTGTAAATAAAGGGCTACAAGAAAAAGCTGATAAGGGTTGCTGCATCCGGATTCCAGAACCGACCCAGGCCGCTGTTGCCACCACGAATTACCAGGGGACGCGTCGGGCATTTCCCCGGACATGGAAAGCCTCCTTGACCGCAAACCGCGCACTTTTGCGAACTTTAGGCTGAACAACTTCCGCTCGTCGCAATTGAGCAAGCGTTGCTGGCGAATCAACTTGAGGGGCAACACGCAGCAATCGGCCGCGAGCACTTGAATACCCCACGGCCAGTCGCAACGTTCCCATCGTACTTGCAAACTCCAAAAAATATAGCCTCCTCCGAATGAACCCGCAAACCTCCAACCTGTTTTCTCCAATCCGCGTCGGCGCAATCGATGCCGCCAACCGCATCTTCATGGCGCCACTCACGCGCTGCCGCTCGACCCCCGGCACTGACGCGCCGAACGCCATGATCGCCGAGTATTACGGGCAGCGCGCCAGCGCAGGGGTCATCGTTAGCGAGGCGACACAGGTGTTGCCAACGGGCAAGGGTTACGTCGGTACACCGGGCATTTACAGCCCGGAGCAGGAAGCGGGCTGGAAGTTGGCGACCGCCGCCGTTCATGCCAAAGGCGGAAAAATCGTTGCGCAGTTGTGGCACGTCGGCGCGATTTCGCATCCTGATTTGCAGCCTGACCATGTTTTGCCCGTAACGGCATCGACCGGCTTCAACCCCGGCGGAACGATTTACACACAGAACGGAAAAGTGGATCGTATTGCCGCACGCGGCCTCGAAACCGCTGAAGTGAAAGCCTACGTCGAGGCTTATCGTCATTCGGCGGAAGTGGCCAAACGCGCAGGTTTCGACGGCGTCGAAATTCACAGCGCTAACGGCTATCTGCTGGAGCAATTTATTCGCAACAGCTCGAACAAACGCACCGATGAATACGGCGGCACAATCGCTAATCGAATTCGCTTCACGCTCGAGGTCGTCGACGCTGCGACCTCTGTGTGGGGCAAGGAGCGCGTCGGCATTCGTCTATCGCCGGTCACCGCAGCCAACAACGCCACGACCGACAGCACCACGCAGGCGACCTACGGCGCGCTGGTCGAGGCGCTCGCCAAACGCGGCATCGCGTTCGTGCATTTCATTGAAGGCAATACCGGCGGCGCGCGCGATTTGAAGGATTTTGATTTCGCTTGGGCGAAGAAGACGTTATCTGCTGCGGGCGTTGTTTATGTTGGCAACAACAAGTATGACCGCGCGATGGCGATTGATGCGGTTGCGCACGGCGCGGTGGACGCCGTGGCGTTCGGTGTGCCGTTCATCGCCAACCCGGATTTACCGGAGCGCCTGAAGCAGGATGCCGCACTCAACGCCGCGAATCCCAAGACGTTTTACAGCGCAGGCCCCGAGGGCTACACCGATTACCCGACGCTGATGTAGCCGCCGTCCACGGGCACAATCGTGCCCGTGACGTAGCGCGCCGCGTCCGAACATAGAAACATGATCGGATCAGCGATCTCGGCGGGATCGGCCCAGCGCGCCATCGGAATGCGGCCCATGATCTGCGCGTTGCGCTCAGGGTTCTCGCGAGCACCGCGTGACAATTCCGTAATCACCCAGCCCGGCGCGACTGCGTTCACGCGAATGCCGTCAGGCGCATAAGCGCAGCCCAGCGACATCACGAGGTTTTTCACCGCGCCCTTTGACGCCGAGTAAGCAGGCTGCACCGGGCCACCGAAAAAGCTCATCACCGAGCCGATGAAAACAATCGCGCCTTTTGATTTGGCGAGAAGCGGGCGCGCGGCGGTGGACACCCGCATACCGCCGTTCAAATTCACGTCGATCACCTCGGCGAATATCGCGGGATCGTGCTCCGCCGCACGGCGGATGATGCCCGCCGAATTCACCACAAAATCGAGCTGGTCGAGCGAGCCGATCAGGCGCTTCACTGCGTCGTCGTCACGCACGTTTAGCGCTTCGATGCGAATTCCCGCGAAGTCAGGATTCGCTTTGGCCGCCGCTATTTCCTGCTCAGTCACACCGCAAGCGATCACGCTCGCGCCCGCGCGCTTGAAGGCGAGCGATGCCGCTGCGCCAATGCCAGAAACGCCCCCAGTAACCAGGGCGACTTTGTTGGTGAAGTTGAAGGTGATGTTCATGAAACCGGCACTACGAAAGCGTAGGTACTTCCGCAACAATGGTTGACGACGGTTGCAGTCCGTCTCTAGTGTAGACGACGACTGAGGAGTCATCGGCTACCAGCCAAACTTCTTGTGCGCCTGCCGCGAAATAGGCGGCGCGTTTCGCCGCCATTTCGGCGTCACTGTTGCTGTCGGACAAAACTTCCACGCAAAGCTCTGGAGCTAGCTGCAACGGACTGTCATTCGCCTGAGACTGGATGAACGCAGCGGAGCCCCAGCCGACGTCTGGAACGCGCACGCCGATAACCGTTTGTATCGCTGGCTCGGTAATGATTTCACCGGAAGTGAGCTTCTTTGTCAGGTACTGAATGACGCGCGTTTGACGACGTCCGTGCCAGGTTGAAGCAGGACTCATTTCAATCATTCCCCAAGCGTTGAGCTCGATCTTGAACGGCAGATCGCGCAGCGTTGGATCAGCGAGTACATCAGACCATTGCATTTGAAATCTCCAGATGATGATTCAGTGTAATCCGGTCGCCTTACCGGCTACTTCAATCCCTTAAACCTAACCCGCTTGGGCCGCGCCCCTTCTTCACCGAGTCGATGCACTTTATCGGCTTCGTACTCGTGGAAGTTGCCGTTGAAGAACGTCCATTGGCTGTCTCCTTCACAAGCGAGGATGTGGGTGCAAATCTTGTCGAGGAACCAGCGATCATGCGAGATGACCAGCGCAGTACCGGCGAATTCGAGGAGCGCATCTTCCAGAGCGCGCAGCGTTTCCACATCAAGATCGTTCGACGGTTCGTCGAGGAGGAGCACGTTTGCGCCCTTGAGCAACGTTTTCGCCAGATGCAAACGTCCGCGTTCACCGCCCGACAAATTGCCAACCAGTTTTTGCTGATCCGCGCCTTTGAAATTGAAGCGGCCGATGTAGGCACGACTTTGCATCTCGAACCGTCCGACTTGCAGAATATCGGCACCGCCGGAGACGTCCTGCCACACCGTTTTGTCGTTGGTGAGGCTTTCGCGCGACTGATCGACGAAGGACATTTGCACGGTTTGGCCGATGACGACTTCGCCTTTGTCGGGTTTCTCGACACCCTGAATCATCTTGAAGATCGTCGATTTACCGGCACCGTTCGGGCCGATGATGCCGACAATCGCACCGGGTGGAATCGCGAACGACAGATCGTCGATCAGCATGCGATCACCAAAGCTCTTGGTCACGCCCTTGAACTCGATCACCTGATTGCCCAGACGCTCGGCGACCGGGATAAAAATCTCGTTGGTTTCGTTCCGCGTCTGATATTCGTGGCTCGACAATTCCTCGAAGCGGGTCAAACGGGCCTTGCTCTTGGCCTGGCGGCCTTTCGGATTCTGGCGAACCCATTCCAGCTCTTTCTTCAACGCTCTCTGGCGTGCAGATTCGCTCGATTCTTCCTTCTTCAGGCGGTCGCCCTTTTGCTCAAGCCACGCGCTGTAATTACCCTTGTACGGAATTCCGTGTCCCCGATCCAGTTCCAGAATCCACTCGGCTGCGTTGTCGAGAAAATAGCGATCATGGGTCACCGCAACCACGGTGCCCGCGTAGCGGGCCAGAAACTGTTCCAGCCACTCGACGCTTTCTGCGTCCAGGTGGTTGGTCGGTTCGTCGAGCAGCAGCATGTCCGGCTTGGAGAGCAACAAGCGGCATAGCGCGACGCGACGCTTCTCACCACCCGACAGGTTGCCCACTTTGGCGTCCCACGGTGGCAGGCGCAATGCGTCTGCCGCGACATCAAGCTGCGCCTCGGTGTTGTGGCCATCACCCGACGCGATGATGGCCTCAAGCTCCGCCTGTTCTTTGGCCAGCGCATCGAAATCGGCGTCTTCTTCGCCATACGCGGCGTACACCTCATCGAGGCGCGCCTGAGCCGCTTTCACACCACCCAGACCTTCTTCCACGACTTCGCGCACGGTTTTATCGCCGTCGACCAGCGGCTCCTGCGGCAGGTAACCCACCTTGGTGCCGGGATTCGGGCGCGCTTCGCCCGTGAAATCCTTGTCCACCCCGGCCATGATTTTGAGCACGGTGGATTTGCCCGAGCCGTTGAGGCCCAGCAGACCAATCTTCGCCCCCGGGAAGAACGAGAGCGAAATGTCCTTGATGATCTGACGTTTCGGCGGAACAATTTTGCTCACGCCGTTCATGGTGTAGATGTATTGCATAGTCTCTGGTTTTCACGTGAACTCGTTTCAGCGAGCGGCGAGATTCGTTTATGAGCGAAGAGGGGGACTCCGACCGGTCTTCCTGAGCCTGTCGAAGGGCTGGCTGGTGCGAGTGCAACGTGGGCTTCGACAGGCTCAGCCCGAACGGCAAGGCGGAGCGATTTGACCGTATTATCTCAGGCTGAACGCCAATTGCCTGAACCGCCCGAAAAATGCGCACCTACCGCTACCACCTCGTTAACGTTTTCGTCGAATCCGATTCCGCAACCTTTGGCGGCAATCCGCTCTGCGTATTCGAGGACGCGCACGGCATGACCGATGGCGAAATGCAGTCAGTGGCAGCGCAGTTCAATCTTTCGGAAACGACGTTCGTGCTGCGCCGCGAGAACCTGCCGCCGCAAGTGCGAATCTTCACGCCCGCGTTCGAGATGCCATTTGCCGGGCACCCAACCGTTGGTACGTCGTTCGTTGTCAACGCGATCAGCCTGCCCGGCTGCACTGGCAGTTCGCTCACCCTCAACATGAAGGCGGGCGATATTCCGGTCACGCTCGAGCCCGGCGGGTGGACATTGACGGCCAACGCGCATACGAGTCGCAGCAGCGGAATCTCTGGTGCCGATACAGCAGAAATGCTGGGTATTGCCGAGGCTGATTTAGCGCAGGAGGCCCGCTATATCGACAACGGCAGCGAGCAACTGGTGATCCCGGTTGCCTCGGTTGAAGCGCTGGCCCGCGTCAAGCCAAACGCCGCGTTGCTGTCAAAGTTGGTGTGTAACAAGCTGGAGCGCTATCTCGCCTACGTCGTCGCCCGTGTGTCGAAAGATCGCTTTCAGGTGCGTTTCTTTTTCCCGAAAGATGGCGACATGATGGCGGAAGATCCGGGCACCGGTTCAGCCTGCGCTTGTCTCGGTGGTTATCTTCTCGACTCGGGCGAGCAATCGCCTTCGCAGTTCACCGTGACGCAAGGCGAGTTCATCAACCGGCTGAATGTGTTGCAGCTTTCGCTGACAGCGGACAAGCGCGTTCGCGTCGGCGGGCGGGTGGTGGCGTTGGGGGAAGGCGTTATTCGGCTGCCGTAGGTGGGTGTGTGTGGGATTGGTGCGGTGTGTGGGAGCGGCTAAACCCACACCAACAATCCCGCACCTGTAAGGGTTCTGATTTGGTTGCGACTAGTCTGCAAATCTACACCCGCAGGAGCACCGTCATGGACAACCGTTTGCACTTAGTCACACTCGCCGTACTCTGTATGAGCGCGGTCGCAAGCGCGGCAACGGAGACCTGCACAACCACCAGCAAAGCAGCCGTCCCGACGGTGATCGAGCTCTACACCTCCGAGGGCTGCAACTCCTGCCCACCTGCCGATCAATGGTTGTCACAAACGGTTGCCCGCACAAGCGTAGTGAAGGACAACAACGTCATCCCGCTCGCGTTTCACGTCGACTATTGGGACTACATCGGCTGGAAAGACGCCTTCGCGCAACCTTCATTTTCCCAGCGGCAAACCACGCTCGCCCGAAGCGGAGGCGCGTCAGGCGTCTACACGCCGCAGGTGTTCATCAACGGCAAAGACGACCGCAGCTGGATGCGTGGCGGCGGTTTGGCCTCTGCCACACCCGCGTCGGTCAAATTCAATCTGACGTCGCAATGGCAAGGCGATGGCGTGGTGATGAGCGGCAAACTAGCCGATGCCAACCCTGCGATCCGCCTGCGCTACGCCATCACCGAAAACGGCCTCGTAACCGCCGTCAAAGCAGGCGAGAACAGAGGCGAAACGTTGCGCCACGACGCGGTAGTGCGTGCTCACGGCTTGCTGAACGCCAATGCAGCGGGCGCGTTCGCTGCCACCGTCCGCGTCCCTCGCGATATGCGTCGCAGCTCAAGTTTGCTGCACGTCATCGCCGAAGACGCGCGCGGAAATCCGGTTGCGGCTGCGACTTTGGCTTGCGTTTTGTAAGCAGCAGCTTTTCTATGAAAGTACCATCGCGTTGGGGCTAGTGGCATGATAGTGCCAAAGTCGAAAGTAGCGATAATCATCGCCTAGCCCCTATGTAGAAGGCGTTTCATTGAAAAGCTGATAGCAGCAAGATTACGCATCGGAACCGTTCAGCGCAGACAGTCGGCGACCGGAAATCTTTCGGCGATTTCGGTAGCGATGCACATGCGGTCGCAGCGACTGAAAAAAGTGTGTTGGCCGGTTTAAGCGCTTAGCAACACATCCCGCCAAGTAGTCACTTATCGCACGTACTCGCCAATCACGCCGTCTTCGCTGACGGAGCGTCATTTGCGCGATACTCTGCGCATTCATGAGCTCTCCGTTTCTGAAAATCCAAACCTGGTTCGCCGCTCTCGGAATCGTTTTTGATAACAAGTCGTTTTGTGAATAAAAGCGGCCTTAGGCCCAATGCAGGAAGCCTTTCAGCCTAAAGCTGATCAATCCTCGCAAGGTGCCGCGCCTTCTGGACTTCATGCAGCCAGCTGCCGCGAATGCTCATGGCGGCGAGATTTTTCAGCTCATCGTTGGTGAGGTCGAGCGCCTTCGCTGTGGCGCGATAGTTTTCGCCAATGTAGCCACCGAAATAGGCGGGATCGTCGCTATTGATGGTGACGACCACGCCTGCTTTCATGAGCTTCTTGATCGGGTGCGCTTCGAGCGAGGGCACGGCGCAGAGCTTGACGTTGGACAGCGGGCAAACGGTCAGCGGGATCTGCGCACGGGCCAAACGTGAGACCAGCGCTTCGTCTTCAATCGCGCGAATGCCGTGGTCGATGCGGGAGACTTTGAGGATGTCCAGCGCTTCGTAGATGTATTCGGGCGGGCCTTCTTCACCGGCGTGCGCGACGACCGGCAGGCCGCGCGAACGAATCTCGGCGAACACGCGGGCGAACTTCGATGGCGGATGCCCGACTTCGCTGGAATCGAGCCCGAAGCCGTGGAAATTTTCCATGTAAGGTTCAAGCTCGGCCAGGGTGTCAATCGCGTCCTGCTCGCTGAGATGGCGCAGAAAATTCGGTATGAGCCGCCACGTAATGCCCAGCTCCGCTTCGCCGTCGTGCAGCGCCTGCACGATGCCTTCGACCACGACTTCGAGATCAATACCACGCGCGGTGTGCGTTTGCGGGTCGAAGAATATTTCGACGTGAACGACGTTGTCGGCCTTGGCGCGCTGCAAGTACGCCCAGGTCAAATCGTAAAAATCGTCCTGATCGCGCAGCACGTTGGCACCAGCGTAATAAAGATCGAGAAACTCCTGCAGGTTCGAAAAATCGTACGCGGCGCGCAGGTCGGCTACGCTCGAATAGGCGAGCGCGATGCCGTGTTTTTTTGCTTTCGCAAACATCATCTCGGGCTCAAGCGAGCCTTCGATGTGCAGATGCAGTTCGGCTTTGGGGAGACGCGCGATGAAACTATCCGTCGAGGCGCGGTCTTTTTGCAGTAGGTCGGAGAATGAGCTCATGTGCGGAAGTTTATTCCGCTCCCGGCGTTTTCGCTACAGGCTTGCCAATCGGCTACAGGACGAAGCCTGTTGCCGGGCGACCCCGCGACCGTCCCTGTCACTGTCGTGACGACGGCGATTCAAGACTAGAATTTTTGTTGATCAAAAATCCTCGACATCAGTCGCGTAAACGCGCCGTCAGAACTTTGCAAGTGAGTTCAGGCAAACTACAGCCCTATCAACGCAATTACCCGTGCGGTCACCAAAAGTGTTGCCGCCGATGTCGAATCCATCCCCATTCCCGGAGCCCCCGATGACGAAACCGCAGCCGACCATCATTTACACCCTGACCGATGAGGCCCCGCTGCTGGCGACGCACGCGTTTTTGCCCATCATCCGCGCCTTTACGGCACCCGCGGGCATCAACGTCACAACCAGTGATATCTCGGTCGCGGCCCGTGTCCTCGGCGAGTTTCCCGAGTTTCTGAGCGAGGCGCAGCGCGTTCCCGACAATCTGGCCGAGCTGGGCAAGCTGACGCTGCTGCCCATGACCAACATCATCAAGCTCCCGAACATCAGCGCATCGGTGTCGCAATTGATGACCTGCATCAAAGAGCTTCAGGCCAAGGGCTACCCGATCCCTGATTATCCGGAAGATCCGAAGACCGACGAAGACAAGGCGATTCGCATTCGCTATTCCAAATGCACTGGCAGCGCAGTCAATCCAGTGCTGCGCGAAGGCAACTCGGATCGTCGCGCGCCGCTGGCGGTCAAGAATTACGCGCGCAAGAATCCGCACAGCATGGCCGAATGGAGTCAGGCCTCGCGCTCGCACGTGTCGCACATGCATCGCGGTGACTTCTATCATGGCGAGAAATCGATGACGCTCGACAAGGCGCGCGACGTGAAGATGGAGCTGATCACCCATAGCGGCAAGACAATCGTCCTCAAGCCAAAAATCTCTCTGCTCGACCGTGAAATTGTCGACAGCATGTTCATGAGCAAAAAGGCGCTGGTGGATTTCTACGAAAAAGAAATCGACGATGCGTACAAAACCGGCGTCATGTTTTCGCTGCACGTCAAGGCGACGATGATGAAGGTGTCGCACCCCATCGTGTTCGGCCACTGTGTGCGTATTTTCTATAAGGATGCCTTCGAGAAACACGGCAAGCTGTTCGACGAGCTGGGCGTCAATGTCAACAACGGCATGGTGAACCTGTACGACAAAATTGCCACGTTGCCGCAAAGTAAACAGGACGAGATCAAGCGCGACCTGCACGCCTGCCATGAAGGGCGCCCCGAACTGGCGATGGTGGATTCAGCCAAGGGCATTACCAATTTCCATTCGCCGAACGATGTCATCGTCGACGCGTCGATGCCCGCCATGATCCGTAACGGCGGCAAGATGTGGGGCGCTGATGGACGACTGAAGGACGTCAAGGCCGTGATGCCTGAATCGACCTTTGCCCGCATTTATCAGGAGATCATCAACTTCTGCAAATGGCACGGTGCGTTCGATCCGCGAACGATGGGCACGGTACCTAACGTGGGCCTGATGGCTCAGCAGGCCGAAGAATATGGCTCGCATGACAAGACCTTCGAAATCAGTGAGGCCGGTGTGGCCAACATCACCGATCTGGCGACCGGTGAGGTGCTGATGAGTGAAGAGGTGGAAGCGGGCGACATCTGGCGCATGTGTCAGGTCAAGGACGCAGCCATTCGTGACTGGGTCAAGCTCGCCGTTGCCCGTGCACGCAACTCCGGCACGCCCGTGGTGTTCTGGCTCGACGCCTACCGGCCGCACGAAGCGCAGGTCATCACCAAAGTGAAGATGTACCTGCACGAGCACAACACCGCTGGCCTCGACATCCAGATCATGAGTCAGGTACGCGCCATGCGCTACACGCTGGAGCGGGTGATTCGCGGGCTGGACACCATCAGCGCCACTGGCAACATCCTGCGCGACTACCTCACCGATTTGTTCCCGATCATGGAGCTGGGCACCAGTGCCAAGATGCTCTCCATCGTGCCTTTGATGGCCGGTGGCGGCATGTATGAAACTGGCGCCGGGGGTTCTGCGCCGAAGCACGTGCAACAGCTTGTTGAAGAAAATCATTTGCGCTGGGATTCGCTCGGCGAGTTTCTGGCGCTTGCGGTGTCTCTCGAAGATCTCGGTATCAAGACCGGAAACAGTCACGCGAAGATCCTCGCGAAAACGCTGGATGCGGCCACGGGAAAATTGCTCGATAACAACAAGAACCCGTCGCCCAAGACAGGTCAACTCGACAATCGCGGCAGCCAGTTCTACCTGGCGATGTACTGGGCGCAAGAGTTGGCAGCGCAAAAGGAAGACACGGAGCTTGCCGCACGCTTTGCATCGCTCGCGAAGTCACTCGGCGATAACGAGCAAACTATCGTGGCAGAGCTCGCGGCAGTGCAAGGCAAGCCGGTTGATATCGGCGGCTATTACAAAGCGGACGACGCCAAGGTTGAAGCAGTGATGCGACCCAGCCAGACGCTTAACGCAGTATTGGCCGCTGCCGCTTAGTCGCACTTGCGCGGCCTCGCTGGCGCACTGCTAGCGAGGCAGGAACTAAAAGCGTCCCGATCAGGGGCGCTCTTAGCTGTGGCATACTAAATTGCGCACTTGTTGGATTTTTGCGCTGCCTTCACCATCTTCATATCTGCGCGATGAGGCGATAAACAACACAGCGAGCGGATTTCGCAGAAGAGAACAATTAGCTTGCTCAGGTAGACAGCTTTTTGCTACATCTCATATTTCATTGGGGCTGAAGGCACAAAGCAATGATAAGCGACATTTCGCGAAATGGACAGCTAGCCCCAGTGAACCGGGCGATCACGCAGAAAGTTGCTGACCGCTTTAGTCTGGCTGATTCGACCTGAGCGCTATTGCTAGGGCGGCGTTTACGCCTGTTGCGCCTGTTGCGGGTAGCGATTCACAAACCGCGCTGCCAGTGGATAGGGGTAGAAGTCATCGAGTATCCCGGCGCGAATGCGCTGTTGCCGCTCACGCCAGAAATCGGCTTTCAGCAGATCGCTGTGGTGCTTCAAAAACGGCTTGCGGACACGCGGAATGGAGAGCAGAAAGCTGCCGAACTCTTCCGGGAAAACGTCCATGCGGCCGATGGAATACCACGGCTCGCTGGCCATTTCCGCCTCGTAGCTCGGCGCGGGCGGGATGTCACGGAAGTTGCAATCGGTCAGGTATTCGATCTCGTCGTAGTCGTAGAAGACAACGCGGTCATAGCGCGTGACACCAAAGTTTTTGTACAGCATGTCGCCGGGGAAAATGTTCGCAGTAGCGAGTTCGCGAATCGCGTTGCCGTATTCGGCAATCGCTGCCTCGGCGCGCGTTTCATCGACGCGGTCAAGGTACAGGTTCAGGGGTTCCATGCGGCGCTCGATATACAGGTGCTTCAGGATGATCTCGTCACCTTCCTCAAGAATCACTGAGCCCGCGAGGTCTTTCAGCTCAGCGATCAGCGTGGGATCGAAGCGATCTCGCGGAAGCGCCACGTTGGAAAATTCCAGCGTGTCAGCCATGCGGCCGACGCGATCATGCTGCTTTACGAGCAAATACTTTTTCATCACCGTCGGTCGATCCACCTCTTTCGGTGGCGCGATTTTGTCCTTGATGATTTTGAACACGTAGGGATACGACGGCATCGTGAACACGGCCATCACCAGGCCACGAATCCCCGGTGCGACGACGAACTGGTCGTTCGAATGCCGCAGGTGGGCAATCAGGTCGCGATAGAACATTGTCTTGCCCTGCTTTTGCAGCCCCAGCATGGTGTAGAGCTCGCTCTTCGGCTTGCCAGGCATGATCGAGCGCAGGAACTGCACGTAAGCCGAGGGCACTTCCATATCGACCAGAAAGTAAGCCCGGTTCAGGCTGAACAATTGGCTGATGCGCGCGGTATCGAGCACCACGGTGTCAACAAAAAGTTTGCCATCTGTGTCATGCAAAACGGGCAGCGCGAACGGATATTCATGGTGACCGTTCACCACCTTGCCGACGATATAGGCCGCTTTGTTTCGGTAGAACGGACTGCCCAACACCTGCAACTGGAAATTCGCCTGCGCCGATGGTAACTTACCACCGAGATGCTCTGTTGCTGCGTCTTCGATCCAGCGCGCATCGCGCCCAACGTCGGCGAACGGCGTCGCCCAGTTCACATCCCGGAGCAGTTGCGCAAAGTTCGTTGCGAGCCCGCTAGCGGCGGGGTAATAGCTGCGATAAGTCGGCGGATCGGCCTCAATCAATTCCACCGAAATCGCGGGTCGGAAGAAGATAAATTCGTTGCGGAAATAGGAGTGGTGCAGGAGCTTGCAGCTCACCGAATTGAAAAATGTCTCTGCAAGCTCTGGCTGCTTGTGATCGAGTAACTGGCCGGTAAATGCAAGCTTGGTTGAGCGCCAGATTCCCTCGGTCAGGGCCGCTTCGCCAAACTTAGCCTCAATCGACACGGTCGTTTCATTCACGCGATCATCGTAGAACCGAATCCGCTCGCGCGTCAGCGCCTGGCTCGCATGCCAGTCTGCTGCCTCAAACGCGGCGCGTGCGCGTCGGCCACAGTCGCGGAACAGCGCGTAATGACGGTCAAAGCCTGCAAGTACGGTTGCCGCGATTTCTTGTGCGAGATTGGGGATGGGAACAGGCGAGAGCGGCATGAGGGCACCTCTAAAAATTCGCTTTATGGGGCGCATCGCTTTGTTGCGCGGCGCTCGCAATCCTCATGTACCAGGGCGTACATTGCGGTTGCTGCGCGCCGCGCGCCTCACGCTGCATCCCCAAAAAAGCGATTTTTAGAGATGCCCATAACAAGCAGACTGAAAAAAAAGAAACGCGTTTTCGCGATAATACCCGGCTACTTCCAGACTTCTCGAGAGGATCGCAACACCATGAGCGCATCACATATCAAAGTCCCTGCCGGTACCAAAATCGTTCCGGGTCAACCCATCCCTGACAACCCGATCATCCCGTTTATTGAGGGTGACGGAATCGGAGTTGACATTACGCCGGTGATGCAAAAGGTGGTTGACGCCGCGGTGGCCAAAGCCTACGGCGGCAAGAAAAAAATTTCGTGGATGGAAGTTTACGCGGGCGAAAAATCCACGCGTTTGTACGGCGGTGACGTGTGGATGCCAGCGGAGACGCTGCAGGCCTGTAAGGACTATTCAGTCTCAATCAAGGGGCCTATGACAACTCCCGTGGGCGGCGGTATTCGTTCGCTAAACGTGGCGCTGCGGCAGGAGCTTGATCTGTACCAGTGCGTACGCCCCGTGCGCCACTTTGCCGGCGTTCCGAGCCCACTGAAAGACCCGTCGAAGATTGACATGGTGATCTTCCGTGAGAACACCGAGGACATCTACGCCGGAATCGAATTCATGGCGGGCACGGATCAGTGCAAGAAGCTGATGACCTTTTTGCAAACCGAAATGGGCGTCAAGAAGATCCGCTTCCCGAACACCTCATCGCTCGGCATCAAACCGGTGTCGCAGGAAGGCACTGAGCGCCTGGTTCGCGCGGCCTACAAGTACGCGATTGAAAACAACCGGCGTTCGGTGACCATCGTGCACAAAGGCAACATCATGAAGTTCACGGAAGGGGGCTTCCGCGACTGGGCATATGCGTTGGCAGCGAACGAGTTCGGTGCCACGCTGATCGACGGTGGCCCGTGGTGCAAATTCAAGAACCCGAAAACGGGCGCGGACATCATCGTCAAGGACGTGATCGCCGACGCCTTTCTGCAGCAGATTCTGCTTCGTCCTGCCGAGTACGACGTGGTGGCGACGCTGAATCTGAACGGCGACTACATTTCCGACGCGCTGGCCGCTCAGGTTGGCGGCATCGGCATCGCGCCGGGTGCGAACATTTCGCTCGAATATGCCTGTTTCGAGGCGACACATGGCACCGCGCCGAAGTACGCGGGGCAGGACAAAGTGAATCCCGGCTCGCTGATTTTGTCGGCCGAAATGATGTTGCGGCACATGGGCTGGACCGAAGCGGCCGATCTCATCATCAAGTCCATTGAGGCTGCGATTGGCGATAAGGTCGTGACCTATGACTTCGCGCGTTTGATGGAAGGCGCGAAAGAGGTGTCGTGTTCTGCATTTGGCGACGCGATGATCGCGCGGATGTAGACCGACGCGGCTCGAGGCCGCGACACCATAAAAAAAGGGCCGCTGTTGCGGCCCTTTTTTATTGGTGCGCGGGGCTCGACTGAATCGAACCGGGCGCTCCCCACGGCGTTACTGTGGGTTTTGAATGTTGGATGCCTGCTTGCCTTTTGGCCCTGGCACTACCTCAAAGGCTACTTTCTGGCCTTCTTTCAATGAACGGAATCCGTCCATCTGAATCGCGGAGAAATGCGCGAACACGTCATCGGTGCCGTCGTCCGGCTTGATGAAACCAAACCCCTTGGCGTCGTTAAACCATTTCACTGTGCCTGTTGTCATAAAAATACTCCCTACTGCATAAAGCTTGTTTTGGTTGGTGACACACACATACAGCGCCGAAAGGAACCCCCGTATCGAACGCTAGAGCGTCTGCCTATCACCGTTGTACAGTTATACAACCCTGTTCGTCAAGCGGATAATTGACATCGCACGGAATGTTGACGGCTGTACGAGGTTTTGCCGCCACCAAGTCGACTTGGTCGAAACCGGCCTGGCATGCCGTATGCTCTTGAAATCCCGGTTTCGCAACCGATATTGATGGTTAGTTGGAATCAAAAACAGCATGGCAGTTCATTCACCCCGCTCTAACCCAAACGATAGTTCGGTTCTCGAAGCCGAGCGCGTCAGCACCAAGCCGCCCCCGATGTATCGGGTACTGCTGTTGAACGACGATTACACGCCGATGGATTTTGTGGTCGGTGTGCTGCAACAGGTGTTTCTGCTCACTCGCGAGCAGGCCACGCAAGTGATGTTGCAGGTGCACCGCACAGGCGTTGGCACCTGTGGAGTTTTCACCAAAGAAGTGGCGGATACGAAGGTGTTGCAAGTCCAGGAGCTGGCCGAGGCGCATCAGCATCCGCTTCAGTGTACGATGGAGCCTAACTAGTGTTTTCGTTGGCGACCACAGCGTCAAAAACGTACAGCACGCAGGTAGGCGAATCCACCAACGCTGCTATCGTGCAGCCGTGGATACGGGAGTTACAAGCCGACGATTCGTCGACAGCAAGGCAGTTCAAATGATCGCGCAAGAGTTAGAAGTCAGTTTGCACATGGCATTTGTCGAAGCCCGGCAAAAGCGCCATGAGTTCATCACGGTTGAGCATCTGCTCCTTGCCATGCTCGACAACCCGAGCGCGGCAGAAGTGCTGCGAGCCTGCGCCGTTGATCTCGACGAGCTGCGCACCGCGCTCGCCAATTTCATCAACGAACACACGCCCCGGCTGCCGCAAAACAGCGAGAGCGACACCACGCCTACGCAAGGCTTCCAGCGCGTGATTCAGCGCGCAATTTTGCATGTGCAATCGTCGGGCAAAAAAGAAGTGACCGGAGCCAATGTGCTCGTCGCGATTTTTGGCGAGAAGGATTCGCACGCGGTGTATTTCCTGAATCAGCGCGGCGTCACGCGTTTGGACGTGGTGAACTACATCAGCCACGGCATCAGCAAAGTACCGAAAGACAAGAACGAAAAAGCCGAAGCGGGTGAAGGCGAAACCGCGAAGGAAGAAGCCCCACAAGGCGCGCTCGAAAACTTCACGGTCAACCTGAACGCGCAAGCCAAAGCGGGCAAGATCGATCCGATGATTGGTCGCGCCAATGAGCTTGAGCGCCTCGTGCAAATCCTCTGCCGTCGGCGCAAAAATAATCCACTCCTCGTCGGCGAAGCGGGCGTAGGTAAAACGGCCATCGCAGAAGGCCTGGCCAAACGCATCGTCGACAAAGAAGTGCCGGACGTGCTCGCTGATTGCGTCGTGTATTCGCTCGACATGGGCGCATTGCTCGCTGGCACCAAGTATCGCGGTGATTTTGAAGCGCGGCTGAAGGCGGTGCTCAAGCAGCTCTCCGAGAAGGCGAACGGCATTCTGTTCATCGACGAAATCCACACCATTATTGGGGCGGGTGCGGCGAGTGGCGGCACATTGGACGCGTCGAATCTGCTCAAACCCGCGTTGGCTAACGGTGGCTTGAAATGTATCGGCGCGACAACGTACGCCGAGTACCGTCAAGTGTTTGAGAAGGATCACGCCCTCGCACGTCGCTTCCAGAAAATTGATGTGGTTGAGCCGTCCATCAGCGAAACCGTAGAAATTCTGCGTGGCCTCAAGACCAAATACGAAGCACATCACAACGTCAAATATTCGCCCGCCGCGATCACCGCTGCTGCAGAGCTGTCAGCTCGTCACATCAATGATCGTCACCTGCCGGATAAGGCGATTGACGTGATTGATGAGGCGGGTGCGGCGCAAAAAATTCTGCCGAAATCGAAGCAGAAGAAAACCATCGGCAAGAGCGACATCGAGGAGATCGTTGCGAAGATTGCGCGCATACCTGCGAAAACCGTGTCTACCGATGATCGCAACAGTTTGCGCACGCTCGATCGCGATTTGAAAAACGTAGTTTACGGACAAGACAAGGCTATCGAAGCGCTCACCTCCGCCATCAAAATGGCGCGCAGTGGCCTCGGAAACCCGCGTAAACCTATTGGCTCGTTCCTGTTCTCCGGCCCGACGGGCGTTGGCAAAACTGAAGTCGCGCGGCAACTCGCGTTCAGCCTGGGCGTCGAGCTTCTGCGCTTCGACATGAGCGAATACATGGAGCGCCATGCAGTCAGCCGTTTGATCGGCGCGCCACCGGGCTACGTCGGCTACGACCAGGGCGGACAGTTAACCGAAGGCGTCACCAAAAATCCGTACTGTGTGCTCCTGCTCGACGAAATCGAAAAAGCGCATCCGGACATCTACAACGTTTTGTTGCAGGTGATGGATCACGGGACGCTGACCGACAACAATGGTCGCAAGGCGGACTTCCGCAATGTGATCATCGTGATGACCACGAATGCGGGTGCGGAGACGCTGACCAAAAACGTCATCGGCTTCAACAACACCAAAGAGGCCGGCGACGAGATGGAAGCCATCAAGCGCATGTTCACGCCAGAGTTTAGAAATCGCCTCGACGCGACGATCAGCTTCGGCGCGCTCACTCACGAGGTCATCCTGAAAGTGGTCGACAAGTTCCTGCTTGAACTCGAAGGCCAGCTGCATGAGAAAAAGGTCGACCCCGAGTTCTCACAAGCGTTGCGCGATTACCTCGCCAAGAAGGGTTTCGACCCACAGATGGGCGCGCGCCCGATGGCCCGCCTGATCCAGGACACGATCCGTCGCGCACTGGCAGACGAGCTCCTGTTCGGTAAACTGGTCGGTGGCGGCAAGGTCATGATCGATATCGATGTCGATGCGAAAGGCGAGGGAAAAGTGAAACTTTCCTTCCCGGAAAACGACGTGCCGAAAGAGGCGGCGGAAGAGGCGACGGTTTAGTCCGCACCGCGTCTTGACTGAGAAAAACGGCAGCTTTGGCTGCCTTTTTTTTAATTCATCTTTTTCTCGAAACGACCACTGCATTGGGGTTGGAGCCATAAAAGGTAATCAATCGACTTTGATCTATTTCGGGGCCTAGCCCCTATCCACTATTCGTTTGAAGGAAAAGCTGAACACGTGTGCTGACTTCTGAATCATCTGAATGCTGTCGAGGCCAGTCCAATTCAGCGACAGTAGTGCTTCTCTTCAATCAATCGCGAATAGAAGGCAATTGATCGGCCCCCGGCGCACGCGCTTTGAAGGCCATTCAAAGCGCATGTCGTCGTCGAGGGTAATTGCCGATGTGACGCTGATCACATCGCGCTAGCATCTACGAGTGTCAGGCAAAACGTTTGTCAGGCACAGCGCAAAGCGGGAGTAGTTCCGTGCCCGTGCGTCGGGCGCGCCGCGTTGTCGTCAATACGGGCTTAAGGCCTCGTAACGTGGAATGCCAGTCAATGCTTACGGGCGTCGATACGGCACGAACCAGCCTTTGCCTTTCCCGTCATTTATGAGGATCGGCGATGATTTCCCGAATCGGCAACTACAAGCTGCAACGCTTTCTGCGTCATGGCACCATGACCCAGCTCGCTGCGTTTTACGCAGTCATGCGACTAGGCAGCGTCACTCAAGCCGCCGACGTACTTTGCGTCGCGCAACCCACGTTGTCAGGACACCTGCGCAAGTTGAGCGAGGCGCTCGACGTCACATTGTTTGTTACGCGTGGCAAGCGTCTGGAGCCAACGGACGCGGCACGCGTGCTTCTGGAAACCGTGCAGGAAGTGTTCGCGGCGTTCGAGCAATGTGACCAGTCGTTGTCGGCGTTACGACAGCCGGTACCTGAAACTGACGCTAGCCGAGCCGCTTGATCAGGCTTGAAGTATCGAGCCGCGCGCCGCCCATCTGCTGCACATCGGCGTAGAACTGATCGACCAGCGCCGTGACGGGCAGGCGCGCGCCATTGCGCTTGGCTTCATCCAGGCAAATGCCCAAATCCTTCCGCATCCAGTCCACCGCGAAGCCAAAGTCGAACTTGCCGTCAACCATCGTAGCGCCACGATTTTCCATTTGCCAGCTTTGCGCTGCGCCTTTGCTGATCACGTCGAGCACCAGCTTGGCGTCGATGCCTGCCTTTTGAGCGAACGCGAGGCCCTCTGAGAGCGCCTGCACAAGACCCGCGATGCAGATCTGGTTGACCATTTTGGTGAGTTGCCCCGCTCCGCTCGGGCCCATGAGCGTGACGGCTTTGGCGTAAAGCGCCAGCACGTCGTTCACCTTCTCAAACGCGGCCTGATCGCCGCCACACATGATGGTGAGCTTGCCGTTTTCTGCTCCAGCTTGGCCGCCTGAAACGGGCGCATCGATGAAGTGCCTGCCCTGCTTTTTGGCTTCAGCATCAACCTCGCGAGCGACGTCGGCTGAGGCTGTGGTGTGGTCGACCAGCACGGAGTTTGCGCCCAGGCCCGCTAGCGCGCCATCCGCGCCATAGATCACTGAGCGAACGTCGTTGTCGTTGCCGACGCACATCATCACGATATGCGCACCCTGTGCGGCTTCGCGCGGTGTCGCGGCAGCCGCACCGCCGTAAGCCGCAACCCACTTCGCCGATTTCTCGGCGTTGCGGTTGTAAACCGTGACGCTATGGCCACCTTTTTGCAAATGGCCCGCCATTGGGTAACCCATGACGCCGAGGCCCAAGAATGCTAATTTCATTGCGGATAAATCGATTGCTGACTAAAGCTTAATGCTAGCTGTGTTCGCTTTCGTCCGGCCTCATGCTCGAAGAGTTTGGACACCTCGGCCCCGCTAACATCGGCACATGGCCATTACTTACGTGTCCGCGTTTCTTCTGCAACAGCAGGGCAGAGCTAAGCATGATTTCGAAGACTATTGTCTGCACTTTGAAACACTTGCCGCCAGCGGTCTCCTGATCGCTCTCTTTCTGGATCAGAAGTTGCCGGCAGTGGTAAGCGCCCGATTCAACCGGTTTCCCAACGTGCGAATAGTGGCGTATGTGACGCTTGCGGAGACTGCGGTTTGTCGCGCGCTCTTTGGGAAGACGGTGCAATTGCCGCAGCATCGCGACGAGCCTGATTCGCTGGAGTACATGCTCATTGGAAACAGCAAGCTGGAATGGCTGCAACGTACGGCACGGGCAAACCCATTCGCAACCAGTCACTTTGCCTGGATCGATTTCGGCATCGCGCACATTCTGACTGCGCCCGAGGCGACACTCGGCGCGTTGAAGTCTTTCGAACCACGTTACCCAATCATCGCGCCGGGCTGCTACCGCCGCAATCCGTACAACGACGCCCAGATATGGTCACAAATCTGCTGGCACTACTGTGGGGGTTTTCTGGTGTGCGACGCGGCTCATGCCGAGTATCTCAACGATGAGTTCCTGCACTGCGTGTCGGTGGAATCTCCACGCTTCAGTTGGGACGTCAATTTTTGGGCGTTGCTAGAACTCAGGTACGGCGTCCCGTTCAGGTGGTATCAAGCCGAGTTCGATGACAGTCTGTTGAGTCCGCCGCCCGCGATGTGGCGCGACGGGACATACGGCATTGCGCTAGACCTCGCGCAGAGCGGCACGAACCCCGGCGAAACTTATCTCGGCGATCGCCGCGTTAGCGTCGCGGATCCCGAATGAGACCACCAGCGCATCGCGACCGGGTACGGTCGCGAGTCCCGCCACAAATTCGATGCCTTCGTGTTTGAGGAAAAATGGCATGGTGATGCGCCTTAGCTGGAAGGCTGCGTTGAGCCAGATCATGCGATGTAGATAGTGACGTGCCGATCCCGCGTAGACAACCTCGTGAGTGACTGCAAGCCAACCGTCGTCAAATGCGATCAACTGTGAGCCGCCACGCAGCTGGCCTGCTGCGATCGTCGGAACATTTTCGACGGCAACCTGCAGATGCGCGATTTCATCGTCAATCTGTACGACCCTGAGAACGACGAAGGGGTCGCAGCCATAAACAAACAGCAGTTCGTCGCCGCGAACGCAGGGCATCCAGTTTTTTTCATGAACCTGCGTGCCGTAGCCACGCAGCGTTCGCGCAACGTGTATCGAGCCCGCACCGTCGAATTCGAGCAACACCATCTCTGCCCGCATTTGCGGATCCTGATCACGAACCGTCGCGCTTGCCCACCAGCGGTCACGCCAGCGGAACAGGCGGCAGTCTTCGAAGCCACAGATAACGGCGGTTGCCACCGCGCTTCGCGAGGCACGATCCGGTATCAGCTGCGGCAGCGCCGCTTGCAGCGTCCCGGTGAGTTCACACCAATAGTTCTGCGAACGAACGACACCGGCAGGGTCATTCACGTCATAGCGACCATCGGTTTCAATACGGTAGTTCACGCCGCGCATCAACATGCAAAGTCCGCCGCGACCGTCACCAGTGATACTTGGATTCATCGCTACCCACGGTGCCGGCAGGCGGACGTCCAGTTCGACCACGCGACAGTCGCCGAACAGCTCGGCGGCTGTCAGGGCGTAGAACAGCAGGTTGTTGCGGGCCATATCGCGATGTGCGTCCGGCGTGCTACGGTTCATTGCAAGCGTGTTGCACGCCTCGGCGCCCAGACGCCGCTGTTCGGGTCGTCCGCCGTAATAGCCGCTGATCGCAAGTTCTTCCAGGCAGCCTGTCGCATAGATGAAATCATCAATGAAGAGGATGTCTCGCTTGGGAAACGGGATGGCCGCAGCGGTCTCGGCGAACAGCAGCGCCGT
>Ga0335397_10001724_pt1 | contig 29747 bp, 30 predicted proteins | sample MAT04_FD_205740 | JGI IMG/M metagenome (GOLD analysis project Ga0335397, IMG submission 205740) | Freshwater microbial communities from Lake Fryxell liftoff mats and glacier meltwater in Antarctica - MAT-04 (spades assembly) (version 2) ... | reverse complement strand
CCCCCGCCCACGCCCACGCCCTCGCCCACGCCCACGCCCACGCCCACGAGCCAGTGCAGTGGTTCGCGAGCTGCGAGATCAATCCTTCGGACGACCCTGATGGGGGTCTTCGGGAAATGACAGTCCCGCCATGACAGCGTCAGCGAATGCGGCGTGCAGCGTCGGGCTCGGGTGGAACCCGTCGCCGGCGAACATCTGCGGCCCGAGCGGTTCGTCGGTCTCGATCCGGAAGGCTCGCTCGCGAGCTCGGACTGCTGCGACCCCGATCGTGTCGAAGACCCGGCCCCGCCAGCCGAGGGCGTCGGCGAGAGGCCGCGGAAACGCCGGAAAGTGGTCGAGCGGTGGGATGCCGAGCAGGCAGACCTGGGCCCGTGGAGCGGCGGCGAGGATCGCATCGAGGAGCGTGCCGAGCTCATGGCGGAAACGGGTCGTGCTGTGGAGGTTCTTGAGGTCGTTGACACCGATCGAGACGAACACGAGGTCAGTGTCGACCAGGGCTTCGGCGCAGACCAGGCTCGTGGCCAGCCCTGCGGTGGCGCCGGTCCTTGCGCAGGCCTGCCAGTCCACCGTCGCGCTGTAGCGGTCGGCGAGCCGGACGGCGAGCTGGCCTGCGACGGACGATCGGTGGTGCCCGACGGCGTACCCCGCCGTGACACTGTCCCCGAGTGCGACGACCTTCATGCGGCGAACGCCAGAGCCGACCCGTCCCGTGATGCCGTCAGCATCAGCGAATCGTGGAAGCGTGCGGGCGAGTCGGTATCCTTGGAGAGGCACGATGGGCAGGCCCAGCCACCACCACTGCGCTCGTCGCACGTCGACATCTCGCAGACGGGCGTGTCCGGCACGCACCAGACCGCTCCGCATCATGCGCCCGATGGTATGCCGGGTGCCGCCGTGCCGCTGCCCCGCTCGGCGGGCATCGGCTGGACCATCCGTCGCGGGCACGCCGGGAGTGGGCGCGAGGTGCGTACTCGGCGGAAGGGGTCTACCGCGCCGCCCGCCGCATCACCCATCCGGTCGTCTCGAAGCTCGAGCCGGCTTGCCTGTCGGGCCCGGAGGTACGTGAGTCCGCGGTCGCAGTTCAGCGACGCTCGGCGTACCAGGCCTCGTTGATGGTGCGGCTCCGGTTCACCCGTGTCCGGGTCTGGGCGACGAAGCCGACGACGGCCAGCACCAGCAGTGTCAGGGACCAGACCCAGCTGGCTGAGACGGCATCGGTGAACGTGCCCTGCGTGAAGTCGGCGGAGTTCAGGGAGCCAACCAGCAGCATCAGGCCCGCGACCATGCTGACGGCACCGGCGATGGAGCTGACGAGGGCGAGCACGATCATCGGCATGTTCCCGACGACCGATGCCAGACCGAGGACCGCGCCGACGGCCAGGCCCGCGAGGACCGCAATCCAGTTCCAGTCGATCCCCAGCGCGACGACGAGACCAGAACCGATCGCGAAGCCGAAGGCAGCCATGGCGAGGATCACGGCTACCGCGTAGTAGAGGTACGCGAACACGGCGAAGATGAGGGCGAAGACGAACCCCGAGACCCACCCGAGCGCGGTGCCCAGGACGCGCTCATCCGCCAGCGCGGCGAAGAGCCCGGCCCCGAACGCGAACCCGGCGAAGAAGCCCCAGATCGGGAAGACGAACCGCAGCACGAACTGCCCGGCGAAGAGCATGACGCCCCCGGCGAGAATCGCGAGGAGGCCCAACAGGATGTCTGCCATGACTGCAATGTAGGACTCCCCGCCCTCCGTCTGTGCGACGACACGGACGAGCCCGCAAGCAGTGGCGCCCAGCGAACACGGACCTCCACGCCACTCGGTCCAGCTCAGGTGCAACACCCCACGCACGGACCTCGCCGGAACCGCGTGCCGTGAGCCCTGGCAGCGGCCGGGCGGAAGACCTTCCTCCCACTTCGTCGACGACGGCATCAGGCCCGCGCTCGACCAGGCCGGCGAAGCCGCCGGCCTGGTCGAGACGTCCGCATCCGCGGGAGGTGGCGCGACGATCCCGGAGTTATGGCAACGCCGGGCGGCGCGACGATCCCGGAGTCACGGCAACGCCGGCCTGCGGGCGTCGCTGCCAACGGGTGACACGACCCCGAGCCACGGCGCGCACCCCGTGCACTTCCCGGACCCCGACCTGGGCTGCCCTTCCGCGCGAACGTGGGCCAGAATCGTTCCACGAACCCGAGGACGGACCATGCACTCCTTCGAGCACGACACCGACACGTCGCGGACCGTCTTCGGCATGGGCACGCTGTCCCGCGTTCCGGAGGAGCTGCGCCGGATCGGTGGGCGGCGCGCGCTGGTCCTGTCCACCCCCGGTCAGCGGGCTCTCGCGACGCGGGTGGCCGGCGTACTGGGCGACGCCGCCGCGGGGATCTTCGACGGCGCCGCGGAGCACACCCCAGTGGAGGTGACCGACGCCGCCCTCGCTCGCGCCGAGCAGGTGGCGGCCGACTCAGTGGTCTCGATCGGTGGTGGCTCGACGACCGGCCTCGGCAAGGCCCTGGCCACTCGCACCGGGATGCCGCACCTGGTGCTGCCCACGACGTACTCCGGCTCCGAGGTCACCACTCTGCTCGGTGAGACAGCCAACGGCGAGAAGGTGACCCGCACCGGCCCGGAGATCCTGCCCGAGGTGGTCGTCTACGACGTCGCGCTGACCACCACGCTCCCGTGGCCCGTCACCGTGACCAGCGCGGTCAACGCCATGGCCCACGCGGTCGAGGCCCTCTACGCGGCGGACCGGACCGCCGAGACCGACGCGATGGCCACCGACGGGATCGGGGCCCTCGCCCGCGGGCTACGGGCACTGCACCTCGACGCCGACGACCTCGACGCGCGCGCCGACCTGCTGTACGGAGCATGGCTCGCGGGCCGGTGCCTCAGCGCCGTCGGCATGGGGCTGCACCACAAGCTGTGCCACACCCTGGGTGGCAGCTTCGGCCTGCCCCACGCGGCCACCCACACGGTGGTGCTGCCCCACGCGATGGCCTACAACGCGCAGGCCGCGCCGGAGGCGATGCGCGCCACAGCCACCGCGCTCGACGTCGACGATGCCGCTGCGGGGCTGCAGGCTCTGGTCGCCCGGTTCGGGGGTCCGACTCGCCTCGGCGACCTCGGCTTCGGCCTCGCTGATGTGCCGCGGGCCGCCGACCTCGCCACGGCACGGCCGTACCCCAACCCGCGCCCGGTCCACCACGAGGGCATCGTCGAGCTGCTCACCCACGCGACCGAGGGCACCACGATCGCCGGCACTGCCCCCGAGTACAGCCAGCCACCCACCCCCGACGAGGAGAACCGATGAGCACCCCTGACCTGTCCACACCCGGCCCTGCCGACCTCGAGGCACGGCGGCAGGAGATCCGCGAGGCCTACCTGCGCCCCACCGGTACGCGCCCCGCCTCCACGGCGCGTGGACTGCACCACACCGCGCTGATCAGCAGCGACGTGGAGCGCACCGTGCGCTTCTACCAGGACGTGCTCGGGTTCCCGCTGACCGAGCTGATCGAGAACCGCGACTACCCCGGCTCCTCCCACTTCTTCTTCGACATCGGCAACTCCAACCTGCTGGCCTTCTTCGACTTCCCCGGGCTCGATGTCGGGCCGTACGCCGAGGTGCTCGGCGGCCTGCACCACATGGCGATCTCGGTGGAGCCCGAACGCTGGCACGCGCTGGTCGCCCGGCTCACCGAGGCCGGGATCGAGCACGAGGTGCACAGCGGTGTGTCGGTCTACTTCCGTGACCCCGACGGGGCGCGCATCGAGCTCATCGCAGACCCGCTCGGCGAGATGTACGGCCACCAGGTCCTCTAGGACCGGGGTGAGCGCGAGCCCGGTCGTGTACCCGAAGCGGCTTGGGCGCGGCGATCACCATGCGTCCGTCCGCCGCCGGTGCGACCCTGCGCGAGCTGCCGTGTCACCCGAAGGCTCCGCCGATCCCGCCGAGCGGATCTGCCTGCTTGATGCCCAGCTGATGAAGGAGGCTCGCGTGCCGCTCGGCGTCCACCTGTTCTGGGCGGCTCACGCTCCGCGCGGTCGGCCGCTTCGTAGTCGCTTCGGCCGCGGAGCTGGTCAACGATCGCCTGCCGGGCGATCTCCACTTCGCCACTCCTTCCGGACGCCTCCTCGTCTCCTCGGCTCCTGAAGGTGGAGGGCACGGTCGACAGCAGCCTGACGGTGCACCACCAACGCGTACGAGGCGGCTCCGGTGAAGAGCACTCCGCTGAAGAACCTCGCCACACCCGCCGTGCCACCAGCAGCCGGATGCGCCCGTGCCCGTGAGTGCCGCGTCGTCGCCCAGCACGCTTTTCGGGGGGTCGCGGGCGGCGGACGACCAGCGTGGTCGCCACCCCGGCAAATGACGAAGAGCCCGACGACAGACGCGAACACCGAGTGGAGCCGCTCCTGCAGCTCAACGACGAGCGCGCGTTCGCGGAGCGAGGCCTCGGTAGCGCCAGACGGGTGACCTCCGTAACGGTTCCCGGCCGACGCCCCCCGCCTTCCTACCCGCAGAGGTGCAGGAGTGTCACCTGACCCCGCCACGCACGAGACCCGCACCACGATGGCGGTTGTGCCACCGCAGGACCGGGCCCCGCGGAGATCGTCCATCCAGTACAGGACGAGAACTGGGCGTCCGCCGATTCCTTCCTGCGCTCGAGCGCTGGCCAGGTGATCAACGTGCTCGGCCCTCACGGCTGAGCCGCCCTTCTGAAAGCTGCACGCGACCAGCCGTACTCGACGATCGGCCCTTCGACGCGGCGAGACGCTGACCCTGGGGCGCGACATTCACCGACCCTCATCCGCGCCCGCACCGGTGCGGCGAGAAGAGGAGGCGATCCGGTTCGTGTCATCGACAACCGCGAGTACCCGGTTGCGACACTCGCACTTGTCGGATGTCGCTTCGGACGCGATGGGACAGGACCCTAGGGCAGTCCAGGTCCTCTCGCCCGCAGGGGGATTCGCGTGTCACGACCCGCCCCTACCACTAGCACCGGTGGATCGGGGATCAGCCGCGTTGCCTGTAGATCTCGATCCAGACCTGCGCGATGCGATACACGTCGTCGATCTGGTCGATGAAGTTGTCAGTCGGGCATGACTTCACGACGCTTGACCACACTTCTCCTGTGTCTCTACGAGACCACGTCTTGCGATCGGTGCGGTCGAACGGGCCGAAGTTGCCCTGAACGCCGAGACGATGCCACGCAAGCCCGGTCGTGTTTCTCGGTGTCGCGACGCGATTGGGCACACCGCAGTAGAAGTGGCTCCACGCGAATATCCTGGCGAGGTATGTCAGCTGGGAACCGGTCATGGAATCCCCGACGACTCCTTGGTGCTCAACGGAGATTGATGAGGCGCTGCCTCCCAGCTCTGCCGCGGCCCTTCGATTCATGAGCTGGTGTTGCAGAGGCTTGCCCTCACGGCGGTTGTAGAAGTGCGCATAGGAGTCGCCCGGTCCCTTCCCCGGACCGTAGATGTCCCGCGACCGAGTATCCGCAATATGCATGACCACGCGTTGCGGGTCGAGGGGAACGGTTGACCGGCCATCAATCGGGTCCCACCTCGCGAAGTCCACCCTGCGCCTCGGCCTCACGGCCGCCTCCGCCGGCGAGGCTCCTAACCCCGTCGCCACCGCCGCTGAGGCGACGATGAGGGACCTGCGAGCAACGTCACGTTGTTCCACCATGTTCTTGAACGTAGTGAGGTTCTCGAAGCCGGGCAAGGGTCCGCCGGGAACTCAGCAGGGCCATGCCGCCGCTCGCAGGGTCTCGGGAGATGACCCTCGAACGCTGGTCTCGGCACGGTTCGGGTCGGTGGGCAGGGGGGTCTACCGGTCTGCCCGGTTCCTCCACGGTGGTCCTTGGTAGGGGCCGTTGTCGACGTGGTGGTCAGGTGATCGCGGTTGGTGGCCCAGTGGCGTCGTCCCACAGGCAATTGCCACCCCGGCGCACATGGCCAGTCGCGTGGGTGGTGGAGACCAGGCACCGCCCGGTGGAGGCGCTGCTAGCGGGATGTTGATGGTCCGGGTGCGTACCCTGGCCCGTGACCTTTGTTGCCAGGGCTGATCCTGAAGCCTGGCCTGCCATGTACTGGTCGCGACGTGGTTCATCCTCGCTCCTGGTTCCAGCGACGATCGTCCCGCCGGGAGCCTGACTCGGACTCCAAAGCGGTAGATGCAACGTCCGGATATGGCGCCGGTCGCGTGGTGCCACGTCATTCGCGGAGCGGTATCTCGACGTCGTAGGCCAGGACCACGGCGCGGGCCTGCTGCACTTCTTGTTCGGTGCTGAGATACCCGACGGTGCGTCGCAGGGCCAGTTCGGACCAGCACGGAACGCGCTCCCGCCGCGACAGGTCGGTCGTGGTCGCCGGCCCTTCCTCGCCCCGCGCCGTCGAGGTCTACTCCGACCGCTTCGCACCCGCCGCCGTCGGCATCGACCCCACTGACGTCGTCCTCCTCGTCACGCCGGTTGATGACGGGACGCCTGCGGGTGCATGGACGGGGGGCGGCTGGGTAACACTCGAGGACATCTGCGCGTCGTGCAGCAGGTAACGAAGGGGAGGACGACCATGGCGGCAACCCAAGCGCGGGTCAGCACGGACTCGGACGTTCCCGAGGATCTCAAGCGGTCGATCACCGGGCGGCTCCTCTTCTTCTACGTCCTGGGCGACGTGCTCGGATCCGGCATCTACGTGCTGATCGGGCTGGTCGCCGCCGCCATCGGTGGGGCCTTCTGGATCGCCTTCGCCGTCGGGGTCACCATCGCGACGATCACCGGGCTCGCCTACGCCGAACTGGTCACCAAGTACCCGAAGGCCGCCGGCGCAGCTCTGTACGTGCACAAGGCGTTCCGCAACAACGCCCTGACCTTCTTCGTCACCGTGTGCATGCTCTCGGCGGTCTTCGCGGCGGCCGGCTCGCTGGCCACGGGGTTCTCGCGCTACTTCGGGCAGGTCTGGGCTCTACCGCCGGCGCTGCTCGTGACGATCGCGTTCATCCTCCTGCTCTCGGTCGTCAACTACATCGGCATCACCGAGTCTGTTGTCGCCAACATGGTGATGACCTTCGTCGAGGTCGCGGGTTTGCTCATCGTGATGGTCATCGGGGTCATCCACGTCGCGCGTGGGGACGCCGACTTCGCGGTGCTGACGGAGTTCACTGCCGAGGGCAGCCCCGTGATCGCCGTGATCGCGGGCGTCGCCCTGGCCTTCTTCGCCATGACCGGGTTCGAGAACGCCGCGAACGTCGCAGAGGAGACGATCAACCCCTCGAAGGCCTTCCCGCGCGCGCTGATCGGGGGGATGCTCGCCGCCGGGGTCATCTACGTGCTCGTGGCCGCGGCGGCGGCGCTGGTGGTGCCCACTGACGTCCTCGGCGAGTCACCGGCCGCCCTCTTGGAGGTGGTGCGCGCCGGCGTCCTGCCGATCGACGTCGACGTGATGGTGACCCTCTTCGCCGTGATCGCAATGGTGGCGATCACGAACACCACGCTGGTCGTGGTCGTGACCCAGTCGCGCATCCTCTACGGCATGGCTCGCGAGGATGTCGTGCCCCCGGCGTTCGGCCGGGTCCACCCGAGCCGGCGCAGCCCGTACGTCGCGCTCACCTTCGCGGCGATCGTGGTGTGCAGCCTGCTGCTCATCGGGGCCGCACTGAACGGGGTGGGCGTCGACGTCGACGTCGTGGCCCGACTGGCCACCGTGACCGTCGTGTTCATCCTGTTCATCTACGCACTGGTGATCGTCGCCGCCCTCAGGTTGCGTGGGCAGGACGACACCGAGGACACTTTCCGGGCCTCCACACCCCTGCTCTACCTGGGGCTGCTCGGCAACCTGATCGTGTTCGTCTACGTCATCTGGGACGACCCGGCATCCCTGCTGTGGGTGGTCGGTCTGCTGGCGCTCGGCGGCGTGCTCTACGCCGTGCAGAACCTGGGTGGAACCAAGGGCCCGAAGGCCGGGGCCACCGAGACCTCACCGACCAGCACCATCGAAGGAGCGTGAACCCCATGCACGTCGTCGTCACCACTGACGGCTCGAGGCAGTCGCTGGCCGCTGCCAAGGCGTTCAAGTCGTTCACCGACCCCACGAAGATCACCGAGATCTCCGTGGTCGCCGTGATCCGTCCGCTCGCAGCGGTCTCCTTCGCCGACGACCTCTCCGAGGCGGACCAGCCGACTGCCACCCTTGAGGAGCTCTCCTTCCGGGTTCCTGCCGAGCGCGCCGCCGCAGTGATCGCGGGCATCTTCGACGGATGGGGTCCCGCCGTGCGCACCCGGATCCGCAGCGGCTCACCGGCCAACGAGATCCTCAAGCTCGCCAAGGAGGTCGATGCCGGGCTCGTCGTCGTCGCCTCCGGCAACCGTGGGATCAGCGACACGGTCCTGATGGGCAGCACCGCCCAGCGGGTCCAGTCCTACGCACAGTGCCCCGTCCTCGTCGTCCGTGAGCCCAAGCACCGACGCGGCTGACCGCACCGGCAACGCCCGCAGTCACCGCGCCCGCCGTCTCCGCCGCCCGCCGTCTCCGCCGCCTGCCGTCTCCGCCGCCCGCGGCTACCTGTGGACGTCCGCGTCTCCTGCATCCCACCTCTCCAGCAGCTACCGAAGACCGCCGTGGCGGAAACTCGCTGGGGCGCCCTGACCAACGAGGTGCCGACCTCCGCTCCGCGGTTGGAGTAGCACGATGGGGCCACGCAGGGCCTTGTCGCCATTCTCTGCGGTCACCCTCCTCCGCGGTCACCCTCCTCCTCACTGCAGCATCCGTCACCTCGCTCGGGCTGGAGGTCTCCAAGTGGGTGGTACCGAACGTGGGGGGGCGAGGCGACTTCGTTCAGGGCCACCGATGCGCGCGGCATCGTGTGGAGAGCCCCGGCCGAACCGTTCGTCAAGGGCGTCGCCTTCATGACGTCTACGCCAACCTGCGGGCCTGGGGATTCAGCACCACCCGCCTGCCATCTCGAGGCACCACCTCGAACCCGTGGCTCCCACGTGGAGCTGTTCCGCGACTGCGGGGAGCCGGTCTCGCGGATACCCGGCTACTTCCGGCGTCCTCGCGGCATGCGGTGTCGCGGGTACCCGGCTCAGGTCAGGCGTCGAGCCGTGGGGCCAGGCGAGAGGCCCCCACTCCCCCCTGCGAACTCTGCAACCCTGTGTGCTCGCACGTGAGGGCGGCTGCGATCGAAGCGGCCCAGGCGTCGATGGTCGGCCAGTCCCGGAAGTCGCCGGCGGACAGGGCAGCCTTGGCAGCCGGCAGCAACCCGAACATGCGCTCACCGACGGTTGCCGGCCGGGCTTGGGGGTCGTAGGCGCCGAAGAAGACCTGGGCGCCCCGGGCGCGAACCAGCGCGCTCAGCTCCTCGAACTCCTTGGGTCTGCAGGTCTGCAAGACCTCGGCGCCGTCCTTGTCGACCAGGTCGGTGCCCAGCGGTCCGCTGCTGAACAGCCACACGGGGCGTTCGCGCAGGGCGACCCGGTAGGACCGGGCGAAGTCCGTGGCGTCCTTGTGCCAATGAAAGAGGTAGGCCGCGCCGCCGAGGACGACCGCGTCGTACGCTCGCACGTCGTGAACCGCGTTGACCGGTAAGGCCTCAGCGGGGATCCCGTTGTGGCACAGGCTTGTAGCGACGCGTTCGGCGATGCCTGCGGTGGATCCGTGTCGGGTGGCATAGGCAACGAGCGCGACCATATCGCATCACTCCCCAAAGCCGACGACGGCGCCGACCTGTACCCCCATCTTTGCGCTCCGCAGCACCGCTTGGCTAGCCCCAGAGACGCACAGCACACGGCTCGGCGCAACCGCTGGGCAGCCAGACGTGGCTGCATGGGGCCTGCGGCCGACGAAACGCCAGTGGCTGCTCCTGGCCGTGCTGGGGATCGCGTTGCCCGGTCCAGCCCATCGCTGAGCGAAGCCGCCGAGAGGTACGGCAGCTCGCGGCAGACATCGAGCAGGTCACCCCCCGGGGCTTGCGGCAGTGGTCTTCGTGCGAATCGTGCCAGACCCGGTCGACGGACGGAGGACACGGGGTCGTGGACCCGCACCACGTTCCTGCCGGCGTCCTTGGCCTCGTACAGGGAGAAGTCGACGGCATGGAAGAGGTCGTCCATCGACGTCCCCGACGACGGGTAGGCGGCGACGCCGGGCCCGAGCCTGCAGATGATCTGGCGGCCCGCGACCGCGATGACGTTGTGCTCGCACCGGCGGCGCAGGTCGTCCGCGAAGGCGAACCCTGCCGTGACATCGGCCCCAGGCAGTGCGACGAAGAACCCCTCACCTCCCCAGCAGGCCAGCCGTGCGTCGGACGGGGCGCGATCGCGCATCAGCTGAGCGAGGCCGACCAGAACCGCGTCCCCGGCCTGGTGGCCGTGGAGGTCGTTGACGGCCTTGAACCTGTCGAGGTCGAGCAGGATGACGGCAAAGGTCTCGCCGATCTGTTCGGCGGCCACGATCATGGCGGCGACTCCCGCGACCAGGTGGCGTCGGTTGTGCAGCCCGGTCAAGGCATCCCGGCTGGCCAGCTCGGCCAGTTCCGCCCGCAGGAGGTCGATGGTCGCGACCTGCCCGTGAGGCCGCACCGCACCGACCCTGTCGCCAGCAGCAGACGCGGCCGACGCGAGCCTCCCCGCGAGACTCCCGGCACTGCGCGCAGTTCGCACAGTCCGCACAGTTCGCGCACTCCGCGCAGTTCGCCGGGGTCTTACGACACCGGGCAGGACGATGCACCCCGCTGCGGTGAGCGGGGCGTGGGGCGGGGTCACGCTGGTTCTCGGGCGGCGCCGAGCGCGAGCAGCCGGTCGTAGGCGCCCACGGTCAGGTCCCACTCGACCCGGGTTCCGGTGTCGTCCTCGACCAGCCGGCCGGCGTACCGGCGCGAGTGCACGATGGTGTGGTGTCGCTCGCAGAGCAGGGCCGCGTTGGACAGGTCGGTGGGGCCGTCGTCGGCCCAGTGGATCAGATGGTGCGCATCGCACCACTGACCGGGCAGGTCGCACCCGGGATAGGTACAGTGCCGGTCGCGCAGCCAGAGCCGCTTGACCTGCGAGGACGTGAAGAGCCGCACGTCCATCCCGAGGTCGACGACCGCCCCCGCAACACCCATCACGGTGGGGATGATCGTGGCGTCACACGCCAGCCGCCGCACCGTCTCAGCAGCCAGCAGGGTGCCGGCCTCCGGGCCGCCCACCGTCGTCCCCGCCCCCCGCAGACCGTTGCGCAGCGTCTCCAGGTCGACCGCCACGAACAGCTGGCTCTTGGTGTGGCGCGGCCCCTTCTCGGCGGCCCCGACAGCACGGCGCACCAACGTCACCAGCGCCTCACCCCGCCGCCGGTCGCCCGACCGCAGGTCACGCTCGCCCTGGACCGGCTTCGGCGCCGACAGCGGCCCCAGTGCCGCCTCGAGGACCGCACGACCCTCCGGGTCCAGGGTCAGCCGGTACTCAGCCAGACCCAGCTCGTCCACGCGTGGCTGCGACAGCGACACGAAACGCTTGGCGGCATCCTGCTCGCGTTGCAGCTCGCCATCGAGGCCGTACTCGGCCAGGATCCGCGGCCGCAGCATGCGGCACCCGCGCGGGCCGTGCTTGACCGCCATCGAGATCAACCCGGCCAGGACGGTCGGTTCGGCCTCCTCGACCAGCAGCGGGCGCAGCCTGTCCGCCTCGGAAACGACCACTGCGGCACTGCGCACCGGCAGCTCACCGGACACCACGGCATCCTTGACCGGCGCATTGCCGGTGACCGCGAACGCCTGAGCCACCGCCACGATCTGCGCCGCCCCTCCACCACGGGTCGACGGCGCGTGCCGCCGCACCCACTGCACCGGGGTGAGCGCCAACGCGCCAGAACCGGTCTCGCCCCGGCTCATCGCCTCGGCCAGGATCACAGCTCGCGCCGCCTCCCCCGCGACAACGACCCGGTCGGCCTCGGCCATGATCTCCGCAAGCTCGGCGCACCCGGCCCGCCACAGCTCGGACCCGAGCCCGCCCAGCCCGTCGCACACCACCACCATCTGGTCGCGGCGCTCCTGCAGCGTTGGTCCCCCTGCCATCCCCTAATCGTACAGATGTCCACCGACAGCCCACCGCGTTGTCCACAGGCCCCAGACCCCACCCACCCCCTCAGGGTCCACCGCCTCAGCCACCCGCCTCCAGCCCACCCCGCACACGACGGCGGCATGGCTCGATAGGGCCGTGGCCCACAAGCGTGGACGGCGCGGTGAGCACGACCCAACAGGTCCGCCACCAGGGTGCACCAGAAGCGGCCCCCGCAGCCGCTGCAGTCGTCACGACGACACCGAGATGCTCGCGACGATTCTCGCGACGATGCAGGCGGCGCTGCGCTCGGACGACCCGACAGCCCCTGACCTGACTGGTCTCCACGACGCTCTCCGTGACGCGCGCGTGGTGGTCCGAGACCGACGACGTCGACAGCGAGCCGGGTCCCCCCGACGCGCCGCCGAGTCATTCGTGGGCACCCCCCCACCCCGAGACGACGGCAACACTGCGTGATCGCCGCTCTCCACCCCGACGAGCTGGATGCCCCGCCCAGGTCGCGGTGATCACCGCGATCAACACCCTGCTCGCCGCGCTCGAGGCGCAGCTGGAGCGGACTGTTGACCAGCACTCGGACGCCGACATCCTTTTCTCGCGCCAGGCCCGAGTGACGTCCTCGGCGCCCGGGTGCTCGGCGAGGTCGGAGACGACCCCGAACGCTTCACCGACACCGAGTCTCGCAGGAACCACGCCGGGACCTCCCCGATCACCACCGCCCCAGGCAAGAAACGCGTCGTCCTGGCCCGACCCGCCCGCAACAAGAGGCCGGACGACGCCGTCGCCCAGTGAGCCTTCTGCTCCTACAACCCAGCCCCGGAGCCTGGGCCCACTACGACCAACGACGCGCGGCCGACGACACCCACCACCAAGCACTACGCGCCCTCGGCAACCGGTGGGTCGGCATCCTGCACGGCCGCCTCCCCCACCGCACCCCTACGACGAACACACCGCCTGGGGACACCGCCAACCCGTAGCCGCTTGACACGCTACGACCCTGGGATCTCTAGGCTTGTCGCCATGGCTGTCGATCGGAGTCGACGGGTGCGGGTGGCGCGGCGGCGCCAGCGGCGGTTGGCCCGAGTCGAGCACGACCTCACCGACGAGCAGTGGACCGCGCTCAAGGCCGCATGGGGCGGCTGCGCGTACTGCGGCGCGACCGAGCGGCCGGTGCAGCGCGACTGCGTGCTCCCGATCTCGCGCGGGGGGCGATACACGCTCGGCAACGTCGCGCCGGCCTGCGGGCCGTGCAACGCGAGCAAGTGCAATGACGAGGTCACGTCCTGGCTGCGACGCAAGCGCTTGGACGAGCGCGCCTTCCTCGTCCGCCACGCCCAGATCCGCGCCAGACTCCTCGGCTGAGGCACAGGGGGTCTCCCGGTCAAGGGCGAGCCTGGGACGCAGCGCTCTCGGCGAGCCGGGACGCAGCGCTCTCGGCGATCCGGTTCCCGATCGCGCCTGGCCGGCGTGCGCGCGGTGCAGGCACTCTCCACGGCATCCACAAGATGGTCCCGGACCGGCCCGACGCCGAGGTCGCTCGTCGGGGTGAGCAGGTCCTCCAAGGACAGGTACGTCGTCACCGTCCGAGGCGCTCGAGCACGTCGGCGTACCGCGCTCGGGGCCTGCGCGAGCAACGCCCGGACCCGCCCCCAGCGAGCGCCGCATCTTCCCTGCCGGTTGCTCAGGGTGTCGAGGCCTGTCGCCGGGTGTCCATCCGCAGCAGTTGGGACGTCCCCTGAATGCTCGGCGGGGTCTTGGTGCTGCTGGGCAGCAGCGGCCAGATGTCGTCCTTGGTGACCAACCGCGGAGCCTCCAGCTCGATCTCGGAGCCGTCGATGGACAGCCGGGCCTCCCCGGCGGCCAGGACGTTCTTGACCCAGTCGGTGCGTGGCCCGTACATCGGGATGAACAGGTAGCCGTCGGGCAACCGGTGCGCGTCGAGAGGGGTGCGGTAGGTGCGCCCCGAGGTTCGGCCGCTGTGAATCAGCACGGGGCGGGCACCGCGGCGCTCCTCGAGGGGGTTGAAGACCCGCTTGTTGACCTGGGCCAGCCAGCGCGGAAACGGCATCGCGGGGTCCTTACTTCGTGGGGGCGGGTTGGTTGTCCTGGCGAGACGCGTGGCCTCGTGGTCGCCCGGCCGGTGGGGTGCGCAGCATGACCACGCCCAGCCAGATCAACCAGAGGATCTGGAGCAGCCCGAACACGTACCGACCATCCAGCAAGGGCGGGATGGCCGACGCGATCCCGGCCACACCGATCACGACCCCGAGCCAGTTCAGGGCCTTCGGCAGGGCGCCGGTGCGCAGTGCGGCCACGCTGACCAGCAGGACCCACAGTCCGCCGAGGAGCTCTCCACCAGCCGAGCCGAGCCCGTTCGCCACCGTGTCGATCGCTTCCCACGCGGAGGCGGCTCGGGTCGGGCTCGTGGCGTTGAGATCGGCGACGGATGCGGCGCCGAAGTTGAAGACCAGCCCGCTGGCGACGAGCGTGCCGGCCCAGATGAGCCCGACCACGCCCCCGGCGGCAGCGATGGTCGGTGAGCCCGCCAGTCGCTTCCACAGTGCCAGGGTGAGCATGGCGAGGACGATCCCGAAGACCACGAGGGTGAGCACGTGCATCCCGTACATGCTGGTCCGGTGCTCGACCAGCGCGGCCACCTGCTGGGCAGGATCGGTCAGGCTGGTGTAGTCCACCACGATGAGGAAGTACGGCATCGCGACGAGGTACGCCGCCGCGAGATACAGCGCCGCCACACCCCCAGCCCGCTGCTGCCTGTTGTCGTCGGCGTCGGCGTCGGCGTCGGCGTCGGCGTTGCGCGAGACCGCCACCGTCCCACTGACCGTCGGCCTGTCCTTGGCATGTAGAACACTCATCACAGCCTCCTCCTGCTGAGGTCAGGCTCCTGTCTGGAGCCGAAGGCGTCCGGCCGTGACGAGACCAAGGCCGTACGTGGCCTCGCCCTCAAGCGTCCCGCCGACCCCCGCGCCCGGATGCTGCCTGACTGCAAGATCACAGGTCCCCGCGGCGAGCCGGCCGACCGCCCTGCGTCCCCGACGTTGTGGGAAGCACGAGTGTCGTCGACCAGCTGCTCCACCGACGGGTGGCATGACGCCTACGTGCACCATCCGACGGCCCGGCCCACGGCACGTGCGGTCTCCTGCGGGGTCCCGGTCGTGGCGTCGACGGAGCAGTCGCTGACCGCCGCGGCGTCCAGGATCGCGTCGAGCTCGGGTGCACGGTTGAGGTGCCACGGCACGGCAGGCACGTCGTCACCGTGACGGCGGACGAGACGGTCGCCAACCACCGCAGGATTCCCGTGGAGCCGGCAGACGCTGAGGGGCATCCCCAGCGCTGCCTGGTACGCCTGCCGCTCCGACGGCGTCTCGATCACCCCGGCCAGGATCAGCCGGGTGAAGCCCGCCTCGACGTAGTTGGCACTCACGCCTGCCAGGTTCCGGAGGGCGAGCCGTACGTTGAAGGGGTCCCCGGGCGGGCATGGCCACCCCCGGCGCAGAGCATCCACGTCGACCACCGCGTTGGGAACGCGGTGCTGCACCAACAGCTCGCTGACCGCCTCGGCGACAGTCGTCTTGCCAACTCCAACGGTTCCGGTGATCAGCAGCGCACGAGGGGAGCCCACGTCCTGCGGACTGCCCCCCGACTCGGTGTCGCCCATGAGGCGCACCCTATGAGGTGGCTCATCGGCAACACCGAGTGGGTGAGCGGGTCAGCGGAGGCTGAACGGCGGGTAGCTGTCGGTGAGGAGGAGGAATGCGTAGGCCTGCACACGCAGCCCCCACCGGCCGACGCCGACGACGTAGTCGAACAGCCCGCGCGGGTAGCGACCGGTGAACAGGATCGCGAACCACGCGATCACCACCGCCACGAAGGCACCCAGCCCGAGGAACAGCAGCACGATGTAGTGCGGTAGAGCCAGGAGCCACTTGACCAGCGGCAGCCACCGGTTGAGGCCATCGCGCGCGTCCGGGTAGTCCAGGTCGAGGTGGACGGACTGCTCGTCCTCGGTCGAGGGGTAGCGGTCGGTGAGCAGTGCGAGGTAGGCGCCGACGCGCATCCCGAAGCGGTTGAACGCGAGGACGAAGTCGAACCACCAGCGCGGGTAGCGCTGCTGGAACAGGATCATCAGCGCCGTGGCGGCGAACAGGCCACCCGCGATGCCGCCCCCGGTGCTCGTCGTCCTCTCGACCACCTCGCCCGACTGGTAGACGACCGTGGTCCAGGTCGCCGCGGCAGTCACCAGCGACAGCACGATGGCGATGGGGATGATGAGGAAGACGCGGAAGAGCGTGGTGACCCGGTCCAACCTGTCGGGGTAGTCGATGTCGAGGCGAGCGGCATACGCCGTCTGTGGCGCGACCATGAGAATTTCCTTCTTTCTGTCTTCGTCGTCGCGATTCGCGCGGCGACGACCTAGCTCAAAGGCGAGGACGGGATGCCGGTCGAGCGGGGCGAATCGAACCCTTTGACGATCAGCCACACGGCCAGGACCATCTCCTGGAGACCGAGTGGGATGTTCAGCGCGGTGCTCACCGTGGTGAAGCCGAAGTCCTGCGTCAGCCCAGCCATGACCGTGGAAACCACCAGTAGGGCTGCGCCGACCAGGCCCCAGCCCGTCAGCCATCGGGGAAGAAGTCTCGAGGTGAAGAGCACGACGTAGTACAGGAGGGCTCCGATGGCCAGGGCGAGCGGCAGGATGAACCCGTGCGCCCAGTCCCGCAGTGCGACCAGGGCGTCACCAACGGGCCGGAAGGAAGGCTCGGCGGAGGAACCTGCTGCCAGGAACTGCTGGCTCACGGTGAGCAGGGCCAGCAGGGCCAGGGTGCCGATCAGGACGAACATCCCCTCGACGACCCTGGCCGCCACCGATCCCAGCGCCAGGGCACGGCTGTGGGTCCGCAGCACCGGGTACAGCCCGATGGCGATGCCCGCGGCGGTCGCAGCCCAGACGAGCTCGATGAGCGCCGTCATGACGACCTCGCCGTCGAGGCCCGCCAGCTCGCTGAGGTAACCGGCATCGTCAAGGGTGGTACCCAACGGGATCACGCTGAGGATGCTGGCCACCGAGCACACGATGAACAGAACCCCCACGGCGATCGCGTTGCCACGGTACGGCTTCATCGGGCTCGCCTCCATGCGTCGGCTCTGGAGCGGTCGTCACGGCAGGCCGAGGCTTCACGACGGTTCGCCCCAGCCCGGGTGCTCGGCAGGCGCACCTGCAATGCGTCCATGACCAACTCCGACGGACCGGACCCTCTGCCCGGCCCCATCCAGCATCTCGCGACGAGATCCTGGGGACGGCCCGATGCCTGCAAGGTCACAAGCCCGCGGCCCGCGCCCGTCGCCCGGACCGATCGCCCCATCGCGTGCCCGTCAAGGGGCGGCTGGCTCCAGCGGCTGGGGGCGCTCGACGCGGTGCTTGATTCCGCGGAGCATCCGGCGCTCCATGACGAAGCCGACGGGTTCGACCAGGTGCCACATCACGCTCATCCCCGTCGTCGGCGGATGGGACAGGCGTTGGCGGGTCACCAGTCGAGTTCCGAGCCTGCCTGCTGTCGGCCGTAACTGCCACTGCCAGGTCGCGATCCCGGACGGGGAGTCCGAGGATGCCGCGGCGTGCGGCGGGCGAGGGTCGGCCCCCAGGAGCACCAGTGCTGCGCCGGGCTCGACCTGGTCGACCCGGAAGCACGGGTAGCCGACCGGGCCAAGACGGATCAGGTCCCCGACCTCCAGCTGCTGGAACTCGGGCAGGAGCCGGTCGGCGCTGTGGATGCCGCAGCCCGCGAGGTTCTCCAGCGCGTCGACGCTGTACAGCCCCCCGCGGCCCTGCCCCATCTGCACCAGCCAGGGCCAGACCCGCTCCGGCGGCGCCTCGATCGCAATCGCCCGGGTGTAGCCGAGCATGGGGTGGGTCACCAGCTCATCGCCCGGCATCGGGGCTGCGACCTCGGCGTCGGTGGCGCCCCAGCGGTTGTACCGACGTCTCCCGATGGGTGCTGTCAGCGTGACAGCGAGTACCTGTGTGCCACCGACGAGCACGTCCTTGACGCCAGCGCGTCGGCTGTTCTCCTTCATCGAGTCGTCTCCGTCGGGGCCGCCCGTGTCGTTCTGCACTTCGTCGCCAGCCGCCGGCCTCGGTGGCGCTTTCCACCGATGCTCCTCCCGGTGCGGCAGGGCCGAGCCGGCGTGTGGCTCGCTTCACGTCACACGGCTTCCACGACACCGGGTTGCCCTGCCCGACCGTGTGGTGCGCCGGCTCTCACCGCCGGACGGACTTTACAGCTGTGGACATCCCGCGCATCTTCCCGTCCGCGAGAGCAGTCACCGCATCCACAACTCTTCACCCCAGCGAAACTCGCCACCCTGGGCGACGCGTTGCAGTTGACTCCCGGCGGCGTCGTGCTCGACCTTGCGGGCGGGTCGGGCGAGCTGCTCTGCACCTGGGCGCGCGACCATGGAATCGGCCGCACGGGGGTGGACCTGAGCACGGTGTTTCCCGAGCAGGCTGCGACGTCGTGGAGATGGTTCTCGCAGACCAGGACAGCTGGGACCGCTACCAGGCGGCGCAGTGGCTGACCATGCACCGTTGGCTCGACCGCAACGCCGACGACGAGCTGGCAGGACAGGTTCGGACCGAGCTCGCGACCGGACCCGCCCGGTACGCGAGGTACACGAGGTACACGAGGTACACGCGCGAGTACGCCGGTTGGGGAGTCTTCGCACTGATGAACCGCTGAGGGCCGGCGTCCGGGCCCCAGCCGTTGAGATGCCGCTACCCCTTCGACTTCTTCGGGGGCTTCGCCCGCGCCCGCTCCACCGCCGGTCCGACCCACGCGTCGAGAGCGCCGGGCCCCTGCAGGTCTGCCGCCGCGACGAGGACCACACCGCCCATGGTTCGCTCCCCCATCGCCGCCGAACGAGCGCCGTGCTCGCGGGCCTCGTCGATGCCGTCCTTGCCGACGTGCACCATCAGGTCGTTCCCGCCGGCACCGACGGCCATGTGGGTGTTCACAGTCCAGCACAGGCCCCCGAACATCCTGATCTCGCGGTAACCCGTCGGTCCGGCCGCACCTTTCACCGCCGCCCTGACCCGGTCGGCCAGATCCTCGTCGTACGTCATCGAGCGCCTCCACCCAGGTGCCATTGTTCTCAACAGGCGTCCACCAGTTCCCGTCTGCTCGACCGCCCTGCTCCGGCGACGAGCTCTGGGCCGCAGTGCGCTCAGCGTAGCTGGAGCGCGGTCACGGGCGCCGAGCCCACCCCGGGCCGACCCGGGGTCGGCCCCGGGTCGGCCCCGCCGCCAGAGCAAGGCGGGGGAGAGCGGGGTCACTGCGCGGGCCGAGCGGGTGCGAGACGATCTTCGCGTGGCTGCTGTGATCATCGTGGAGCATCTCGCAAAGGGGTACGGCGACCTGCAGGCGGTCGCGGACGTCTCCTTCGAGGTGCAGGAGGGGGAGATCTTCGGGATCCTCGGGCCCAACGGCGCGGGGAAGACGACCAGCATCGAGTGCGTCCAAGGCTTGCGCACCCCGGACGCCGGCCGGGTCGAGGTGCTCGGCCTGGACCCGGCCGCCCAGGCCCCGGCGCTCCGGGCGCGCATCGGTGCCCAGCTCCAGGAGTCCTCGCTGCCGCAGCGCCTGCGGGTCGGGGAGGCGCTGGCGCTGTTCGCGTCCTTCCAGCCCGGCGGCCCACCGTGGCGCTCGGTCATGCACGACTGGGGGCTCGACGCCAAGGAGAAGGCACCCTTCGGCAGCCTCTCCGGAGGTCAGCGCCAGCGGCTCCTGGTCGCGCTCGCCCTCGTCAACGACCCGGAGGTCGTCTTCCTCGACGAGATGACCACGGGACTCGACCCCGCGGCCCGTCGGTCGACCTGGGAGCTGGTCGAGCGCATCCGGTCCCGGGGCACCACGCTGGTGCTGGTCACGCACTTCATGGACGAGGCGGAACGGCTCTGCGATCGGCTCGCCGTGGTGGCCGCTGGTCGGGTCGTCGCGATGGGAACACCAGCGGAGCTGGTGGCCGACCACTGCGATGGAGTGACGGTGACCTTCACGGGCGGGTCTGCCGACCTCGACCTTCTCGACGCCGTCGCGGGGGTGCGCCACGTCGAGGTCGCCGGTGACCGGGTGCGGGTCCGCGGTGGCCCCACCATGCCACCCCACCTCGGGAAGGCGCTCGTCGACCGGGGGATCGTGCCCGTGGACATGGACATCGAGCGGGCTTCGCTCGAGGACGTGTACCTGCGGCTCGTGCGCCAGGCGGAGCCGACATGAGCCGGGTGAGAGCGCTGTCCCTGGCCGAGCTGCGGCTCTTCCTCCGCGAGCCGGTGACCGTGTTGTTCACTCTCGCACTGCCGCTCATGGTGCTCTACGTGCTCAACGGCGTCTTCGGGCAGGAGCAGGGCGGCACCGGACCCGAGCAGCTCGTCGTCTACCGCGGCTTCGACGCACCCGACTGGTACACACCGGCCTACGTGGCCATGGCGATCGCGGGCTTCGGGCTGATCGCCATGCCGGCGCACCTCGTCGAGTACCACGAGAGCGGTGTGTTGCGCCGGTTCCAGGCTTCAGGCGTGCCGAAAGGTGCCGTGCTGCTCTCCCAGGCGAGCGTCGCGATGGTGGTCGCGACGGTGGGTTGCGGGCTGCTCGTAGCCGCAGCGCTGGCCTTCACCGGTGCGACTCCCCCGGCGAGCCTCGTCCTCCTCCTGGCCGCCTTCCTGCTGGCAGCCACGGCCGTCATCGCCGTCGGTCTGCTGCTGGGAGCGGTGTTGCCCACTGCCCGAGCGGCCCAGTCCGTCGGGTTGCTCGCCTGGTTCGTGTCCCTCTTCGTCTCCGGAGGCGGGCCGCCCCCGGAGGTCCTGCCGGAGGGCCTGCGGACGGTCGGCGAGTGGTGGCCCCTCACGCCGGTCATCCGGACCCTTCAGGAGCCGTGGCTCACCGGCGAATGGGCCACGCGCGACTCGCTCCTGACGCTCGCCATCGCCGTTGTCGCGCTCGCCGGAGCATGGCTCGCCTACCGCTGGGACTGAACCGCCGCACCGACAGCGGCAGGGACCGCGGGCGAGCCGGCGGTCGAGGTGGCGGGGAGCCCGATCCACCCTGCGGCCCGCACCGCCTCGGCGTCGAAGACCTCTGCGCGTCGCTGCGGGGTCACCGTGCTCTCGAGCTGGCCGAAGACCTCGAACGAGACGGTGCCGAACAACCAGGCCCACACCATGAGCCCGCGCGTGCTCCACTCCGGCGTGGCGTCGGGGCCCATGAACGCCATGGCGGGTGCGAGCCCCTCGACCGCGGCCGGCGTCAGGGGCGGGTACACGTCGCCACCCGGCCCGGTCGGTGCCTGGGACCCGTGCGCGGCCATGGTGTCGAGGAGCAGGTCGGTGAGGAGGCGGCTCACCCGGGTCGCCGGGCCGATGGTGTCCTGGGGGGCCGCATACCCGGGCACCGGCGACCCGTAGACGAGCGCGTAGAGGGTGGGCTGTCGCAGGGCCCACTCCCGCACGGAGTGGGTGATCTGCAGCCACCGTCCGAGCAGGTCCTTCCGGGCGACGGTGGCCTCGGCCGCCTCGACCGCCTCGCCGAGGGAGTCGTAGGCGTCGATGATGAGCGCGGTGAGCAGCGCGTCGCGGTTCTCGAAGTAGCGGTAGACGGCCGAGGAGGCCATCCCCACCTCGCGGGCCACCGCGCGAACCGACAGTCCGGCCGCGCCCCCCTCTGCCAGCTCACGTCGGGCGGCGTCGAGGATCGCGGTGCGCATCTCGGCCCGGGCCCGGGCCCTCAGGTCCTCGGCTCGCGTGGGCGTCGACATGGGAGCAGTCAAGCACAGCCGCACGAGCAGTGCACACATTCCAGATCATTGCTCTTGCGCTTGGAGGCCTATTGGTGTTCACTGATCACTGACAAGATCAGTGATCACAAGGAGCGTCGAATGAGCATTCACGTCGTCGTCGGGTCGGGGCCGGTCGGCACCCGTACCGCCCTGCTGCTGGCCGAGGCCGGCAGCTCCGTCCGCGTTCTCACCCGCTCAGGCAGTGGGCCCGACCACCCGCTCGTCGAGCGGGTGGCCGCGGACGCCGCCGATGCGACCGCGATGCGGCGGCACGCGACCGGGGTGGCCGCCATCTACAACTGCGCCAACCCGGCCTACACGCGGTGGGACACCGACTGGCCGCCAATTGCCGCCGCCCTGCTGGAGGCCGCAGCCTCGAGCGGCGCGGTGCTCGCGACCGTCAGCAACCTCTACGGCTACGGCAGTGTCGCCGGCCCGATGGGGCACGACACCCCGCTGAACCCCTGCGACCACAAGGGAGAGATTCGGGTTCGCATGTGGCAGGACGCCCTTGCCGCGCACGACGCGGGGCGCGCTCGCGTGGTCGAGGTGCGTGCCAGCGACTATGCGGATGCCGGCGCCGGCTCCCACCTGGCACGCAACGCACCCGCCGTCGTCGCGGGACGCCGTGCCAGGGTCCTGGGCTCCGCTGACCAGCCGCACAGCTGGACGACCACCTCCGACACCGCGCGCCTGCTCGTGCAGCTCGCGGCCGACGAGAACGCCCACGGCAGGGCGTGGATCGTCCCCAGCGCACCACCGCGCACGCAGCGTGCGGCGCTCGGCGACATCGCCCGGGCCGCCGGGGCGCCTCAGCCACGGATCAGCGTCCTGGGTCCGCGGGCTTTGCGCACCCTGGGCCTCGTCGTGCCGATGCTGCGAGAGCTGTCGGGCACCGCCTACCAGTTCACCGCACCGTTCGTCGTCGACGACACCTCGACCCGGCGCCAGGTCGGGTGGGAGGCGCAGGCGTGGCCGGACACCGTGGGTCGGGTGGTCGCTGCGGCCCGGGCCACGGTCGCAGCGGGGGCCCGGTGATGCGCCGGTCGGCTCTCAGCGGCGCGTTGCTCGTCACCTCAGGCGTGCTCAGCATCGGGGGCTACCTGGTGCTCGGCACCCAGTTCGGGTGGCCAGGGGTGCTCGACGAGCCGGGGACGACCGCGCTCGACGCGTTCGTCGGGGCGCAGGCGTGGGTGCGGTTCGGGTTCTACCTCTTCCTGCTGTCCAGCCTCGTCCTCATCCCGGCCGCGATCGGACTGCTCGACGAGCTCGGTGGGGACTCCACGGCAGCCCGGTCGGTGGCCGCCTTCGGCGTGCTCGGCGCTTTCGCCCAGATGCTCGGATGGGTGCGCTGGCCCATCACCGTTCCGGGGCTCGCCGACGCGTGGACCGACCCGACCGCCACCGCCACCCAGCGAGCGGCGACCGCCGCCGCCTACGACGTGCTGAACGGGTACGCCGGAGGCGCCCTGGGCGAGCACCTTGGCTGGCTCCTGCAGGGCATCTGGGCCGTCGGCGTCGCCGTGCTGGCACTCCGGTCGGCGCGGGTGCCGCGCTGGTTCGCCACCCTCGGGCTCATCGTGGCCGGAGCCTGGGCCCTCGCCGTGCCCACGGCCACGGCAGTCGGCCTGGAGACCCTGGAGTTCTGGGGCCTGAACCTCTACACCGCCTGGTACCTGTGGCTCCTGGTCTTCGGGCTGCTGCTCCTGCGCCGCGCTCCCGCCGGCGCACCTCCGCCCGGCGGCGTCCATGTCCGTGGGGCTGGGCTCAGCCGGCGCTCGTGACTGACGAACCGCTGCAGCAGCGAAGAAGCCCTCGCTGCGACGTGCCGCACATCGCAGCAGGTGGACGGACGGCCGAACGCCCCGCCCCTCGAAGGGGGCGGGGCGTTCGGGCACGTATCTCGAGCGGTCGCGGTGCTCAGCTCTCCTTGCGGTCCTGCTTCTTGGCCTCGGTGAGGTCGCTGAGGCGATCGGCGTCCGCGCGGGTCTTGGCGGCGGCCCGCTTGGTCTTGCCGGCCTCATCCAGCTCGGCCTTCGCCGCACGCTGGGCGGTCTGCTTCTTCGACTCCGCGGCGGAGTTCGCCCTCGCCTTGGTCTGCGCGACCGTGGCGGTGCGGGCGTTGGCCCGCTTGGTGGCGGCTGCCTTCTTCGCCGCAGCCGTGTTCGCGGCCTTGGTCTCGGCCTCCTGCTTGTCGCGTGCCTCGGCGGCGCCGGCCTCCTTGAGACCCGAAACGGCCTTCTTCTGGGCGGCGTTGCGCTGCTGAGCGGCCTGGCGACTGCCGGCGGCGGCGGTCTCGCGGGCCTGCTCTCGTCGTGATGCGGCCTCCTCCTCGAGCCGGGCGGCCGACACGAGCTTCTGGGAGCGCTCGATGCGGTCGGTGCCGCGCTGGGCGATGCCGCGGTTCCGCAACACGGCCCCGGCGAGCTTGTCGGACGTGCCGATGGCCCGGTCCAGGGTCACGCGCGGGCCGGAGGTCTCCGACAGCCGGGACAGGCTGCTGTCGAGGATGGTCAAGGGAAGTCGGGCGAACTCGTAGGGAAGGGCGATGACGGTGCTGATCATGGGGGTCCTCACTTCTGGGCCTGGGCGCGCAGCTGCGCGGCCTGCTGGTCGGCGGCGGCGGCCTGCCGCTCGAGGCGACGCTTCTCAGCGGCAGCCTCCTGCTGGGTGGAGTCGGCGTCGTCCGCGATGGCCTCGGCCTCCTGCAGCCGGGACTCGGCGAGCTCGTCGGCCCGCCGCTCGGCGGCCTTGCGACCCGCAGCCTCCTGCTGGTGCGCCTCGCTGGCAGCGACGGCGTGCTCGCTCTCCTGCTGACGCTGCGCGGCTGACTCCTCGCGCTCGGCCTGGGCGCGCGCCGCGCCCTTGCGCTCGGCGGCCTCACGGCTGGCCTCGCGCATCTCCTGGCCGGCCTCCTGTCGCTTGGCGTCGGCGACGGCTTCGTCGGCGAGGGCAGCCTTGCGGTTGCCGGCTGCTGCCTGCTGGAGCTGCCCCTCCTCCACCAGGTCGTCCTTGCCGGTCAAGGCGCCGGCCACTTCCTTGGCCTTGCCCTTGACGCTGTCGAGAAGCCCTTCTCGGGCCTGTGCTGATGAGTCGTTGGTCATGGACTCCATCTGCCCCCAACGCAGCGACTGAAACCAAGCCGCGGGGGCGACCTACGTCACAGCTGTGCCCCCGCGGACGCAGTTCGAAGGCTCAGGTGGAGAGCCCGGCCACCTCCGGGCTCAGGGCTCTCGCCGCTGCGCCTCTGCGGCAGCCCGTTCCAGGCTTCCGTGCTCGAGGCCAGCGAGGTGACTACTCCCCTGCCAGACCAGACGACCGTGGTTGCGAACCCGGACGGTCGTCGTGCCGCCCAGGTGCTCCAGCGCGCCCGGGACGGCCCTGCGCTCCTCCACCAGGGGCACCGGCAGAACGAGCGCGTCGGCCGTGGGCGCATGGCCCTCGAGCTCCACGTGCCAGGAGCGACTCCGCCCGGCGAGCACCCACCTGTCGTCGGTGATCGTCGCGCGCACCGGAGAGGTCCCCGGGTTGCCCAGGCGCAGCAGCCGTCCGTCGGGCAGGTGGACCACCACTGCCGTCACCGTGGTGCGGAAGGGCCCGGCAGACACCTCGCCGCCCGCGAAGGCGACGCAGGCGTCCGGCTCCTGGAAGCCGGAAGCCTGGCCCCACCACCACGACGTGGGGAACCCGCCAGACCCCCAGTTCTTCTCGGCGTACACCTGGGCGTCGCTGAACAGCCAGGTCTCGTCGCCGATCGTGGCGGTGCCGTTGGCCCGCCCGCCCAGCACCCACGGGTGCCAGTACTGGTTCAGCCCCGGGACCATCTGGAACCAGCTCGATCCTCCGAACGGGCGCGTCCGCGGCCACCCCCTCAGGTCCGAGAGGGTGACGTCCAGGCGGGCGTCCGGTGCCAGGTCGACCACGACGCGCTGCTCGTCTCCGAAGAACACCGACCCGGCCCGGGCGCCAGGACCATCCGGCCTGGCGAGGGCGTCCATCAGAACGCCCTGCCGCCAGAAGCGTCCGGGATGGGCACCCAACCCGGCCAGGGCCCACGGCCCGCGGCGGGATCGCTGCACGCCCACCAGGGCGATCACGACTCGCTGTTCGTCCGGGTCCGTGAGTCGCCAGAAGTAGCCCTCCATCGCGACCCCGTGGCGGGCGGTGAGCGAGCCGAAGGGCAGGTCAGCCCCGCTGGAGCGGTACGACGCCGCGACGTGCACCCTCGCAGCGTACGCGCGGGGCGTACGCGCGGGGCGTCGGACGGCATCCGGCTGCGTCAGGGAAGCCACCCCCACGCTCGGGCGACGTCACGACGGGGTGCGAGCCCGCCACTCTTCCGCGTGCGGCTCACGTCGGCCTCGACACCACCGGTACGAAGTCGCCCTTGTCGCGCACCCCACAGTCGGGGCAGCACCATTCGTCGGGCACCAGGGCCCAGGGGGTTCCGGCCGCCAGCCCCTCCCTGGGGTAACCCGCGCTCTGGCTGTAGCAGTAGCCGCAACCCGGGCAGCGCCAGGTGTGCGCGGCGGCACCGGGCCGTACGGCGACGATCTCGACCCGAGCATCCGTCGTCGCTGCCCCGGGTGCGGACGCCGACGCCGGTGTGGGGTAGCGCTTTCGGGTGCGGCGATGAAGGTTGGCCCGGCCGGGGTCCCCGTGCACGTGTGCCAGCACGAGCGGGTCCATCGCCGCCCGCCACGCGGGCGGAACCAGGGACAGCACGACCATCCCCGCATAGCCGGTGGGCAGCACCGGCGAGTGCGGGTCGTCGCGCAGTCCCTGGTAGCGGCGGGTGGGGTTCGCGTGGTGGTCGCTGTGCCGCTGGAGGTGGTAGAGCAGGACATTGGTGGCGATGTTGTTGCTGTTCCAGGAGTGGCTGGGGTCGACGCGTTCGTAGCGTCCGCCGTCGACGCGCTGGCGCAGCAGCCCGTAGTGCTCGAGGTAGTTGACCGCTTCGAGCAGCAGCACCCCCACCACGGCCTGCACGAGGAGGTAGGGCAGGAGGCTGCGCCCGAGGGCGATCACGAGGGCTCCCCACAGCCCCAGCGACATCGCCCACGCGGTGAGGATGTCGTTGCGCCACGTCCACACGCTCCCGCTCCGCCGGGTGAGGCGCCCCCGCTCCAGTCGCCAGGCGTTGCGCAGGCTCCCGACGATCGTGCGAGGCCAGAACTCGTAGATCGTCTCGCCGAGGCGGGCGCTGGCGGGGTCCTCGGGTGTCGCCACGCGCACGTGATGACCACGGTTGTGCTCGACGAAGAAGTGCCCGTAGAACGTAGGGGCCAGCGCGATGCGAGCGAACCACCGCTCGTGCTGCTGCCGCTTGTGGCCGAGCTCGTGGGCCGTGTTGATCGCGACGCCTCCGACGCACCCCAGCGTCACGGCCAGGCCGATCCGGTCGTGGACGGCGAGGTCCATGGTCACGAGCGCCCAACAGGACCACACGAACGCCGCGTACTGCACCGGGAGGAACGCGAAGGTGACCCACCGGTAGTACCGGTCCTCCTCCAGCCGGCGCAACACCTCCTCCGGGGGGTTCTTGCCGTCCTGCCCGACGACCAGGTCCAGGAGGGGGACGATCCCGAAGACGAAGATCGGCCCGAACCACCAGAAGACCGCCAGGCCGGTCGCTTCGACGAGCCCCCACGCCGCAAAGGGCAGCAGCGGGATGATCGTGGCGAGGAGCCACAGGTGGCGCTTGGGATCGGTCCACTCCGGAGCCCAGGGGGCCGCGTCGCCCTGGAGCGCAGCACGTCGACGCGACGACACTGGCGACCTCCTACGACGGTGCTGGCTGGCCCGGACAGCATGGTGGCTGCTGGCGTCCGTGTCCATCCTTCGACAGCCCGACGGAGCTGACGATGTCGGGGCCACTCTTCGGCCGTGATGCCGAGCTCGTGGTTGGTGCTCGGCCGGCTCGCCACTACCGGTGGCCCGACGACGTGAGGCATTCCGAACCGCGATGCGGGTGAAGAGCGTCGTCTGAACGTGGCCATTGACATGGACGCCAGTTGTCACCCACATTCGGCGGCGATGCGGAGCTTGCGCTCCTCGGCAGGGCCGGTGGACTCCCGCGAGTCATGGTGGCTTCGTCGGCGATGACCCTGCGGCAGCTTCTTGGCCACGTACCCGGCAGGGCCGACCGCCTGTCCTCCACGGTCGGATGAGGGGGGTCTGCTGCTCAGGACGGAAGGGTTGCCACGCGCGACGTTGTCTGCCTTCTCGGTCGGCACCGCTGGGAATCCCGGCACAGCCCGGAGGTTGAAGGACCGAATGGCGATCACGCGGTGTGCCGTGGATGCGGGAAGGGCAGGACGGACTACGAGCCGCCACCGAAGAGCATGTACCGCGGGGTCTGGGACTGATCGCTGCGCGAGCGGCGGCGAGCTGGTCCGTCATCGCGGGGTGGGGTGCGGACAGTGCCGCCGGGCGACTCCCTGGGGCGCGTGCCGCGCAGGTGTCGAGATGCAGTCGAGATCGCATGGCCGGGAGCACGAGACCTTGCGCAACCAGGGTGATTGATCCGAGCGAGTCGTGACAGATTCCACGGCTCGCGCTCCGCGGCACGAGCGGATGCTTCAGTCGGGTCTGTCCTCAGGCGCTGACGACCAAGACCCTGACTCGAAGTAGGCCTGGGCACGGGCTTGCCATGCGGCCAGCTCTGCATCGTTGGGATCGTCAGTGGGAGGGCTGGGCAGACTCCCGGCCAGGTACCCGCGAACCCAGAACGTCGTAGCGAGCGGGCTGTCGGAACCCTCTCGTCAGCGGAGACCCGGAAGTACACGTCCTTGGCGGCGCAGTAAGCGCCCATCCGGCCCGGGAAGGTATGCCAGATGGAGGAGTAGAGGTAGTCGCTTGAGCCGGTCACATCGGCGCAGGGAAACCACAGCTCCGGGTCGATGTCATCAGGCAGGTCAAACTCCATGCGCGACATCATCGTGGAAGCGACCTATCTGCGGCATGAGCGCGCACGATTCAGCGAACGGTTCAGGATCCGTCTACAACCGGTGGTGCGCGCCGCCGCGACCGGGATGAAACCGTCGCATGAGGTGGAGGACGGTGCGACCACGCTCACGCCTCTGGTGACCATGCCGGGACGTCGTCGGCCCGCATAGTGGTGGTCTGTCAACCGCGGAGTCCCGAAAGCAGAGCCGAGGCCAGGCCAATCAGCAAGCAGACGTACGCCCAACCGCCAACGCTCACCGCCAACATGATCACCCCTCCGAACCCGAGCGAACCCGATGAGGCGGTCGAGAGCTCCGGCCATGGCAACCATCACGCCAGCGGGGCCGTGCTCTTCCCACATGCGCTGGGCGCCTTCGTTGACGCCACGCTTCCGAGGTCGGAGTGGGTTGAAGGCTCGAAGCAGCAGCTTCTCGTGAGGCAGAAGCCAAAGACGTCTGGCCTTGTCCGGGGTTACGCCTCACTTCCAACCGGTGAATGAGGAACACCACCTGCCGATTTGAGCGCCACGCGGTCTTCCCACTCCACCCGCGGCATCTCCGGAAGTCCTCACCCGCCCCTCGTAAATGCCCAACGCGGTGCTGGCACCGCACCAGATGCACCAAGTACTCATCGCAAAGAAGCTCCTTGCCGCTCGGCCAAGGACGCAGATGTCGACGCTATGCGGGCCCCAGCGTGGGCTGGTGTAGGGGGCGGCGCCTCGGCCGTGCACGCGCGACGGGCGGGCTGGGCGGTGTCGTGTGACGTGCCGGACAGGAACGTTCCGGTGCGTGTGGGGAGGATGTCCCGGATCTCGTGGAACTTGAGGTGGCGGTCCCCCGCCTGATGCCTGCCTTGCGGTAGGTGTTGGGCGTCCGCCAAAGACGACCCGAAAGACAGGGGACCAC
>Ga0335397_10001723_pt1 | contig 29755 bp, 29 predicted proteins | sample MAT04_FD_205740 | JGI IMG/M metagenome (GOLD analysis project Ga0335397, IMG submission 205740) | Freshwater microbial communities from Lake Fryxell liftoff mats and glacier meltwater in Antarctica - MAT-04 (spades assembly) (version 2) ... | reverse complement strand
GCGGGCCCGACCGTCACCCGGGCCGAGGCCGAGGCCGAGGTCGCGGCGATCCGCGCGGCGGCCCGGGTGGCCCGCGAACCGGTGGCCGAGACGGCTCGGATGCGCACCCCCGACGACGCCCCCGACGCGCTCGTCGTCGACCGGGCCACCTGGATCACCGTCAACGCCGACTCGATGAGCGCGATGCTCGACCCCACGTTCGACGCGATGGTCGCCAAGCGCGGCCAGGCGCCCGGCGCGACCGCGCAGGCCTTCGGTGGCAAGGTGACCGGTGCCGAGGCCGGCGCGCTGCTCGCGTTCATGGCCTCCAAGGTGCTGGGCCAGTACGACCTGGCGCCGGGGGGCACGCCCGCCCTGATGCTCGTGGCCCCGAACATCCGCGCCGTCGCCGAGGAGCTGGGCGTCGACCGCGACGACTTCCGCAAGTGGGTCTGCATGCACGAGGAGACCCACCGCGTGCAGTTCACCGCGAACCCCTGGCTGCGCGACCACCTCGTCGAGCAGGCCCGCTCGCTGGCGGTCGACCTGGCCCCCGACCCCGAGCGGCTCCAGGAGATCGCCGGCCGGCTGGCCGAGAAGCTGCCCGACCTCTTCCGCGAGGGCAGCACCGGGCTCACCGACCTGTTCACCACGCCGGAGCAGCGCGAGAAGCTCGCCGGGCTCACCGCAGTGATGTCCCTGCTCGAGGGGCACGCCGACGTGGTCATGGACGACGTCGGCCCGGCGCACATCCCGTCCGTCGCCCACATCCGGAGTCGCTTCACCGAGCGTCGCAAGGGCGCGGGTGCGCCCGACCGGCTGCTGCGCCGCCTGCTCGGCCTCGAGGCGAAGATGCGCCAGTACCGCGACGGCGCCGTCTTCGTGCGCGGTGTGCAGCAGCGCGTCGGTGTCGACGGCTTCAACGCCATCTGGTCCTCGGCCGACACTCTGCCGCTGGCTCGCGAGATCGAGGAGCCCGAGGCCTGGGTCCGCCGCGTCCACGGCTGAACCCCCGGCCCCTGCCCCCGACCCTCGCGCAAGGGGGAGGATGGGCGGGGTGGAGAGACGCTGGGGATCACCGGATGCCGCGACGGCGGCGGTCCGCCTCGCCGTGCGGACGGCCCTCGCCGATCTCGCAGCCGACCCGTCGGCACCCACCGACGCCGGGCCCACGGCGCCCACCGACGCCGACCCCACGGCGCCCACCGGGCCCACCGGCGCCGGGCGGCCCGGGCTCGTGCTCGTCGCGTGCAGCGGCGGGGCCGACTCGCTCGCACTGGCCGCTGCGCTGGCCTTCGAGGCGCCCACGGCGAGGTGGCGAGCGGGTGCGGTGGTGGTCGACCACGGCCTCCAGCCCGGCTCGGCCCAGGTGGCCGCGGATGCCGGGCGGCAGCTGCGCGCCCTCGGTCTCGACCCGGTCGACGTCGTCACGGTCGAGGTGGTCGGCGCCGGGGAGGGGCTCGAGGCCGCCGCCCGTTCGGCCCGCTACGCCGCCCTCGCCGACGCCGCCGACCGGCACCGGGCGGGCGTGGTGCTCCTCGGCCACACCCGCGACGACCAGGCCGAGCAGGTGCTGCTCGGCCTCACCCGCGGTGCCGGCGCCCGATCCCTCTCGGGGATGCCGCCCGCCCGAGGCCGCTTCCGGCGCCCGCTCCTGGCGGTGTCCCGCGAGCAGTGCCGCGAGTCCACCCGGGCGCAGGGCCTTGCCTGGTGGGACGACCCGATGAACGAGGACCCCGCCTTCACCCGGGTTCGGGCCCGACGCGCCCTGGCCGATCTCGAGCGCGACCTCGGCCCGGGGGTGACCGCGGCACTGGCGCGCACGGCATCCCTGCTGCGGGTCGACGCCGACCACCTCGACGCCCTGGCCGACGCGGCCGTGGCCGCGCTGGGACCGCAGCCCTGGCCGGTCGAGGCGCTCACCGGCATCCCGCGCGCCGTGCGCACCCGGGTGTGGCGCCGCCTGCTCGTGGCGGCGGGGGCCCCGGCCGGGCAGGTCGGCAGGCCGCACACCGACGCCTGCGACCGGCTGCTCACCGCCTGGCACGGGCAGGGCCCGGTGCACGCCCCCGGGCACCTGCGGGTGGCTCGTTCCGGCCGCCGGGTCACCATCGCCCCCCGCGATCGGGTTGACTAGGCCCCACACCCGCCCGCGCCCCACCCCACCAGGAGCCGCAGTGGACGCCGCCCACATGGGAGCAGACCTCGAACGTGTCCTTCTCAGCGAGGAGGAGATCCAGGCCAGGCTCGCCGACCTGGCCGGCGAGATCGCCCGCGAGTACGAGGGCAAGGACCTCCTGCTCGTCGGGGTGCTGAAGGGGGCGGTCATGGTCATGGCCGACCTGATGCGCGCCCTGCCGGTCACCGTGCCCGTCGACTGGATGGCGGTGTCGTCGTACGGCTCGGGCACCAAGTCCAGCGGGGTCGTGCGCATCCTCAAGGACCTCGACTCCGACATCACCGGCCGGCACGTGCTCATCGTCGAGGACATCGTCGACTCCGGCCTGACCCTGTCGTGGATCAGGTCGAACCTGGAGTCCCGCAGCCCGGCCTCGGTCGAGATCTGCACGCTGCTGCGCAAGCCGGAGGCCGCCAAGGTCGAGGTCGACGTGAAGTGGGTCGGGTTCGACATCCCGAACGAGTTCGTCGTGGGCTACGGCCTCGACTACGCCGAGGCCTACCGGGGCCTGCGGGTGGTCGGCACCCTCGCGCCGTACGTCTACAGCTGAGCCCGGGCCGGGCAGGCGTCGAAGCCCCGGCACCCTGCGGAACACGTGGGAGACGGGGCTCGTTGCTAGCGTGTACCCGTTCCGCCCGGTGTGACCTCCGGTCGGCCGATTGACCACGAGCAGGAGGACCGGAGCGCGAGCTCCGCACCCACATGGACTTCAAGCGCATCTTCAAGACCCCACTGTTCTGGGTCCTGGCCGTCATCGTGGTGATGCTGACGGTGTTCTCCTTCGACGGCGACGGCGGCTACACCACGATCACCACAGCCCAGGCGGAGAAGCTGATCGCCGACAAGAAGGTGCAGACGGCGGTCATGACGACCGAGAACGTCCTCAACCTCGACCTGTTGGACGGCCAGACCTTCAGCGACACGGCGGCCGAGGTCAGCGGGGCGACCAAGGTGCAGGCCGAGTTCGTCGACGCCCGGGCCGAGCAGCTGGTCGCGGCGCTGAGCACCAACGTGCCCAACGGCTACAACGACAAGAAGGAGGGCGACAGCGCCTTCTGGACCATCTTCATCAGCTTCTTCCCGGTGCTGCTCCTCGTCGGGCTCTTCTGGTTCCTCATGAGCCAGGCCCAGGGCGGCGGATCCCGGGTGATGCAGTTCGGCAAGTCGCGGGCCAAGCTCGCCACCAAGGACACCCCCAAGGTCACCTTCGCCGACGTCGCCGGAGCCGACGAGGCGGTCGAGGAGCTGCACGAGATCAAGGAGTTCCTCGCCGAGCCCGCGAAGTTCCTGGCGGTCGGTGCCAAGATCCCCAAGGGCGTGCTCCTCTACGGCCCCCCCGGCACCGGCAAGACCCTTCTCGCGCGCGCCGTCGCCGGCGAGGCCGGCGTGCCGTTCTACTCGATCTCGGGTTCCGACTTCGTCGAGATGTTCGTCGGTGTCGGTGCGTCCCGCGTGCGCGACCTGTTCGAGCAGGCCAAGGCCAACGCACCCGCGATCGTCTTCGTCGACGAGATCGACGCCGTCGGCCGTCACCGAGGCGCGGGCCTGGGTGGCGGGCACGACGAGCGTGAGCAGACCCTCAACCAGCTGCTCGTCGAGATGGACGGCTTCGACGTCAAGACCAACGTCATCCTCATCGCGGCGACCAACCGCCCCGACATCCTCGACCCGGCGCTGCTGCGCCCGGGCCGGTTCGACCGGCAGATCGCGGTCGAGGCGCCCGACATGATCGGTCGTCACCGCATCCTCGAGGTGCACGGCCAGGGCAAGCCGCTGGCCACCGGCGTCGACCTGCTCGCCGTCGCCCGCCGCACGCCCGGCTTCACCGGCGCCGACCTGGCCAACGTGCTCAACGAGGCCGCGTTGCTGACCGCCCGCACCGACAAGAAGCTCATCGACGACGAGGTGCTCGACGAGGCCATCGACCGGGTGATCGCCGGTCCGCAGAAGCGCACCCGCATCATGTCGGCCAAGGAGCGCAAGATCACCGCCTACCACGAGGGCGGCCACGCGCTCGTCGCCGCGTCGATGAACCACCTCGACCCCGTCACCAAGGTGACGATCCTGCCCCGCGGTCGCGCGCTCGGCTACACGATGGTGATGCCGACCGACGACAAGTACTCCACGAGCCGCAACGAGATCCTCGACCAGCTGGCCTACGCCATGGGCGGCCGCGTCGCGGAGGAGATCATCTTCCACGACCCCACCACCGGTGCCGCCAACGACATCGAGAAGGCCACCGCGATGGCCCGCAAGATGGTCACCGAGTTCGGCATGAGCGAGCGGGTCGGCGCCGTCAAGCTGGGCTCGAGCGGCGGTGAGGTCTTCCTCGGCCGCGACATGGGGCACCAGCGCGACTACTCCGAGCAGGTCGCCGCGGTCGTCGACGAGGAGGTGCGCAAGCTCGTCGACGACGCGCACGACGAGGCCTGGCGCGCGGTCAACGACAACCGCGACATCCTCGACCGGCTGGTCCTGGACCTGCTCGAGCGCGAGACGCTCAACGCCGCCGAGCTCGCCGACATGTTCAAGGAGATCGTCAAGCGGCCGATCCGGCCGACCTGGCTGTCCAGCGAGCACCGCACCCTGTCCGACCTTCCCCCGGTGCTCACTCCTGCCGAGCTGGCCGCAGTGAACGGCCGCAACGGCTCCGGCGCCCCGGCAGGCGCCGTGCTGACGCCCGGCGACCCCCGCACCCAGGCCGAGATCGACGCAGCGGCCGCTCTCGGTGCCGACCCCAGCCCGCAGGACCACCCCCCGACGCAGGTCATCCAGGTGCCGGAGGGCGGTCGTGTCGAGCCCTGAGCCGCACGCCCTCGACGACCACACGATGCGTGGCCCCGTCGACCTCCCGCGGGCCGAGGCCGCCGTGCGCGAGTTCCTGCTCGCCATCGGTGAGGACCCCGACCGCGAGGGGCTGCTCGACACTCCGGGCCGGGTCGCCCGCGCGGCCCGCGAGCTGTATGCCGGCCTCTGGCAGGACCCTGCCGAGGTGCTCTCCAGGACCTTCTCGATCGACCACGAGGAGCTCATCATCGTCCGGGACATCCCGATGTACTCGACGTGCGAGCACCACCTGCTGCCCTTCCACGGCGTCGCCCACATCGGCTACATCCCGGCGCCCGACGGCAAGGTCACCGGGTTGAGCAAGCTCGGCCGGCTCGTCGAGGTGTTCGCCCGCCGGCCCCAGGTGCAGGAGCAGATCACCACCCAGGTGGCCGACGCCCTGGTGCAGCACCTGGGTGTGCAGGGGGTCATCGTGGTCATCGAGGCCGAACACCTGTGCATGTCGATGCGGGGTGTGCAGAAACCCGGCTCGCGGACCATCACCTCCGCCGTGCGCGGGCAGCTGCGGGACCCCGCCACCCGGGCCGAGGCGATGTCGCTCCTCCTCGGCGGGAAGCGGTGACCCTGCCCGATCCCCGGGCCGGCCGTGCGCTGGTGATGGGAGTGGTCAACGTCACCCCCGACTCCTTCAGCGACGGCGGCGCGTGGTTCACCCCGGAGGCAGCGGTGGCCCACGGGCGCGAGCTCGTCGCCCAGGGAGCCGACCTGCTCGACGTCGGCGGTGAGTCCACCCGGCCGGGCGCCGAGCGGCCGAGCACCGCGGAGGAGCTGCGGCGCGTCATCCCGGTCGTCGAGGCACTGAGCGCCCTGGCGCCGGTCTCGGTCGACACGATGCGCGCCGAGGTGGCGGCCGCGGCGCTGGATGCGGGTGCCGTTCTTGTCAACGACGTCAGTGGTGGCCTGGCCGACCCCGAGATGGCGGCCCTGGTCGCCGAGCGGGAGGTGCCCATCGTCGCGATGCACTGGCGCGGGCACAGCCGCGACATGCAGGCCCGCGCGCAGTACGACGACGTCGTCACCGACGTCGTGCGCGAGCTGACCGAGCGCGTCGAGGCGCTGGCCGCCGCGGGCGTGAAGCCGGATGCCGTCGTGCTCGACCCCGGGTTCGGGTTCGCCAAGCGCGCGGAGCACAACTGGCAGCTGCTGCGTCGGCTCGACGAGGTGGTGGCCCTGGGCCACCGCGTGGTGGTCGGCACCTCGCGCAAGACCTTCCTCGGAGCCGTCGGGCGCACGCCCGAGACGGCTCGACCGCCGCTGGAGCGAGATGTCGTCACGGCGGCGACCACTGTCCATGTCGCCCGGCACGGGGTGTGGTGCGTGCGCGTGCACGACGTGGTCGCGACGGTCGACGCCCTCGACGTCGCCGAGGCGCTCGGTGGGCTCGGCCCGCCCGGGGGGCTGCGGTGAGCGGCGGTGCGGCCCGCGACCGCATCCGGCTCTGCGGGGTGCGTGGGCGGGGGTTCCACGGGGTCTTGAAGCACGAGCGCCGTGAGGGACAGGAGTTCGTCGTCGACGTCGAGCTCGCCGTCGACCTCGGGCCCGCCGGCGCGAGTGACTCCCTCGCCGACACCGTCAACTACGGCGAGATCGGCGCCGCCGTGCTCGCCCGGATCGAGGGCGAGCCGCACGACCTCATCGAGCGCCTCGCCGAGCTCGTCGCGCAGGACGCCCTCGAGCACGGGGCCGTCGACGAGGTCACCGTGACGGTGCACAAGCCGCAGGCCCCGGTCGGGGTGCCGTTCGGCGACGTCACCGTGACCGTCACCCGTCGCCGGCCACCCGTTCCGGTCGTCGTCGCGGTCGGGGCGAACCTGCCCCGCGGTGCCCTGCGGCCCGAGCACTCCGCACGCGCCGCGGTGGAGGCGCTCACCCGGCACTCCGAGATCACGGTGGTGGGCGTCTCCGGCCTGCACGACACCGAGCCCGTCGGCGGCCCCGAGCAGCCGACCTACGTCAACGCCGTCGTCACCGCCCGCACGTCGCTCTCGCCGGGCTCGCTGCTGCGCGAGCTGCACGCGCTCGAGGCGACCTTCGACCGCCGGCGCGACGTGCGCTGGGGGGCCCGAACGCTCGACCTCGACCTCGTGCAGTACGGCGACCCGTTGCGTGGCACCGACGTCACGTCGGCGGCGCCCCGGCTGCTCCTGCCACATCCACGGGCGCACGAACGGGCCTTCGTGCTCGTGCCGTGGCTGGAGGTCGACCCCGATGCCGTGCTGCGCCGCGAGGGTCGGGTCCGGCGCGTGGCCGACCTCGTCGCCTCCCTCGACACGAGCGGTGTGCAGCAGCACCTCGACGACCCCACCACTGATGAAGGACACGAGAGCTGATGCGGCGCAAAGAGATCCGCGTGAAGACGCTTGCCCTCGTCGCAGCCGTCACGGGCATCGGCGGGTTCGCCGTGTTCACCGTGTTCACCCGCAGCGGCGAGCTCGTACCGCGGCCGGCGGTGCTGTCGGGCGTGCTGCTCGTCGTGATGGGCGGGCTGGTGCTGTGGCTGGCGCGGCCCGTGCGCCACTACCTCCAGGGCCGCGCGACGACCTCCCTCGACCCGCTGCGCGCCGCCCGCACCGTCGTGCTCGCCCAGGCCGCGGCGCTGACCGGTGCGGCCGCCGCCGGGTGGTACGCCGGCCAGGTGGCGGTGGTGCTCACCGACCTGTCGCTGGAAGCGAACCAGGCGCGCCTGCTGCCCCTCGGAGCCCTGATCGTCGCAGGTGTCGCGCTCGCCGCAGCCGGCCTCGTCGCGCAGCGGTGGTGCCGGGTCGACCCGCCCGAGGAGGGCGACGACCAGGCCCGCGACCGTGCTGCCTGACCGTGCTGCCGCCGGCCCGGGGTGAGTGCCGTCGCCCTCAGGTGAGCGCCGTCGCCCAGACGACCCAGTTGCCGACGTAGTGCCCGCCCTTGACCGGCGTGGTCGGGTCGCAGGTGATCAGCCGCAGCAGCGGGCGGGGGTTGCCGGCATCCCAGATCGAGTCGTCCTTGGGAGTCTGCTTCTTGGGCAAGGCCTTCGAACGCGTCACGACGAAATCGACCCGGTCGCCGGAGGAGTAGGTCACCCGCACGCGGGCGCCGGGTCGCACCTGCGGCAGCTTCGCGAAGGTGTCGGGGCCGGTCGCCCGGGTGTTGATGTGCCCGGCAAGGATGGATGCCCCCGGGTAGCCCGGCTTGGGCCAGCCCTTCTCGTCGTACCAGCCGGCGACGCCGGGAGGCGGAGCGAGGATGCCGTTGTCGTCGAGGGCGACCGGCACCAGCTTCGCGTCGACCAGCTCGCCGCCGCCGAGCCGGGTCACGGTGACTCGCTTCGGCTGTCCCTGCGGGCGGTCGCGCGCGGCAGGCGGCTGCTCGGCCGGGGTGGGCGACGCAGATGGTGACCTGTCGGGTGTCGGGGTCGCCGACGCAACGGTGGGGCTCGGCGTCGCGCCGTTGGGCGGGGACGCCGAGTCGGCGGCGCACGCCCCGAGGAGGGCAAGCGCCGCCGAGGCGCACACCGCCAGAAGGGTCCGGCGGCGGGGGGCAGGGACGGGGGTCGGCACGACCTCAGTGTCGGCGCGAGCCCGCGCGGACGCGAGTGCGGCCGACGGCGGCCGCCCCGGCGCCGACCAGAAGGCCGCCACCGAGCACGAGCGGCAAGGCCGACGAGCGGTCGTCACCGGCGAAGTCGGTCTGCACGACGACCGGGCGCACCGGGCCGGTGGTTGGCGCGGCAGTGACGCTGGCGGTCGGCGTTGCGGTGACCGTCGGCGTGGGGGTGGTGGTCGGTGTTCCGGTCGTCGCCTCGAAGGCGTCGATGGAGATGTCGGGGTTGTTGTCGGCGAGGAAGCACCCCAGACCCACGATGGGGCCTTGCGCGCTCGTGGTCAGCAGGAGGGTGAGGTCACCTGCCAGCAGGGTGTGGGTGCCGGGGGTCAGCGGCGTGACCTCGGGGGCATCACCCGTGAAAGTGAGGGTCAGCGGGCCTTCGAGCGGAACTGTCGTGGGGCCGATGTCGAGGGGCACTGCCGTGGACCCCTCGCCGTCAGGCTCGACGAGGATGAGCACGGAGGTGACCTCAGAGTTGCCTTGGATCGACGTGATCGAGTTCTCGCGCAGCAGCTCCGTGATCTCGTCCGGCAGTGTCACCGACCCGGTGAACGGGTTGAGCGTCACCGGTTCGCCGACCTCCACAACGACGTCGTCGCCGATCGCGGAGTCGAACGACGCCCTCGCGGACGCCGTGCCCTCGTTCACGTCGAAGCCGTAGTCGCAGGTGTACTCGAGGTCGGCCGAAGCTGCCTGGGCGGAGGTGATGGCGAGGGCGGCGCCCAGGACGGCAACGCCCCCGATGAGGCCGAAGCGCGATGCAGTGCGGGCGGTGGGGCGCATGGTGATCCTCCAGAACGGAGTGCAGAGGCCCACCCCGAAGGCCGTTTCCACCGTACTGCGCCTCAACAGGGACGTCGAATGCGACGACGCGGGCGCGATCGGCCGACGCTACCGCTTGTGGGTCCCCAACACTGGTCCGGGCAGACTCGCAGTCGCCGCGGGCTCGGCTACTACTTGTCGACGTCGCCCACCACGAAGAACATCGACCCGAGCACCGCCACCATGTCGGCGACGAGGCAACCGGGCAGCACCTGCGAGAGCACCTGCACGTTGTTGAACGATGCCGACCGCAGCTTCAGGCGCCACGGTGTCTTCTCTCCGCGTGACACCAGGTGGTAGCCGTTGAACCCGAGTGGGTTCTCGGTGACGGTGTAGCGCTCGCCCTCGGGCACCTTGAGCACCTTGGGCAGGCGCTGGTTGACCGGCCCCGCGGGCAGGGTCGCGAGCTCGTCGAGGCAGGCCTGCGCGAGGTCGAGGCTGACGTGCACCTGCTCGAGGAGCACCTCGAGCCGGGCCAGGCAGTCACCGGCGGTGCGGGTGACGACCCGGCCGGGCCCGCCGGGGGCGAACAGCGTGGCGTAGGCGAGGTAGGGGTCGTCGCGGCGCAGGTCGACGTCGAGGCCGCTGGCCCGGCCGATCGGGCCGGTGACGCCGTAGGCCGCACAGGTCGCCCGGTCGAGCACGCCCACCCCGCGGGTGCGCGCCTCGACGATCTCGTTGCCGACGAGCAGGGACTCGAGCTCGGGCAGGCGGCGACGCACCCCGTTCACCGCGGCCTCGACCCGGCCGAGCCACCCGGCGGGCACGTCCTCCTTGAGGCCGCCGACCCGGTTGAACATGTAGTGCATGCGGCCGCCGGAGGCCTCCTCCATGACCGCCTGCAGCTCCTCGCGCTCGCGGAACGCGTAGAACACCGGGGTGATCGCGCCGAGCTCGAGCGGGTACGACCCGAGGAACATCAGGTGCGAGAGAACCCGGTTCAGCTCAGCCAGCAGGGTGCGCAGCCAGACCGCCCGCTCGGGCACCTCCATGCCGAGCATGGCCTCGACGCCGAGCACCACCCCGAGCTCGTTGCTGAACGCCGACAGCCAGTCGTGGCGGTTGGCCAGCACGGTGATCTGGCGGTAGTCGCGCACCTCGAACAGCTTCTCGGCCCCGCGGTGCATGTAGCCGATCACCGGCTCGGCCGAGAGGATCCGCTCGCCGTCGAGCACCACGCGCAACCGCAGCACGCCGTGGGTCGCCGGGTGCTGGGGGCCGATGTTGAGCACCATGTCGGCGGTGGCGAGGCCGCCGGCGCCCAGGCCGACGTCGAGCGCGCGCTGGCCGGTCTCGGAGGTCACGCGGTCAGTCTGCCGCACGACACCCGCGGCCGGGGTCAGCAGCCGGCGAAGGTCTCGCCGCCGGTGGCCCAGCCGGCACCGTCGAGGGTGAGGAGCACGAGCCGGTCGGAGTCCGGCGCCTCGGCGAGCTCGCCGGCGCTTCCCGATCGGGTCTGCAGTGGCTCGACGTGGGCGACACAGTGGTCGACCAGGAAGGTGGTCTCCGCGCGCACCGAGGCGGTGCCGGAGGGGGTCGGCTCCGCCGTCGGGACGGCACCGGACGGGGTGCCCGTCACGGTGACCACGACCTCCTGCGCGGTGCGGCCCCACAGGCGCTCAAACCCACGCCGGCCACGGGGGCCGGCGCCAGCGCGACCGCGGGGGAGGCAGCCGGCGTCGCACCCGCCCACGGTGCCAGGGACCGGCGCCCGCCGTCACGCCCCGACGACACGACGCAGCACCCAGCGGAAGCCGCCGAGCCCGTCCGGGGCGGTCAGCGCCGTGACCGTGGATGCCGTGGCGAGAGCGGCGAGGTAGGCCGCCGGGTCGCGGTGCCCCAGGTCGTGGGGGGGTCGGTCGTCGGCCAGACCGAGGGCGTGCAGCGCCTCCCGCTGGGTGGCGACCTCGTCGTGCTCGAGGGAGTCGACGGCCACGTGCGCGGTCAGGTCGCACGACCCGTCCGGCACCGGCAGCACGACGGCGCCCGAGCGGTACGCCGTGAGCGTGCCCCCCCGGGGCCGGTTCCCACGGGTGTGCCCGTAGTCGACGGCGAGCACGGTGCCCTGGCGCACCCGGGCGAGCAGGTCGTGCCACGCCAGGTCCCGGGACAGCCCGACCTCGACCCTCGACCCGGCCGGTAGGTCGTCGACCGGCCACCACCGGGCGCACCAGGCCAGCTCGTCGGCCGTGAGGTCGGGGCCGGGGAGCTCCTCGCCGCTGGTCGGGTCGACCAGCACCACCGCGAGCCGGCCGGGGGCGACCTCGGCCACCGTGCACGGCACCACGTCGAGCCACTCGTGGGCGACGACGAGGACGTCGTCGAGCTCGGTGAGCTCGTCGGGCAGCGCAGCGCCGCCCGGGCAGCGGAGCCAGGCCACGGCATCCGGCAGGTCGGCCGGGCGATCGACGACGTCGGCGCCGGTGAGGCGAAGGTCGGGGCGCCGGGCGGCCAGGTGGGTCAGGAGCTCGCCGCGGCCGCAGCCCACATCGACCACGTGGTGCACGTCCTCACGGTCGGCGAGCCTCCCGAGGGCTTCGGCGAGCACCTGGCCGAGGGGCCCGTGGGTGGAGGTCGTGAAGTGGCCGGCCGGGCCCGTCGTGCCGCGGTAGAAACCGCGTGGGCCGTAGAGCGCCTCGTGCCACGCCTCGCGCCAGGGAAGCATCATCACCCGCACGGTACCCAAGCGGCCGATCGTCGCGACAACGCGAGAGATGGGCGACAGCACTGCCGCCACGGGCCCTGATCCGCTAGAACTGCTCCAGGACCCCCGACGGCCGGGGCCGAACGGAGCGTCTCCATGTCAGCACCCACCGAGTCCATCCCCGCCCAGCCCGGGCTCAGGGCCGGCGCCATCGGTTTCACCGACGCCCTCGTGATCGGCCTCGCCGCCACCTCGCCCGCCTACTCACTGGCCGCCGTCATCGGCGCGATCGCCGCTCTGGTCGGGGTCTATGCGCCGGGGGTGCTGCTGGCCTCGTTCGTGCCGATGGCCCTGATCGCCACCGCGTTCTTCTACCTCAACCGCGTCGACCAGGACTGCGGCACCACCTTCAGCTGGGTGACCCGCGCGATGGGCCCGTGGTTCGGCTGGATCGGCGGGTGGGCGATCGCGATGACCGGCGTGCTCGTGGTCGGGTCGCTGGCCGACGTCGGCGTCAGCTTCAGCCTGCTGGCCGTCGGGCTCGACGACGCCGCCGAGAACGCCTGGATCCGGATGCCGCTGGCGATCGGGCTCATCCTCCTGATGACCTGGCTGTGCGTGCTCGGCACCGACATCTCGGCCCGGCTGCAGAACTTCCTCATCATCGCCCAGATCGGCTCGCTGCTCGTCTTCGCCGCGGTGGCCATCGCGAAGGCGGTCACCGACAACAGCCCGCTCGACCCGATCGACCCGTCGCTGTCCTGGCTCAACCCGTTCGGGGCCGGTGGCGCGGCCCTGACCTCGGGCCTGCTGCTCGGCGTCTTCGCGTACTGGGGCTGGGAGTCGGCGGTCAACCTGAGCGAGGAGACCACCGACGGTGCCTCGACGCCGGGCCGGGCGGCCCTGTGGTCGACCGTCGTGCTGCTCGTCACCTACGTCTCGGTGGCCATCGCCGTCGTGGCGTTCGCCGGCACCGCGTACCTCACCGAGAACGCCGGAGACGAGGAGTTCCTCTTCGCCGACCTCGCCGACGAGGTGATGGGCGGCTGGGGCTGGGTGGTGCTCCTGTCGGTGGCGACCTCGGCCATCGCCTCCACGCAGACGACCATCATCCCCGCCTCGCGCACCGGCCTGTCGATGGCGCGGCGGCACGCCCTGCCGCCGCGGCTGGCCCACATCAGCCAGCGCCACCGCACGCCGGACGTGTCGACCTGGCTGGTCGCCGCCATCGCCATCGCCTGGTACGTCGGCATCTACCAGGTCAGCGCCAACGCCCTCTTCGACTCGCTGACGGCCCTGTCGCTGCTCATCTCGTTCTACTACGCCCTGACCGGCGTGGCGTGCGCGGTCTACCACCGCAAGCACCTGACCGAGAGCCCGAAGAACCTGCTGCTCATCGGGGTCGGCCCGGTGGTGGGCGCCGTCATGCTCACCTGGCTGCTCGTGCTGTCGGTGCGTGACATGTCCGACCCGGAGAACTCGTACAGCGGCCAGTCGTGGCTGGGGGTCGGCCCGCCACTGGTCATCGGTGTCGGCATCTTCCTCGTGGGCGTCGCGTTCATGTTCTACTGGCGATCTCGTGACGGCCGTTACTGGGAGGAGCGTCCGAGCCTCCCCGACCCCGACGTGGTGCGCGGTGTCAAGGCCGGCGCCAAGGACCCCGGCGGGATGGAGGGCTGAGCCATGGCCATCGTGATCGGCTACGACGACTCGGCCGGTGCGGGCACCGCACTCGCCACGGCCATCCGGCTCGCCCAGCGCCTCGACGAGCTGCTCGTGCTCGTCTACGGCGCCGGGGTGCCCGGGGTCCGCGGCGAGGAGTTCCGCGCCCACCTCGACGCGCTGCACGAGATGGGCCGCAGCGCGCTCGCGCACGCCGTGGAGCTGGCCGAGACGTCCGGGGTGCGCACCCAGGTCGAGCTGATCGACGAGAGCCCGGTCGAGGCCCTCCTCGAGGTCGCTGACCGCCACGACGCCACCGTCATCGTGGTCGGCACGGCCGGTGAGAGCCCGCTCAAGGGCGCGCTGCTCGGCTCGACCCCGCACAAGCTCCTGCACCTGAGCGACCGACCGGTGCTGTGCGTGCCGGCGGAGGCGCACCGGGGCCGGGCCGCCACCTGATCGGGGCCGTCCTGCGGCGTGGTGGCCGAGCGGGTGAGCCCGACCCGCCCATGAAGGAGTAGGTTGCTCGCTCGTGGACGGCATCGAGCACCCCGCCCGGCTGACCGTGGGGGTCGTCGGTGCCGGCCGGGTCGGTGCCGTGCTCGGTGCCGCCCTCGCGCGGGCCGGTCACCGGGTCGCGGGGGCGTATGCCGTGTCCGACGCCAGCCGCGCCCGCGCCGCCGACCTGCTGCCTGGCGTGCCGCTCGCCGACGTCGCGACGGTCGTCGCCCAGGCCGAGCTCGTGCTGCTCGCGGTGCCCGACGACGCACTCGCCCCCCTGGTCGCGGGGCTCTGCGCGACGGGTGCCTGGCAGGCCGGCCAGATCGCGGTGCACACGAGCGGCCGCCACGGGGTGGCCGTGCTGGCGCCGGCGCGGGCCCACCACGTGCTGCCGCTCGCGCTGCACCCCGCGATGACGTTCACCGGCACCGCGATGGACCTCGCCCGGCTGGCCGAGTGCGCCTTCGGCGTGACCACCGACGACGCGCTGCGCCCGATCGCCGAGGCACTGGTCCTGGAGATGGGCGGCGAACCGGTGTGGATCGCCGAGGAGGACCGGCTGGCCTACCACTGCGCCCTCGCCCACGGCGCCAACCACCTCGTCACCCTGACCAGCGAGGCGATGGAGCTGCTGTCGCGGGCGGGCGTGGCCGAGCCGCGCCGGGTTCTCGGACCGCTCATGGTCGCCGCCCTCGACAACGCCCTGCGCCTGGGCGACGCCGCCCTCACCGGGCCGGTCGCGCGCGGCGACGTCGGTACGGTGGAGGACCACCTGTGCGAGCTGGACCGCCTCTCGCCCGAGATCCGGAGGACCTACGTGGCGCTCGCCCGTGCCACCGCACTGCGTGCCCTCGACAGCGGGCGGTTGCGTCCCGCCGCGGCGGCGCCACTCCTCGACACCCTCGCCGACCAGGAGCCCGAGTGACCACCCCCACCACCCCCGTCGTCGCGCACACGCGTGAGCAGCTCAAGGCCGCCCGCGAGGCGCTCTCCGGCCGTGACGTCGCCGTCGTCATGACGATGGGGGCGCTGCACGACGGGCACGCCCAGCTGATCCGGGCCGCCCGCCAGCGGCACGACCACGTCGTGGTCACGATCTTCTTGAACCCCCTGCAGTTCGGGCCGAAGGAGGACCTCTCGCGCTACCCGCGCACGTTCGACGCCGACCTCGCCATCTGCACGACGGCCGGCGTCGACGTGATCTTCGCGCCGACCCCGGACGTGGTCTACCCCGACGGCGACCCGGGGGTGCGCGTCTCGGCGGGCCCGCTCGGAGAGGTGCTCGACGGTGCCTCGCGGCCGGGACACTTCGACGGCGTGCTCACCGTCGTCGGCAAGCTGCTGCACCTCACGGCGGCCCACAGCGCCTACTTCGGCCAGAAGGACGCCCAGCAGCTGCTGCTCATCCGCCGGATGGTGCGCGACATCGACTTCCCGGTCGACGTCGTCTCGGTGCCCACCGTGCGCGAGCACGACGGCCTGGCGATGAGCAGCCGCAACATGTACCTCACCGCGTCGGACCGTGAGACCGCCCTGTGCCTGAGCCGGGCGCTGTGGGCCGGCGGCGATGCCGCCGCCTTCGGCCCCTCGGCGATCCGGCGGGCTGCGCGCGAGGTGCTCGTCGAGGAACCCCTGGCCCTGGTCGACTACCTCGTGCTCGTGCACCCGCAGACCCTCGCCGACGTACCCGAGTGGTACCGGGGGGAGGCCCTGCTCGCCGTCGCCGCGCGGGTCGGCACCACGCGGCTGATCGACAACATCCCGCTCGTCGTCGGCCCCGGTGGAGGCCGGCTCGACGTGTTCTCCGACGTGTCGCACGCCCGGGCCGAGGTCTGAGGAGCGGGGATGCCGGTTCTGCCCGTCACGCTGCCCCGGCGGCTTCGCGCCCCCACGCCGGGGTGGACGACCAGCGCGGACGTCGTCGTCGTGGGCTCCGGCATCGCCGGGCTGACCTGTGCGCTGCGCCTGCGGGAGCGGGTCGACCGGGTGCTGCTCGTGACCAAGACGGTGCTGTCGGCGGGGTCGACGGAGTGGGCCCAGGGTGGCATCGCAGCCGCGCTCGACCCGGAGGACACCCCGCAGGAGCACCTCGACGACACCCTCGTCGCCGGGGTCGGGCTGTGCGACCCCGAGGCCGTGCGCATCCTCGTCACCGAGGGCCCCGAGCGGGTGCGTGAGCTCGTCGCGCTCGGCGCCGAGTTCGACCGCGACGCCGAGGGCGAGATCAAGCTGACGCGCGAGGGCGGGCACCACCGCGACCGCATCGCGCACGCCGGTGGCGACGCGACCGGCGCCGAGATCTCACGGGCCCTCATCGCCGCGCTGCACCGCGTCGTCGACGACCCCGGTATCGAGGTCGTCGAGCACGCCCTCGTCGTCGACCTGCTCACCACCGACGACGGCGCCGTGTGCGGCGTGACGCTGCACGTCATCGGCGAGGGCCAGGTCGACGGGGTCGGTGCGGCCTACGGCCGGGCGGTCGTGCTCGCAACCGGCGGCCTCGGGCAGATCTACACCTCGACCACCAACCCGCCGGTCGCCACCGGTGACGGCATGGCCGCAGCGCTGCGCGCCGGTGCCCGCGTCACCGACCTGGAGTTCGTGCAGTTCCACCCGACGGTGCTGTTCCTCGGTGAGGGGTCCACCGGTCAGCAGCCGCTCATCTCGGAGGCGCTGCGCGGTGAGGGGGCATTCCTCGTCGACGCCGCCGGGGCGCGCATCATGGCGGGCCGACACGACCTCGCCGACCTGGCCCCGCGCGACGTGGTGGCCCGCGCCATCCTCGAGGTGATGCGCGAGCAGGGAGTCGAGCACGTGTGGCTCGACGCCCGGCACCTCGGCGCGGCCTTCCTCGGGCAGCGGTTCCCGTCGATCGTCGCGCGGTGCCGCGAGCTCGGGTTCGACCCGGCCACCGAGCTGCTGCCGGTGGCGCCGGCCCAGCACTACGCGTCGGGTGGGGTCGAGACCGACCTGCTCGGGCGGTCGTCGGTCGACGGGCTCTACGCCTGCGGCGAGTGCTCGTGCACCGGGGTGCACGGCGCCAACCGGCTCGCGTCGAACTCACTGCTCGAGGGGCTGGTCTTCGCGCACCGCATCGCCGACGACGTGACCGGGCGGTTCGCCGCGGGGAAGCTGCCGCTGCGCGAACCGGCGTCGGATGCCGGTGACGCGGCGGTGCTCGACGCCTCCCACCGCCTCGACGTGCAGCGCGCGATGACCCGGGGGTCGGGCCCGGTGCGATCGGGGGCCTCCACGGCGGCGGCGCTCGCCGCCCTCGGCGACCTCGCGGCCCTGCCGCCGAGCTCCGCCGAGCCCGGGCCGGCCACCTGGGAGACGACGAACCTCCTGCACCTCGGTCAGGCACTCTCCTGCGTGGCCCACCTGCGGGAGGAGACCCGGGGCGGGCACGTGCGCTCCGACTTCCCCGAGCGCGACGACACCCGCTGGCTCACCCACCTCACGACGACCCGGTCGGCCGCCGGGGCGCTCGTGGTCGCCGAGCGGCCGGTGGAGGACCTCGCATGACCGACTTCGGCTTCCCGACCGCTGACGCCGTGCTGCTGGTGCAGCGCGCCCTCGACGAGGACCTCGCGGACGGCACCGACGTCACGACGATGGCGACCATCCCGGCATCCCAGCAGTCGGTCTCGCACCTGGTGGCTCGGGCCGACGGGGTGGTCGCCGGCCTGCCCGTCATCGCGCTGGTGCTGGATGCCGTCGCGGCCCGGCTGGGCAGCGGCGCGGTGGGCGTCGAGGTGTCGGTGCGCGACGGCATCCGGGTCGTGCGCGGCGACCACCTCGCGACCCTGCGCGGGGCCACCCGCACCACGCTGGTCGCCGAGCGGACCGTCCTCAACATCATGTCTCGCACCTCCGGGGTCGCGACGCACACCCGCCGATGGGCCGACGAGCTCGAGGGGTCGGGCGCGATGGTGCTCGACACCCGCAAGACCACGCCGGGCCTGCGTGCGCTGGAGAAGTACGCCGTGCGCTGCGGCGGCGGCACGAACAAGCGGATGGGCCTGTACGACGTCGCGATGATCAAGGACAACCACAAGCTCGCCGCGGGTGGGCTCACGGCGGCGTACGACGCGGTGCGGCGCACGTTCCCCGAGGTCGACGTGCAGGTCGAGGTGACGACGACGGAGGAGGCGCTGGAGTCGGTGGCCGCCGGGGCGCGGTTCCTGTTGTGCGACAACATGTCTGCCGACCTCCTGCGGGCGACCGTGGACGCCGTGCGCGGCACTGGGGAGGCGGTGGAGATCGAGGCGACCGGCGGGCTGACCCTCGACGTGGCGGCGGCCTACGCGGCCACCGGCGTCGACTACCTCTCGGTGGGTGGGCTGACGCACTCCTCCCCGATCCTCGACGTCGCCCTCGACCTCGACCCCGAGGCCTGATCAGCGGATCGGCCGGCTCAGCCGAGCAGCTCGCTGGGCTGCGGGGGCACCTCGTCGTGGACGAGGTGCCCGTCGGGCGCGAGCAGGCGCAGGCGGTAGGGGGTGCCGGGGAGCCCGTCGGGTGAGGTCAGCAGGGCGATGCCCTCCCTCACGGTGTCGGTGTCCAGCACGCGCCCGTCGCCCGTGACGAGCTGCGCGGTGGCGGCGTCGGGGGCCAGGGCGACGAAGGTGTCCCCCGCTCCGCCGGCCGGGAGCAGCGCGTGGGTGTGGTCGGAGGCCGGCACCACGGCCAGTCGCTCCGGGTAGGACCAGCCGATGTCCGCACCGACGATGCGGGTCGTTCGCACCCAGCCGCCGTCCGGGGTGAGTGTCGTGACAACCGTGACGGTCGCGTCGACGAGCACGGTGCGAGGGCCGGTGCCCACGGGCAGTCGCACCTGCCGTTCCTGGGCCGAGATGGTGTCGAGTGCCTCGGTGGGGTAGCCCGTGACGGCAGCCAACAGGGCGCGCTGGGCCGTGGCCAGGTCGTCGGGTCCTCCGTTGCGGGGCAGGTGGGTGTCATAGACGGTGCCGGCGGGTGGGCCGGCGAAGCCGCCCACGACCACCTGGCTGGGGTACCCCGGGGTCTCGGGAAACGTGGCCACCCCGTCGTCCAGCGTCGGAGCCTGCACCACCGGTCGGACGGTGCCGTCGGGGTCCGGCCTGGCACCGGTGACGGCGAAGCACTCGGTGACGGTGGGGCGAGTCAGCACGAGCACGACCGGGGCTGCGCCGGCGGTGGTCTGCTCGATGCTCAGGGCGACCACGTCGGCCGCCACGGCGGTGTCGGAACCCTTGAGGGGGGTGGGGGCCAGGGTGGAGGGGTCGGCGCCGGCGGGCGTGGTCCACAGCTTCAGCACGACTCCGCCGTCCAAGACCTCCCCCGGGGCGGGGCCCGGGACGTCGGGGATGCCGGCGATGTCGAGCTCGGTTGACCGGGTCGCCGTCATCAGCACCACCGTGGTGTCGCCGACGCGGCCGGCGAACAGCAGGTGCGCGGCCGGGTCGCTCGACGCGCGGGCGCTGATCGCGGCAACCGCGGGGTCGCCGGCCAGTGGGCCGCGCGGGGCCCAGCTGGTGACGACGGCCCACTGCTGCGAGTCCGGCGGCAGTGTCGGCAGCGGCGTGTGGGTGCTCGGCCAGGCGAGGGCGGTCGCCGTGGCCACGCCCAACGCGAGTGCGACCGCGATCGCACCGAGTCGCAGACGGCGCCCGCGAGCCCGGCCGCTCGCGGCGCGCACCAGCGCGACGGGGTCGCTGACGGGGGCGGCGTCGGCGAGGCGCTCGAGTGTGGCGGCGAGGGCCGCAGGCAGCGCCCAGGCGACGTCCTCGGCAGGGCGGCCCAGTGCGGCCGCGTGCGCGGAGGCCAGGGCCCGGTCCAGATCTGCCAGATCGGCCTCCACGGCTGCCGTCCCGGTTCGGGCGCACGCGGCGACCAGGGCGGGCGTCGCGTTCCACCAGTGGCCTGCGGCCAGGGCCGCCCGGGCGGTGGCTCGGGCCGCGCCCAGCACGGCGGTCAGGGCGGCGAGCGTGGCGTCGTCGTCCCGTTCGACGTCGCGGGCCGAGGCGGGTTCGATGGGGTCGCTGTCGCTGTCGCTGTCGCTGGCGCGGTCGCGGTCGCGGTCGCGGTCGCGGTCGCGGTCGCTGCCGCCCCGCCCGGTGCTCGCGGTGGCGGTCAGGGCCGCGGTCAGCACGGCGGTGCGGGCGGTCGTGGTGGGGGAGCCGGTGCTGACGAGCTCGGCCCACCGCGGGCGCAGCCCGGCCAGGGCCCTCGCGGTCAGGTCTCGCGCGGCGCGGGCGTCGCCCGTGGTCGCGGTGGCGACGGCCTGCAGCTCGCCGAACCGGGCGTCGACGAACGCCTCGAAGTCCCCGTCCGCACCGGTCACCCCGTCAGTATCGCGGCGGCGCGCGGACGGGCGTCGACCCCCGGGCGTCCCGGCCACTAGCGGACCCGGCGGACGGGCCGCCGAGGAGCCGGTGCCGCTTCCCCGGATCCTGCTCCCGTTCTGCACCCGTTCGGCTCCCGCGCCCGCAACCTGGGCCGGGCACAGTGATGTTCATGAACACAGCGCAGGCAGCAGCCGCAGGGGGCTGCTGGGTGCGCACCACGGACCACGTGTTCGCAGGGGGCACGTGGTCCACCACGATCGCCGCCGCTGGGGCTGCAGGGCCCTAGCGCGTGGTGCAGGCGGCAGCCGCAGGGGGCTGCCTGCTTGCAGGGACGAACCCCGTGCCCGCAGGGGGGCATGGGGTTCTTCGTATGTCCGGGGGCCGCCCGGGCGGGCCACGTCGGCCCCCCGAAGTGACCCACGCCATTGTCCGCGCTGCGGGCGAGGTGGAGGCTGGGGCGCAGGACGCCGGTGGCTGCCACCGCAAGTACGTCGCGGCGTCATCGGAGAGGGCGCATCATGAACCAGGACATGCTGGCGAAGGTCAGGACCGGCCGTGGCTTCGTCGCCGCACTCGACCAGAGCGGCGGGAGCACGCCGACGGCGCTCGAGCGCTACGGCATCCAGCGCTCGGCCTACAGCGACGAGGCAGCCATGTTCGACCTCGTCCACGCCATGCGCACGCGCATCATGACGAGCGCCGCCTTCACCGGTGACCGCATCCTGGCCGCCATCCTGTTCGAGAAGACGATGGAGCGCCAGGTCGACGGGCTCGGCGCGGCGGAGTACCTCTGGACCCGCAAGCACGTCGTGCCGTTCCTCAAGGTCGACCAGGGGCTGGCGCAGGAGGCGCACGGCGTCAAGACCATGAAGCCGATGCCGGGCCTCGACGCGCTGCTCGAGCGGGCGAGGCAGCACGGGGTCTTCGGCACCAAGATGCGTTCCGTCGTGCTGACCGCCGATCCGGCCGGCGTGGATGCCGTTGTCGCGCAACAGTTCCAGATCGCACGCCGCATCCTCGCCGCGGGGCTCGTACCGATCGTGGAGCCCGAGGTCGACATCCACAGCGCCGACAAGGCGGACGCCGAGTCGTTGCTGCAGACCGTGCTGCTGCACCACCTCGACACCCTCGAGGACGGGCAGGACGTGCTGCTCAAGCTCACCCTTCCGGAGCAGGACGGCGCCCACCAGGTGCTGCTCGACCACCCACGGGTGCTGCGGGTGGCGGCCCTCTCCGGCGGCTACACCCGCGAGGAGGCCGACTCCCGGCTGGCTCGCAACCCCGGGGTGATCGCGAGCTTCTCGCGGGCCCTGACCGAGGGGCTCGCCGCCGGGATGAGCGACGAGGAGTTCGACGCGACCCTCGACGCCTCCATCGCCTCCATCTACGCCGCGTCGACCACCTGACCCGCCGCGGGTCTCAGCGGCCGGCTGCCGCAGGGGCGGGCACCGTCGGTCGGTCGATGACCAGGAGGTTGCCGGAGTACATGCCCATGACACAGGTGAAGTGCACTGTGCCGGCCTCCAGCGCCGGCAGCTGCACGGTGTTCGGGCCCCGCTCGAGGTCCACCTTCACCCCGAGGTCGGGCACCCGTAGGGCGGCGCTGCAGTTGAACGGCGAGGTGCCCTCGATGACCCACGTCGTGGGCATCCCGGCGTACAGGACGGTGTCGGCCGGTTCGTAGCCCCCGGCATTCTGGGTCATGCGCACGGTCTGGGTGCCGCCGGTGACGGTGACGTTCGCGGATGCCGTGCGCCGGCCGTCCGCGACCGTCGCGCCACCTGAGAGACCGAGCAGGTTCAGGCTGCTCGAGACGTTGAGCAGTGCGAAGGCCAGCACGAGGACGCCGACGACGCGCAGCACGGTGGCCTGCCGCCGCCCGGTGCTCACCTCCGGCACCGAGGCGAGGGCGAGCAGGCCCGGGGTCGTCCCCACGGCGAAGGTGGCCATGATGGCGCCGGCGGCCAGGGGTGAGGCGGTCGACAGCGCGAACACCTGCACGGCCTGAGTGAACCCGCACGGCAGGAAGAAGGTCGCCGCGCCGACGAGGGCGGTGCGCCAGTGGCTGTACCCGGCATTCACGGCAGTGTCGACGCGCAGCAGCCGGGAGAGGCCGGCCGGGAGCTTCGGCGACCACGCGGCCACCCGCGGCGAGATGCCGGTGAGCCGGATGCCGAGCAGGAACATCACGACGGCGACGGCGAGCACCAGCCCGGCCGTGACCTGTGTGGGCAGGCTCATCGTCGACCCCACGGCGCCGAGCAGCGAGCCGAGGACGGCGAACCCGACGATGCGCCCGGCGTTGAAGGCCAGCTGGGGGCGCATGCGCGTCGCGAACGGGAGCACGGTGTCGCCGCGGGCGGCGAGGGTGGCCGCGTGCGACGCGGAGAAGCCGAGCACGAGGCCGCCGACCATGGCCATGCAGGTGGAGACTCCGGCGGTGAGGCCGAGCACGAGGACGAGGAGCAGGCCGCCGCGACTGGGGTCGGACAGGCCGGCCGTGAGGTCCGCCACGCCCACGCGCGCGAGGACGGCCACCAGCAGGCCCACTGCCAGCGCCGCGACGAGCACGGTGCGCCACACGGCCCGGTCCCGGGTGAGCCAGGGAGCGGCGACGGGCTCGTAGCCGGCGGAGCGAACGGCGGCGTCGAGCCGCTCCCGGTTCAGGGTCGGCTCACCCGCGACGGTCGCAGTTCCCCGCGGGGCGGACACCTGCACCGACCGCACGCCGGGCACGGCCCGCAGCGCCTTCGCGACGCGCCTCTCACAGGAGGCGCACGTCATCCCGGAGATGGGCAGGACGACCGGCACGACGCCATCGGCGCGCGTCCTCGTGCCCACGGTCTGCCTCCCGATGGCTGATGCCTACGGGCACCATCGTCCCACGGTCGCTGCGGCGGGGTCCACCAGTGGGGCCGCGCCCACAGGCGCCCGTGGCTCAGTAGCGCTTCCACCGCAGGGCGACGCCGTAGTCGACGGTGAGCCCGTCGTGGGCGGCGAGCACCTCGTCGGCCGGGCCGGGCGGGAGCTCGATGCGCGTGACGGCCGCGAGGTCGGCGCGGTACTCGAAGGCCCAGTCGATCGTGAGGTGCTCGGTGGTGAAGCCCTGTCGATCCCAGAACCGTTGCACGGCAACCGGGTCGTAGGCCGGGTACGCACGTCGGAACCACGCCCCGAAGGTCGACCTGGTGACGTCGTTGTCGACGACCACCGCCACTCCGCCCGGCCGGAGCACCCGTGCGACCTCCGCCAGGCCCGGCTCGCAGCCTGCGCCGAAGAAGTAGGCCCAGCGGGCGTGCACCACGTCGACGCTGCCGTCGGCCAGTGGCAGCGCCTCGGCGTCGCCGGCGACCACGGATGCCGGGTGCGTGCCGGCATCCGCCAGCCGCTTCCGCGCCCGCGCGGCCAACGGCAGGTGCGGTTCGACGCCGACGGCTCGTGCGCCGCGTGCAGCGAACCGGGGGAGGTGGAAGCCCGCGCCGCACCCGATGTCGACGAGGTCGGCTCCGGAGAGGGAGCGCAGGGTGTCGATCGTGGTGTCGATGACCCCGGCCCGGTCGGACGCGAGGTTCTCCAGCTCGTAGACGTCGGGGGTGTCCCAGATGTTCGGGCTGCGGATCACGACGAACGGCGCGGCTTCGACGCCTTGGACGCGCGGGTGCCCTTGGCCGGTGGCACAGGGTGGGCCGGCTCGTTGGCCCCGGGCGCTGGTGGGGCGGCGCCCTTGCGGGGCACCCGGGTGCGCCGCCCGCCGACCGTGCCGGCCGCGACCGTCGCCGGGTGCACCAGCAGCGGGATGAGCTGGCGGGCGCCGGCCGAGCGGGCGCGCTTCACGGTGTCGAGGTGCGCCTCGCAGCGCAGCACGAGCTCGGCGTAGCCCCCCTCACCCATCAGCGCGGTGAGCTCGGCGCGGTTGCTGCGGTAGACGGGCTCGGCGCCGACGTGTGCCTCGGTGTTGGACGAGCAGTACCAGTCGAGGTCGTGGCCCCCGGGCCCCCAGCCGCGTCGGTCGTACTCGGCGATGGTCACCTCGAGGTAGGAGGTGTCGTCGGCCCGCTCGACGGTTCGGTACGACCGGCGGATCGGCAGCTGCCAGCAGACATCGGGCTTGGCCTCGTGCGGCGGACGACCGGTGAGCACCGCGTGCTGGTGCAGCGCGCACCCGGCACCGGCGGGGAAGCCGGGACGGTTCAGGAAGATGCACGCGCCGTCGACGACCTTGGTCTTGCGCGCGTCGTCCTCCTTCTCGGTCCACGCCCTGAGCCGGGACGGGTCCTGGTCGCCGAACCGGCCCCGACCGGGATGCAGCTGCCACTCGTCCTCACCGAGCTCGGCGACGACCGCCCGGACTCGCTGCACGTCGTCGTCGTCGGTGAAGTGCGCACCCAGGGTGCAGCAGCCGTCGTCGGGTCGGTCGGCGTAGATGCCCTTGCAGCCCGACCCGAAGATGCACGTCCAGCTCGACGTCAGCCAGGTCAGGTCGAGCCGGAAGCGTTGGCCGGGGTTGGCCGGGTCGGGCATCTCGGCCCACGTGCGAGCGATGTCGAGGGGTGTCTCGGGCACGCGCCCCACCCTAGGGGCCACCTCGGGCAGCCACTACGTTGGGCGCATGCGCCTCGGAGTCATCGACGTGGGATCGAACACGGTCCACCTGCTCGTCGTCGACGCACACCCCGGCGCCCAGCCGCTGCCGGCCTCGAAGCACAAGATCGACCTGCGCCTGTCCGAGCACGTGACCGACGGCGGGCTCATCGGTGACGAGGGGCGCGACCGGCTCGCCCACTTCGTGCAGGAGTGCCTCGACGTCGCCGAGGACCAGGGGGTCGAGAACCTCAGCGGGTTCGTCACGAGTGCCATCCGCGAGGCCCCCAACGGCGACGAGGTGCTGGCCGCGGTGGTCGCGCGCACCGGGGTCTCGCTCGACGTGCTGAGTGGCGAGGACGAGGCCCGGCTGACCTTCCTCGCGGCCCGGCGCTGGTTCGGCTGGTCGGCCGGCACCCTGCTCGTCGCCGACATCGGCGGCGGCTCGCTCGAGCTCGCCCAGGGCATGGACGAGGACCCCGACGTGGCGCTGTCGCTCCCCCTCGGCGCCGGCCGGGTCACCCGCGACCTGCTCGCCGGCGACCCGCCGGGCAAGGAGGCCGTGCGCCAGGCGCGCCGGCAGGTGCGCGCCTCGATCGCTGCCGCCCTGCGGCCGCTGGCGAAGGCCGGCACGCCCGACCACGCCGTCGGCACCTCCAAGACGATGCGCTCGCTCGCCCGGATCTGCGGCGCGGCCGCCAGCAGCGAGGGGATGTATGCCGCCCGCACGATCGAGCGAGCGACGCTCGCCGCCCGGCTGCCCGAGATCGCCGCGATGACCGCTGGCGAGCGCGCCGGCCTCCCGGGGGTGTCCGGGTCGCGCTCCCGGCAGCTGCTCGCCGGGGCGATCGTGGCCGAGGCGGCCATGGACCTGCTCGCCCTGGAGCGCCTCGAGATCTGCCCCTGGGCCCTGCGCGAGGGCATCATCCTGCGTCACCTCGACAGGCTGAGCTGAGCCGTGGCCACCCGTGGGACGAGCGGGGCCGGTCGGGCGCGACCGGTCGACGTGCCGCGCGCCCGCGTGGGCCTGTCGACCGCCTCGGTCTATCCGGAGGGCGTCGCGGCCGCCTTCGAGCTCGCCGCGCGACTGGGCTACGACGGCATCGAGGTCATGGTCTGGACCGACCCCCTGACCCGCGAGGCCGGCGCGCTGCGCACCCTGTCGGAGCTGCACGGCATCCCCGTGCTGTCGGTGCACGCCCCGACCCTGCTCGTGACCCAGCGGGTCTGGGGCACCGACCCGTGGGAGAAGGTCGACCGGTCGATGACGCTGGCCGACGAGCTGGGCGCCGACACCGTCGTGCTGCACCCGCCGTTTCGCTGGCAGCGGGAGTACGCGCGTGACTTCGCCGACGGAGTCGCGTCGCGCGAGAACGACGTCGGCGTTCGGCTCGCGGTCGAGAACATGTTCCCGTGGCGTGGTCCGCGCTCCCGTGAGCTCGAGGCCTACCTGCCGCACTGGGACCCCGTGCCGCAGCCCTACGACCACGTGACCCTCGACCTGTCGCACACCTCGACCTCCGGGTCGGACGCGATGGAGATGGTGCGGCAGCTCGGCCCGCGGCTGAGGCACCTGCACCTCGCCGACGGCCTGGGGTCGGCACGCGACGAGCACCTCGTGCCCGGGCGAGGGAGCCAGCCGTGCGGTGAGGTGCTCGAGACGCTCGCGTCCGGGGGGTATGCCGGTCACGTCGTCGTCGAGGTCACGACCCGCCGCGGCGGGGAGGCCCAGCGTGAGCTCGACCTCGCCGAGGCCCTCGCCTTCGCCCGGCTGCACCTGGCCACCTCGGCGTGAGTGCGGAAACGGTCGCTCCGGCACCCACCTCCGCACTCAGGGCGAGACGTGTGGTGGGTTCAGGATGCCGGGTCGTCGCGGTGCGCGAGACCGTCGAGTCGCAGCACTGCTGACTCGTCGCGGTGCGTCCCCGCGCTGCCGACGTGCGTGTCGCTGATGCCGGGGCCGTTCTTGACGACGTGCACCAGCGCCATGGCGTGACCGCGGCCGTGGTCCTCGGCCAGCCAGGCGACGATCTCGCCGGCCCTGGTGTCCGGCCCATAGCCCTTGGCGTGGGCCTGGTCGACCAGCTGCTGTGGCGTGCTGCCCGTCTTCTTCTCGATCGCGTCGAGATAGGCCTGGAAGGACATCGGGTCTCCTCGTCTCGTCGTGTCTGGTCAGACCCAGTGGGTGTCGTGCTGCAGCATGAAGGCGACCCGCTCCTCGGGCGACATCGGCGCACCGCGACCCACGGCATCCAGGCTCTCGAAGTAGTCCTCACGAGGCGCGCCGGGAGTGAACAGCAGCAGCATCCGTGCGTGGCCGCCGCCGCGGAAGCCGTGCAGCCCACCCTCCGGCACGTGCAGGAAGTCGCCGGCGGTGGCGTTCACCCATGCGGCGCCGTCGTGGAGACGCACGGTGCCCTCGAGCACGTAGAACGACTCGGTGATGGCGCGGTGGAAGTGGGGGTCGGGCCCGGACTCCTCCTCGCCGAAGGACCAGCGGTAGAGACCGAAGCGGCCCCTGGTGGAGTCGCCGGTGGCGAGGTACTCGCAGGTGCCACCGGACCGGTAGGTGATCTCGGGCTCGGTGGCGTCGCGGCGCAGCCAGGCACTGACCTCGCCGCCCTCGCCGGCGTAGACGTCATCCGGATAGGGCCGGTGCAGCGCGTTCGGGAAGGACACCCCGGCACGGTAGCGCCGTCGGGCGCCGGTGCGGGGCTTGCGAGCCGGGCTCCGCGGTGGCATATTTCATCGCATGGCGAATAAAACGGGCGGCGACGCCGTCGTCGTCGAGGAGCTGCGGGTGGTGCGGGGTGGCCGAGAGGTGCTCCCCGGCCTGTCGGTGCGGGTGCCGAAGGGCCAGGTCGTCGGCCTCCTCGGGCCGAGCGGGGGCGGCAAGTCGACCCTGATGCGGGCGGTCGTCGGGGTGCAGGTGGTGGCCGGTGGCAGGGTCACCGTGCTCGGCGAGGAGGCGGGGTCGCCCGGCCTGCGCCACCGGGTCGGCTACCTCACCCAGGCGCCGAGCGTCTACGGCGACCTCTCGGTGTGCGACAACGTCGGCTACATCGGCCGGGTCATGGGGGTCGGGGCGGATGCCGTCGACCGCGCCATCGCCGCGGTCGACCTCGAGGACCACGCCCACGTCAAGGTCGAGAACCTCTCGGGCGGGCAGCAGTCGCGCGCGAGCCTGGCGTGCACGCTGGTGGGCGACCCCGAGGTGCTGGTCCTGGACGAACCGACCGTCGGGCTCGACCCCGTGCTGCGTCGCGACCTGTGGGACCTGTTCCGCCGCCTGTCGGTGGAGGGCCGCACGGTCTTCGTCTCGAGCCACGTCATGGACGAGGCCTCGCGCTGCGACCGGCTGCTGCTGCTGCGGGAGGGGAGGATCCTCAGTGACTCTACCCTCGAGGAGCTGCTCGAGCGCACCGGCACCGCGGATGCCGAGCAGGCCTTCCTCGCGCTCATCGACGCCGCCGACGCCGCCGACGCCGCCGACGCCGCCGACGCCGCCGACGCCGCCGACGCCGTCGACGGCGCCGGCTCGGACGGCTCGGACGGGGGTGCGGCCGCATGAACCCTCGGATCACGCTGGCCACTGCCGCGCGCATCCTGCGCCAGCTGCGGGCCGACCACCGCACCGTCGCCCTGATGATCGTCGTGCCGTGCGTGCTGCTCGGGCTGCTCGCCTGGATCTACGCCGACCTGCAGGGGAACGTGTTCAACCGGATCGGGCCGGCTCTGCTCGGCGTCTTCCCGTTCGTCGTGATGTTCATCGTCACGAGCATCGCGACCCTGCGCGAGCGCACGTCCGGCACCCTGGAGCGGCTGCTCACGACCCCGCTGGGGAAGGGCGACCTGATGCTCGGGTACGGGTTGGCCTTCGGTGTGATGGCGGTGCTGCAGGCCCTCGTGGCAACGGGATTCGCTGTGTGGGTCTGCGGGCTCGACATCGCCGGGCCGCTCTGGCTGCTCGTCGTCATCGCGGTGTTCGACGCCGTGCTGGGCACGGCCCTGGGACTGCTGGCCAGTGGCTTCGCACGCACCGAGTTCCAGGCGGTGCAGTTCATGCCGGCGCTCGTGCTGCCGCAGTTCCTGCTCTGCGGGCTGCTCGTGCCGCGCGAGCTGCTTCCGCCGGTGCTGGAGGCGATCTCGAACGTGCTGCCGCTGTCGTACGCCGTCGATGCCATGAAGGACGTCACCGTGCTGGCCGACCCGCTGGGCGAGGTGCTGCCCAGCCTCGGGGTCATCGCGCTGTGGATCGCGCTCTCGCTCGGCCTGGGCAGCCTCACCCTGCGGCGCCGCACTCCCTGAGGCGAGGACGACGCCCCGGTGTTACGGCATCCGTTGGCTGGTCTTTGCTGCGGAGTCAGGAGCACTTCGCCGGCTCTGGTGGTTCTCGCCGAGTCAGGACCGAGTACGGCCCTGACTCCGCGAAGTGCTCCTGACCTCGCCGGGGGGGGGCTTGGGCCGGTGCCGGGCGCGGGGGAGGAGCCGGGTGGATGCCGGCCGCTACGGCATCCGGTGGCTGGTCTTTGCTGCGGAGTCAGGAGCACTTCGCCGGCTCTGGTGGTTCTCGCCGAGTCAGGACCGAGTACGGCCCTGACTCGGCGAAGTGCTCCTGACTTCGCCGGGGGG
>Ga0335397_10001714_pt1 | contig 29833 bp, 29 predicted proteins | sample MAT04_FD_205740 | JGI IMG/M metagenome (GOLD analysis project Ga0335397, IMG submission 205740) | Freshwater microbial communities from Lake Fryxell liftoff mats and glacier meltwater in Antarctica - MAT-04 (spades assembly) (version 2) ... | reverse complement strand
CGGCTGACCTTGCGCGGGGGCGGCGTAGCCCGAGCCGCCGACGGGAGCGTCCGCGCGGAATGAGCCGAGATCGGGACGTCCGAGATCGGGCCCGCCATTGCGGTCGTACGGATCGAGCGTCGAGGGGCCTGCGCTGAACGCGATGCCCGTCGGGTCGAGACGCGAGAACGCGTGGGCGTCACCGCCGTAGAACTTGAGGATCGCCGCGCGGATCGCGCCCGGTCGACCGGCGTAGACCTTCACGTCGCGCACGTTGGTGGCGATCTGCACGTGCTTGGCGATGTCGTCGTCGAGATCGGCGGCGACGACGCTGAGCGACTGCGCGCGCGGATCGAACAAGATCGGAAAGACGAGCAGCTTCTCGGCGACGCGCCGCGGGATGCGCTCGAGCGTGGTTCGATCGATGTCCGCGCGCGACAGCTTCTCGGTCGAGACGAAGCGCGTCTTGTAGGTCGTGGCGACCCACTTGAGAAAGTCCGGCTCGCTCATGATGCCGGTGTCGAGCAGCGCTTCGTCCGCGCGATCGCCGCTCCGATGCGCAGCCATGATGACGCTCTCGTACTGCTCGGGCGAGATGCGCTTGTCCTGGAGGAGACGGTCGAGGACGCGCAGGCCTTGCGGGGGTTGGCGAGCCACAGCGATGCGTCGAGCATAGCAGGACGCGCGTCCTTGCACGGAGAGTTCCCGGGGGCTTTTCGCGTCCTTGCGCGCCGCGTTCTTGGTGGTTCGCCCGTGGTGGTCGCGTGACGAGTTGGTCGATGCGGGCGTGACGAGTTGCCTGATGCGGATGTGGTGTCTACCCTTTGCCCGCTTTGCTCCAACGACTCCGCGCCGCTCCTCCGACCTCGCTCACGCGCGCGCTCGCCCGTGGCCCTGCGCTCGTCGCGCAGCTGCTCCTCTTCGCCGCGCTCGCGGCCGGTGCGCTCGGCTGTGGCGGCGGCGCCACGTACAGCAGCGGCGTGTTTCACGACGGGCCGGTGAGCTTTCGCGTGACCGGGCTCGGCGCGCCGTGGGAGCGGGTTGGCATCGGCGAGCAGAACGACCTCGCCTGGATGCACGAGGAGCTCGCGGCGATCGCGCAGGTCAACGCCACCTGCGATCAGCCCGACCAAGACGTCCCGCTGCAGACGCTCACGCGACACCTGCTGAACGGCTTCACCGCGTACACCTATCCGCCGGTCGAGCCCGACGATCTGCAGACGGTGCCGATGGACGGCCGCGAGGCGCAGCGCACGCACCTGGTCGCCAAGCTCGATGGCGTGCCGCGCGAGCTGCTGCTCGTCGTGATGAAAAAGGACGACTGCGTCTACGACTTCGCGCTGGTCGCGCCCCCCGGCGAGCGCTTCACCCGCGCGCTGCCGGACTTCAATCAGCTGATCGCGAGCTTCCGCGCAGAAGCGCGCAGCAGCGCACAGGCGTCACGGTGAGCGCGCGCTGCGCTGTCCAGCGACGCGCGATGAGCATGCGCACACCATGAGCACCGCCGTGAAGCAAGGTGGGCTCGGCGCGCGCGTGAGCACGTTCTTCGAGACGTTCGGCGCCGTCAGCATCCTGACTGGGCGGGCGATTCGCGCGCTCTTCACCACGCGCTTCGAGTTTCGCAACTTCGTCTACCAGATCGAGCAGGTCGGCGTGCGCTCGCTCGGCATCGGCGCGGCGACGGCGATCTTCGTCGGCATCGTCATGGCGATTCAGTTCGCGTTCTCGCTGGAGAAGTTCGGCGCGAAGGACACGATCGGACGCATCGTCGGGCTGTCCGAGGTGCGCGAGCTCGCGCCGTCGCTGACCGCGCTCGTCGTCGGCAGCCGCGTCGCCGCGGGCATCGCCGCCGAGCTCGGCTCGATGGCGGTGACCGAGCAGATCGACGCCATTCGCGCGCTCGGCGCCGATCCGATTCGCAAGCTGGTCGTGCCGCGGGTGCTCGCGGGGATCGTCGTCACGCCGCTGATCACCTGCTTCGCGCTGGTGCTCGGCATCGGCGCGGCGCTGCTCGTCTCGCGCGTCTCGTTCGGCATCCCGGCGCCGTTCTTCTTGTCGTCGGCGCTCGACTCGATCTCGCTGAAAGACTTCATGGCCGGCATCGGCAAGACGCCGTTCTTCGGCTTCTTGATGACGGTCCTCGGCTGCCACTACGGCATGAGCACCACCGGCGGCACGGAGGGCGTCGGCCGCAGCACGACCACCGCCGTCGTCGTCGTGTCGGTCGCGATCTTGATCGCCGACGCGCTGCTCACGCAGATCTTCTTGAGCCTATGAGCGAGGCGCAGCGTCGCCCAGCACCAACCGGTCGCGCGGTCGCTATCGGTGCGCTCGCGGCGGGCGCGACGCTGCTCGTGCTGCTGATCGTGATGGTCGCCGACGCCACTCGCCTGCGCGCCGCGGCGAACACGCCGGGCGCGGTGCGCGATCGCGCCGCCATCGTCCGCCTCGTCGGCGTCACCGACCTCGCGATCTCGTCGTCGTCCCGGTGGCTGCGGCATCCGTCGGTGAGCGAGCCGGGCGCCGCGTTCAGCGACGCGCCCGCGATGTTCGACGCCGATCCCGCCGGGGCCGCAGTGCCACTGCCGCGCGCGCTCTACCGCGGCGCCTCCCGCACGCAGATCGACATACGCCGGAGCGCGGCGCCGTGAAGCGGCAGCGGGCGCTCGCCGCCTATGCGCTCGGCGCGCTCGTGCGGCGGCGCGGGCGCAGCGTGGCCGTCGCGGCGGGGCTCGCCTTCGTGGTCGCGCTGTTCGCGTCGGTGCTTTTTCTTGGCGACGCGCTGCGCGCCGAGGTCGAAGCGGGCGCGCGCTACGTGCCCGATCTCTCGGTGCAGCGCGTCGTCGCCGGACGGCCCGCGCTGCTGCCGAGCGACGTCGCGACGGCGGTGCGCGCGATCCCCGGTGTGCGTTCGGTGGAGGCGCGCGTCTGGGGCTATCTCTATGTGCCGCCGATCTCCGCGAACGTCACCGTGATCGGCGCGAGCGGCCGTGACGCGATGGTGCACGCGACGCTGGTCGATGGCCGCGCGATGCGCGCGGGTGAGCGTGACGCGTGTGTGCTCGGCGCGGCGCTCGCCGATGCGCTCGGCGTGCGCCCTGGCGACGGGATCGCGCTCTCCTCGGACGTCGGCGGCGCGAGCAGCCGCACCTTCTTGCTGCGCGTGGTCGGCACGTTTCGTGATGGCAGCGCGCTGCGCACCGCCGATCTGCTGGTCACCAGCGACGCGAACGCGCGCGAGCTGCTCGGCGTCGCCGAGGGCTTCGCGACCGACCTCGCCGTGACGCTGACGACGCCCGACGAAGCGCGCGTCGCGACCGAGAAGATCGCGCGGCTGGTGCCCGGTGCGCGCGTCGTCGACAAGCTGCTGCTGCGGCGCAGCTACGCGCTCACGCTCGATGGGCGCGGCGGACTCCTCACCGCGATGTTGCTGCCGGCGCTGGCGGCGCTGCTGCTGCTCGCGTGGGATCGATTGACCGGGCTGTCGGAGGCCGAGCGGCGCGAGATCGGCGTGCTCAAGGCGATCGGCTGGGAGGTGCGCGATGTGCTCAGCGCGCGTATCTGGGAGTCGCTGATCGTCGCCTTCGTCGGCGCCGCGATCGGCGTGCTCGCTGCGTATGTGTACGTCTTTCTCGCCGAGGCGCCGGGACTCGCCGGCGCGCTCTACGGCTGGAGCGCGCTCTATCCGCCGCTGCGCCTCACGCCGCAGGTCGACGCCGCGCAGACGCTGGCGCTCGTCGTCGGTGTCGCGCTGCCGTTCGTCGCCGTCGGCTTGGTGCCGGCGTGGCGCGCGGCGACGCTCGATCCGGATCGCGCGCTGCGAGGCGGCGCGTGACGAACGAGGCCGCCGCAACGACTGCTGAGTTGCCGAGCGACGCAGCGCCCGTGGTCGACGACGTACCCGCGCTCGACGCGCGCGCGATCAGCAAGCGCTACGAGGATGGCGCGCGGCGGCGCGAGGTCGTCAGCGAGGTGTCGCTCGTCGTGCCGCGCGGCGCGCTGTGGGTGCTTCGCGGCCCGAGCGGCTCGGGCAAGACGACGCTGCTCGGCTTGCTCGGCGCGATGATCACGCCGACCAGCGGCGAGGTGTGGGTGTGCGGCGAGGCCCTCTCACGGCTGCGCGATCACCACCGCACGCGCGCGCGGCGGCGCCTGGTCGGTTTCGTGTTCCAAGAGCTCGCGCTGGTTCCGGGGATGACGCTGACGGAGAACGTCCTGCTGCCGCTGGTGCCGAGCGGAGGCGCCACGGCGGCGCAGCGCGCGCACGCCGCGGCGCTGCTCGAGCGCTTTGGGCTGAGCGCGTTCGCGGAGACGCGCATCGAGCGCCTCTCGGGCGGCGAACGTCAGCGCGGCGCCGTCGCGCGCGCGCTGGTGAACGAGCCGCCAGTGCTGTTGCTCGACGAGCCGACGGCGCACCTCGACGCGGCGCGCGTGACCGATGTCGTCGCGATGCTCGCCGCGCTGCGCGACGAGGGCCGCACGATCGTTGCGACGACGCACGATCCGCGCCTCGCAGAGAGCGCAGCCGTCGACCGCGTGCTCGATCTCGCCGACGGGCGCGTCGTCGCAGGCTGAGCGCATCATCGCAGGCTGAGCGCATCATCGCAGGCTGAGCGCGTCGTCGCAGGCTGAGCGCGTCATCGCGGGCTGAGCGCGCCGCGCGTGGTAAGGATCGGCCGTGGTGCCGACCAATCCGCTGGGTGCACGCGCATGCTGACGAACCTGCTGCACCCGCTGCTGCTGCTGCGCGTGGTCGCGGCGGTCGTCGTCGCTGTGCTCGTGCTAGTCGGCGCGCGCGTCGCTTGGCAGGTGCTGGTGCGCTGGCACATCGGCCGCGCGAACGAGGGGCAGCTGTTGCTCGAGCGCCGCGCGGAGCTGGTCGCGACGCTGGTGCAAGGCGCGCTGGTGATGACCGTCGCTGGCCTGGCGCTGACGGTGCTCGCCGCCGATCGGCTCACGCCATCGATCCGCGGCGCGATGTGCGCCTACGGCGTGTTCGGCTCGACGCCGACTGGGTTCTACGCGCTGGCGACGAGCGCGGCCGCGGCCGCGGCCTGCTCGCTCTGGGTCGTGCTGCACCGCCTCGATCTGCGCCTCGCGACGCCCGCGCTCACACGGCGCAAGTTCGTCGCCCTGCTGCTCCTCGCGCCGGTGGTGCTCGCCGATCTCGTGGCGCAGCTGCGCTTCGTTCTCGACCTGGACTTCACCGTCGTCGCGTCGTGCTGCTCGACGTCGCTCGACGGCACGGTCGCCGCGATCGAGCGCGCGGCACCCGTCGGCGCGCGCGACCTCGCCAGCGGTGTCGCCGTCGCTGCGGCGGTCGGCGCGGTGCTCGCGGCGCTGCTGACACGGCGACGTCCCACCGCCGGCGCGGCGTACGCAGCGGGTGCGCTCTCGCTGATCGCCGCCGCCGCGGCGGTGCCCGCCGTGCTCTGGGTGGTCGCGCCGTATGTATATGAGTCGCCTCACCATCTCTGCCCGTTTTGTCTCCTTCGCGCCGACGCCAGCGGGCTCGGCTGGCCGCTGTTCGCTGCGCTGTTCGTCGGCACATTGCTCGGCGTCGCGCTGGCGATGATCGAGACACAAAAACGTACACCAGGCGCTGCGGTCGAGGCCGCCGCGATGCAGCGCGGCATCGCCCGCTGGGCCGCGGCCGCGTGGGTGTTGGCGCTCGTGCTGGCAGTCGCCCCAGTGGTTCGCTACCTCGTGCTGAGTGGCGGCGTCTCACTCTTCGGAGGTCACGGATGATCGCTCGCAGCACACCGCGCTTCGGAGCTCAACGATGATCAGCCGCCGCGCGCTGCTGCTGGCCGCCATCGCTGCGTTAGTGCTGGCGCCGAGCGCCGCGTGCGGCAGCAAGGCGCGTCCGCGCTGCGAGCGCTGTGGCATGTTCACCGACGCGCAGCCGCGCTGGAGCGCCGGAGCCGTCGCCGCCGGTGGACGCGACGTGCACTTCGACGCGCCGCGCTGCCTTTTCGCGTGGCTGCAGTCGACGGCGGGTCGCGGCGCCGAGGCGCCATGGGTCACCGAGTACTACTCGCAGCGCAAGCGTCCAGCGGCGTTCGTCTGGTACGTCGTCGGCAGTGATGTGACCGGGCCGATGGGGCCCGATCTCGTGCCGATCGGCGACGAGCCCAGCGCCGAGCGCTTTCGCGAAGAGCACAACGGGCGCGCCGTGCTGCGCTACGACGCCGTCGATGCTGCGGCGCTCGAGCAGCTCGACGCACGATGAGGGTGCGGAGGCGGTGTTTGAGCTTCCCCCCGGTTTGCGGACACTTCGGATAGCGCGAATATGCGGGAGCCTCGAGCCGAAGACGCTCCCCGTCAACGTCGGTCGCGGCGGCGCCTATTCGACTCTCTTCGACAGCGGCTGGCAGCCCGATGTCGCCGCGACCTCCGATGACGGGCTCCTGTTCTCCCGGTCGCGGTCGCGGTCGCGGTCGCTGTCGCGGTCGCTGTCGCGGTCGCTGTCGCGGTCGCGGTCGCTGTCGCGGTCGCTGTCGCGGCCTCGGTCGCTGCCGCGGTCGCGGCCTCGGTCGCTGCCGCGGTCGCGGCCTCGGTCGCTGCCGCGGTCGCGGTCCCGTCGCGTCCCCGTTCCCTTCCGCGCCCGCCTCGACACCGCGCCCCAGACCGCTACGCTCCGCGCTTCCAATTTTCAGGAGCTCGATGATGCGTAAAATCACCTTTATTTGTTCGCTTGCCGCGCTGGCCTTGGTGGCCGTCGGCTGTGGCGATGACGACGATGCGCCGGCCATGACGGATGGCGGCGTCGACGCGGGCGGCGGAACCGATCTCGGCCGCGACATGAACCCGCCGCCGCCGCGAGACCTCGGCGCGGTCGACCCGTGCGCAGCCGCCAACGCCGCCGCGGCGCTGGACACCTTCGAGTGCAACGGCCCCGTTGAGCCGCCGGGCGCGGCGAACGCGCTGTTCGGCACCTGCACCGAGGCCGTCGCCGTCGGTGACGCGGGCGTCGACCCGGCCGGTTCGTGCACGGACTCGCAGGTCTGCTTCTTCGATGCTCCCGAGGGAAGTCCGTCGTTGCCCTTCTGCCTCGATACGTGCACGGGCGCGACCGATGGACTCTACGCGCAGACGGGCGACTGCCCTGCGGGCTCGCGTTGCATTACGGCGTTCTTCGAGGGCGGCCCGGAAGGCTTCTGCGTCCCGAGCTGCGAGGTCGATGCAGACTGCGCGTCCGGCTTCTGCGACACGCGCGACAACTCCTGCTACTTCGCGCCGGGCGAGCCTCCGACCGACGGCGGCGTGCCGACCGACGGCGGCGGCGCTGACGGCGGCACCACTGGTGACGCCGGCACCGACGACGGCGGCGTCGTCGACCTCGACGCGACCGTCCCCACAGACGCGACCGTCAGCGTCGACGGCGGCGTCGACGCAACCGTCCCAACCCCCTGATCGCCTCGCGCACCGACACGAGACGCCGCGGAGGACAACCTCTGCGGCGTTTCTTTTCCGTCTCTCTCTCTCTCTCTCTCTCTCTCTCGCCCGCGTCGCAGGCCTTGACCCCGTCGCGCCAGGTCTCTACCGTTGAGCGGTCCCTCTGTCAGGTTCGACCGTCGCGCAGACAAGAATCTCTAACGCCTTTCCAATCGGGAACGCATCTCGGTCGTGGTGAGCCGACCCGGCAAACATCACCGGGAAGCCTGAAGCGAGCGATACGCGTGCCCACCTAGCTGGCCTGCTAGGGGTTCATCCTGCCGGCGACGACCACGATGGTACGGACATTTGAAGAGCCGGCTCGAGAGAGTCGGCTCTTCGCCTTGGTGCGGGCGCGACCGGGACCGGGACAGCCACCGGCTCCGCGCCGCCGACTATCGTGTGTTCGACGGCAAGACGAGATCCCGCGAGCGCATCTGTACCTGACCGCGATGAAGTGGGGTGCGTACGCTGAGCGCGCCGTCTCCGTCCGGCCCACCGAGGATCGTCGCTACGCTGCCGGCGGGCGCGTCGATCGAGACGGCCCCGGTTCGCGTCCGAACGTCGAGGCGGCCGCTCCGCACTGAGGCCTGCGTGCCTGCGGTGGGCCAGACCCATCGGCTGCCGCGTTTCTCGCCGCGCTGCAGAAGCCCCGCCGCATGCGCGTCCGCGACCGACTGCGCGCGGCTGATCGCGTCGTCGATCTCTGCGCGGTATTCGGACAGCGCCACCTCCCCACGTCGCTGAGCGAGTCTCCGCAAGATGTCGAGGCGAGTCGCGCGGTCATAGCGCCCCACCGTCAACTTCTCGAACACGTCAGATTGCGGACGCTCCGTGCCGATGAAACCCCAGCGCGAGTATTCGACCAGATTGCTCCCGAGCCTCCGCTCTGCGAGCCGACTCTGCGGTCGATCGGCGTCGAAGAAGAACCGCTCGACGGCCTCGTTGCGGCCCCATCCCGCGCACACGTAGTCGACGAAATGGCGGAGCTCTCGATCGCGCGACGCCGACCGAACGAACGAAACGACGACGCAGAGGGCTCGCGGGTTGGACATCCGCCCCATTGTGCGTCGCACCTCGAGCGGATTGAACTCCGACCAAGACTTCGAGAGCCAGGCGACGAGCACCGAAAGCAAGCGGGCGTCGTAGCGGCTCATCTCGCACGCCAAAGCGAGCAGCTCCTCACGCGAGGCTGGGGAGTATTTCCACGCGCGCCGCGCGCCGCCGGATGCCGCACCCAAGGAGGCGAGCTCCCAATAGACCCGGGCGAGTTCGTCTTCGGATGGCACGTGCCGAAGCAGGCCGCGCCTCAAAGCCCGACCTCGTTGCGCAGGTCGTCGAAGAAGTCGCAGGCGCGGTCTGCCTTCGGGATCCGACGCGTTGCAAGCTCGGAGAGCTGACGGTCGACGATCGAGAGGTCCATTGGCTCCTTCATCAGCCGCCGGGCGTGGGGGCGATCCTTCTCGCGCCCCGCCATGCATTTCATGATGAGGAGATCTTCGGGCCCGAGGGCATCGGCGCGGAGCCACCGACCCGCGTGCACGCTCCGGAGGCGCGACGCGTAGTCTCTCGGAAGGACGTGCGTGAACGTCTCGAAGTGCTGGTTGAGCCAGTCGGGCTCGATATCGAGTTCCTTCGCGACCGCCACCGCGCGGTCCTGAATCGCGCGCAGCTCGCCAGGGCGGACCGGGAAGGCATCGACGTCCTGCGTGTGCAGCGGGATGCCGTACGCGAGAACCATCGCGCCGCCACCGCCGATCACCAAGTGAATTGGATGGTCCAGGAGCTGGTCGAGCCGCGCGAGCGCTCGACGCATGAGGTCTCCGTCGAGAATTCGATGTCCGGCCACGGCGGCATTATGACTACATTTTGAGCACTAGTCAAAAGTAGTTTATATGGCATCCAACTCCGATCCCGACGAACGCGGACACACTCGCCACGCGTTCTGAGCTGCTACAACCGGCGCGTGACTCGACCGCGCGCGCTCTTCTTCGGGACGCCCGACTTCGCCGTGCCGTGCCTCGATGCGCTGGCCGCGATCGCCGACGTCGTTTGCGTCATCACGCGGCCCGATCGGCCGAAGGGTCGCGGCCTCGAGTTCGCGCCGCCGCCAGTAAAGGTGCGCGCGATGGCGCTCGGTGTGCCCGTGCTGCAGCCGGTGAAGGTGCGCACGCCGGAGTTCGCCGCGGAGCTGCGCGCGTACGACGCCGAACTCGCGGTCGTCGTCGCGTATGGCCGCATCCTGACACGCGCGGTGCTCGATGCGCCGCGGCGCGGCTGTCTCAATGTGCATGGGTCCCTGCTGCCGCGCTGGCGCGGTGCTGCGCCGATCCAGTGGGCCGTCGCGAGCGGCGACGCAGAGACGGGCGTCTGCCTGATGCAGATGGACGAGGGGCTCGACACTGGGCCCGTGCTGGCGCGCCGCGCGCTCGCCATCGGGCCCAACGAGACGGCGGGTGAGCTCGCCGAGCGGCTGTCGCAGCTCGGCGCGCAGCTACTCACGGAAGAGCTGCCGCGCTACCTCGGCGGTGCGCTCGTCGCAGTGCCGCAAGAGCACGATCAGATGACGCTCGCGCCGATCCTCGAGAAGACGCACGGCGAGATCGACTGGCGAAAGAGCGCGCAGCAAGTGCACGATCTCGTGCGTGGCATGACGCCGTGGCCTGGCGCGTACACGCGGCTCGCCGCAGGCACGACGCTGAAAGTGCACACGACGCACATCGCCGAAAAAGCCGGCGTGGTCGCCGCGCAGCGCAGCGACGCGCACGTCGCGGCGGGTGCGGGCATGGGCGCGGCCCCCGGCACGGTGCTGCACGCGGATCGCGCGAGTGGTCTCGTCATCGCGTGCGGTGCAGGCGCGCTCGCGCTCGACGCGGTGCAGCCCGAGGGCAAGCGCCGCATGGCGACGACGGACTATCTCGCCGGCCGCGCGCTCGGCGTCGGCGACGTGCTCGGCGTGCGCAACGACCCTAAGGAGCCCGGATGAAGATCTATACGAAGAAGGGCGACGCTGGCGAGACCGGCCTGTTCGGCGGCGGCATCGTCTCGAAGGCGAGCGATCGCGTCGCCGCGTACGGCGAGATCGACGAGCTCAACAGCGTGCTCGGCCTGTGCCGCACGGCGCCTCTGCCGCTCGCGAGTGGCGGCGCCGACCCGGTGATCGACACGCTGCTGCGCGAGATCCAGAGCCGCCTCTTCGACGTCGGTGCCGAGCTCGCGACCTCGCCGACGTACGGCAAGGAGATCGGCATCCCGCTGGTCTCGGCCGTCGACGTCACCGGCATCGAGCACGCGATCGACGCCGCGGAGAGCGAGCTCACGCCGCTCACCGCGTTCGTGCTGCCCGGTGGCACGCAGTCCGCCGCGTATCTGCACCTCGCGCGCACCGCCTGCCGCCGCGCCGAGCGCGCCATCGTCGGACTCGGCGGACACGACGCGATTCGCGCGGAGCTGCTCCAATACGTGAACCGCCTCAGCGATCTCTTCTTCGTGCTGGCGCGCCTCGCGAACCGCCGCGCGGGCGTGCCCGACGTGCCGTGGATCGGCCGCGGGAAGAATGTCTGAGCGGGGCGTCGTGAGACGCGCCTCGAGCGCGCTCAGTCCTTGACTGGCGTCGCTTTTAGCGCGGCCTTGCCGTCCTTCACGTAGACCGTGAAGCGCACGCCCTTCGCGCCGTGGCGCGTGACGATCTGCTCTTTGTTCTTGCGCAGCGTCTGCACGAACTTGTCGTAGGTGAAGCCGGCCGTCGGCTCGCCGCACTGCTTCTTGGTCGCGACGAAGTCGTCGAAGACCTGACGGAAGTGCAGCTCCTCGTCCGCTGCGCCTTGGCTCACGGCGCTCATCTGTCCGGTCGCGGAGGCGTTGAGCAGCGCCTCGGGGACGCGCGCGATCATCGTCGCGCCTTCTTCTTGTTCGTCGTCGTATGCGCCCGCGGCAGGTGAGGGCGGCAGGTACGCGCGTGACTGCACTGGGCCGCCGCCGATCCCCGGCTCGGGCGGCATACCGGCGAGCGTCGCGGTGCCAAACGCCTGCGGGCGCGGCGGCGGTGCGGCGGGGCTACGTACCGGTGGCGAAGGTGGTCCACCCGCAGCCGGCCGTGCGGGCGGTGCCGGCGCGGCTGCTGCCGGGCGCGGGGGCGCGACGGGTGCCGCAGGCGCAGGCGACGCCATCATCGACGCAGCAGCGGGTGGCGCCATCATCGGCGCAGCAGCGGGTGGCGCCATCATCGGCGCAGCAGGGGGTGGCGCCAGCATCGGCGCAGCAGCGGGCGGCTGCGCGCGTGCGGGCATCGCGGGCGCTCCACGTGGTGCGCTCGCCGCGGGCGCTGGCGGGATGTCTGGGATGTCGGAGGCCGAACCACCGCCGCTCTGGCCGCTGAAGCCGAAGAACGCCTGCGGCTGGCCACCCGACGCGGGCCCGAGGATCTCGTCGAGGTTCGCCTTCTTCTTCGGCGAGTTCTCGCTCGCGTGCTCGACGGCCTTGTCCATCGCGAGGTTCACGCTCTCGGCGATGCGCCGATAGTTCCCGCTGAAATCCGCGATCGGCATGCGATCGATCTTGCGCTCGCCGAGCTCCTTCGCGCGCTTCTTCAGGCGGCTGAACGGCCGGTCCTTCTCGAGCCAGAAGAACAACATGCCGAGCACGAACAAGCCGAACGCGGCGCCGCCGAGCGCACCCTTCGGCAGCGCGGCGAAGTCTTCGGTGGTCGCGCTGTTGAACAGCTCGCTCGGCGAGGCGAGCAGCGTCAGCGGCCGCGCGATGACGTAGCCGATCTGCGCGTCGGCGCCGGCGCCCGTCACCAGCGAGAACACCGCGCGGCCTCGACCCGCGACGTCGATCGGCGCAGTGACATTGCCGGCCGCGAGCTCCGGATTGGCGAGCGCTGTCGCGAGCACGGCGCCGAGCTCCGCCTGCGTCGGCGCGCCGGTCACATCCGTCGGCGTGAAGCTGCCGACGATCGCCTCGCGGCGAAAGAACGCGATGCTCGCGCCGTTGACGCGCCGCGAGAGCAGCGTCGCGAGGCCCTCATCGAGCTTCTTGCCGTGCACGATCGCGCCAACGTAGCCGCCCGAGTCGATCACCGGCCGCGCGGCCATCCGATAGACGCTGCCATCGTACGCCCACACATCGTCACGCACGTGGCCGGCGAGCGCGCGCTCGACCAGCGGGAAGGTGCCGAGGCCGCCGCCGAAGCGCGCCTCATTCGGCCCGAGCTGTGCGACGATCACGCCGCTCGCGTCGACCGCGAACAAGATGTCCGCGCTCATACCGAGCAGCTGCCGATTGAGATCCTGAAGCTTCGGCTTGAGCGTGGTGTTGAGCGCGCGCAGCTCCTCGTCGCTGCGGCGATTGCTCGCCGACTTGAGCGCCGTCCGCACATCGGGGTGCGCGGCGAGCGGCGCGATCGCGTCGATGCGCGCGCGCGCGTCGAGCTTGAGTGTCTGCTCCACCTCGAGGCGATCGCGGCGCAGCCCGTTCTCGAGGTTGGCGACCGTCTGTCGGTTGACCATGCCCTGCGCGAGCAGCGCAGCGCCGATGGCGGCCATCGCCACGATGGAGAGAGCGAAGATCCAGAAGCGAGAGAGCACCATGCGTCGATTTCCCCTTTCAGCGCGGTGCAGCCGCGGCGGGGCGCGGCGGAGCGGTGAGCATCAGTGGATCGATCACGAGCTCGCGGCTCTCGACGACCTGCGCGGTCGCGGTCGCGACCTCGCTCGCGCCGTGAAACACCTTGATCGTGTATTGACCCGGCGCGACGTTGACGAACTTGTACTCGCCGTTCGCCTCGATGGTGGCGAGCGCGCTGACGTTGGCGATCACGTGCAAATGCCCGCGCACGTGCGCGACCTGACGATCACGGATCGGCCAGCTGCCCGGCTGCGTGACGCGCACGGTGCGCGCCTGGCCAGACGACGTCGCCTCGGCAGAGAAGCCGTCGAGCCCCTCGGCGAACAGCTCGTGCGCGAAGTCGTCTTTGTTCTCGATGCGCAAGATCGTGTCGGGCCGCACGACGATCGTCGACGGCGAGAGCGAGCCGCCGACGAGCTGAATCGACGCGCGATTCTCCGCGCCCGCTTGCGGCGGGCCGAGCAGCACGACGGCGAGCTCGCGGCGCATGTCGACACGGCGCGGGCGCGGATCGAGAAAGCCGTTCCACTCCTCCCAGTAATACGGCTTGCGCTCGTCCGCCGCGGGCGCCGGCAGATAGCCCTCCGGCGCGCGCAACATGCCCTTCACGTCGACCGCGAGCGCGGTGCTCGAGAGCGGCCAGGTGCAGAGCAGCGCGGTCGCCGCGAGACAGGCCGTGGCACCGAGCACGAGCAGAGCGGATGGGACGGACACAGCCGGGATCGAGCGGCGCTGTCGGGGGGTCGGGTCGCTCATCGAAAGCCCTTCGTATGCAGCGTTTTTCGCCGGGTCCGCGGGTGCGGCCGCGCATCGCGCTGGGCCCGCATGGTACGCGTGGCCGCGTTCGAAGGTCAACGCGGTTGCACGTCGGCCGCACGTCGCAGACGGCACACGGTCCGCACGTTGCAGAGGGCACACGCCACGCCTACGTTCGCGCCGTGTCTGCCACCGACGCCCGCACGATCCGTCTCGCCTACAGCCCCGACGCCGACGACGCCTTCATGTTCTGGGCGATCCGCGAAGGCCACATCGACACGCGCGGCCTGCAGTTCACCCACGTTCGCGCCGACACCGAGTCGCTCAACAAGACGGCCGAAGATCCCGACGCGCCCGATGTCACGGCGGTGTCGATTCATCAATACGCGTATCTCGCGGAGCGCTGGCTGCTGCTGCCACACGGCGGCTCGGTCGGCGTCGGCTATGGACCGGTGCTCGTCGCGCAGGAGCCGCGCACACCCGAGAGTCTCACCAAATCGCGGCTCGGCGTACCCGGTCTGCGCACCACCGCGTATCTCGTCTTGCGCCTGCTGATGGGCAACGAGTTCGAGTCGGTGATCGTGCCAATCGCGCCGTTTCGTCGCGCCTTTGACGCAGTTCGCGGCGGTGAGGTCGACGCCGCGCTGCTGATCCACGAGGGCCGCCTGCTCTACGAGCGCGAGGGCCTGCACCGCGTGCTCGACATCGGCGAGGCCTGGCAGACGCTGACCGGCTTGCCGCTGCCGCTCGGTGGCAACGTGATCCGCAGAGATCTCGGCGACGAGACCATCGCGCGCGTCTCCGCGGTGCTGCGCGACAGCATCGCCTACGCGCTCGCCCATCGCGACGAGGTCATCGCGTGGCTCGTCGCAAGCGAGACGCGCGAAGGCGTCCCGCGCGACCGCGAGATGATCGATCGCTACCTCGGCATGTACGCCAACGCGGACACGCTCGACTACGGCGCCCTCGGTCGCCGCGCCATCGTCGACCTGCTCGCGCGCGGCCACGCCGCCGGAATCATCCCCCACGCCATCGACGTAGCGTTCTCGCCATAGCCTCCGCCCGCAAGGAGGCGCAGGAGACTCCGCGCAGCGCGAGCGTGCGCTCAGCACGCGAGGCGTAGATGAGGGAGGGCCCCGGCAGGCTCCGCCTGACGGGAGGGAGGCGCAGCCTCCCTGGGCTAGACAGGCGGAGGCGCGTAATAATCGACGACGTCGATCGGCTTCGCCGAGAGCGCGACCTGCACGATCTTGCGTGAGCCGAGCAGGTCGCCACCGACCTGCAGCGGCATCGGCTCTTCGAAGTGGATCGACACGCGATCGCAGAGGAAGTCGTGCACCGTGTCGCTGCGGTACGTGCCATCCCAGATCTTGCGGATGTGCATCGCGACCTGCGCGCTGCTGATGTCGACGACGCGCAGCGAGAAGCGATCTTCGCGCTCGTCCGCGTACGGGAAAATGCGCGCGCCAAAGCCCCAATACGGGATCGTCGCGAACGCGACCATGCGTGACGGGCCGTCGTAGATGACCTCACCCTTGCCGATGCCGATGCCGAATGGGCGGCCGTCTTGGCCCATCACGATGACGTCGTCGCCCTCGTTGACGATGCGCACGTGCGGATGCGGCCGGAACAAGAACTCCGGCAGCGAGCGCGTGACCACGGACGTGAGATACGTCGCGCCGCCGCCCGCGAAGCGCTTGAGCAGCTTGGTGCGCGCGAACATCTCGCGCGTCTGCTCGTAGTGATCGAGCGAGATCGAGTCGATGCCGAGCCCAGCGAACGGCGTCAGCGTGCCCTCGACGTCGAGCAGCCGCAGCTTGCGTGAGCCGCCGGTCTTGCGCAGTCGGCCGAGATCCGCGACCACACCTTTGCCCTTGTCGTCGTGCGCGCCGAGCACCCAGGCGATCGCGTTGCCGGTGCCGAGCCGCAGAAAGCCGAAGCGCGGCCACTTCTTGCCGAGCGCATCGCACGACTGCGTGACCCAGGTCACGACCTGGACGAACGTGCCGTCGCCGCCGCCGGTCAACACCGTCGGATAGCCGCGCTCGGCGATCGTGCGCGCGATCTCGCGGCCCTCTTCGAGCGAGCGCGACACGAACAGATCACCGCTCTGCACGATCTGATCGAGCGTGTCGACGAGCTCGTCGGTGACCCGCTTGGCGTTGCCGTTCACCACCACCGCGACGCGGTCTTGCCAGGTCGCAGCGACGCCCGCTGGGACGTCAGGCATCGCGCAACACGTCGTCGATCACGCGCGCCAGGTTCACGTCGCGGCGCGTGAGGCCGCCCGCGTCGTGCGTCGAGAGCGTGATCTGCAGCTTCGTGTACGAGAGCGTCAGATCCGGGTGGTGGTTCGCGCCCTCCGCCAGATCGGCGATGCGATTCACCACGCGTACGGCCGCGCGAAACGTCTCGGCGCGGAACTGACGCTCGATCTGATCGCCGACGCGCCGCCACTCCGGCAGCGCCTTCAGCGCTTCCTCGAGGACGGCATCGTCGAGCTTTGTCAGCGCCATGGCGAGATCAGAAGATGTCCTTGATCGTGATCTCGGCGACCTTCTTCGTCTTCAGCAGCGTGTTGACGGCGCGGAGGATGCGCGTCTTCGCCGGGCCGTTGACGGCGTCGCCGGCGAGCGCCGCGTCGAGCGTCGGCTGCGTGATCGGGCGACCCGAGCGCGGCTTCGCCTTGGGGTCGACCTTGGCCTTCGCGGCCTCGTTGCCAGTCTTGGCCTGGCCCTTGAGAAGCTTGAGCGCGCGGTCCGCCGGGCGGAGCTGCTCGAGGTCCTTCGAGACCGCCACGAGGCGGCGCGCATCGATCTTCTTCGTCTTCAGGAAATCGGAGAACTTGCTCATCGTCATCATCCGTCTGTAAGTGCCCGCGGGCCGAAATCAGCGGCGGAGCCTAGCAGCAGATGTTCCAATCGCACGCGGCGCCTCGCAGACGGGACGCGGGGCGCTGATCCGCGTTTGCGCACGCTCGCGCGGGAGGCGGGGTTGACGTCGACCGCGCCATTGTCGACTCTGTGTGGGCCCGCACTACCCGCGCAGAGGAAGTCCCATGATCCATCGCTTGCCCGCCAAGGCTCTTTTCGGCGCTGCTCTTCTGCTGGCGCTCGCGGCATGTGGTGGCGACGACGACGTACCGGTGCGCGGCCGCGGGCGCGACATGGGCAGCACGCCAAGCGGCGATGCCGGCGGCGGTGTGCGCACCGACATGGGCCCGCCCACCGACATGGGGCCGGCGATGGACTTCGGCTTCTCCGAGTGCGCGGCCACCAGCGTCGTCGCCGAGACCACCGTGCGGCCGATCGACATCGTCATGGCGATCGACAACTCCGGCTCGATGGGCGAGGAGGCGCGGCTCGTCCAAGAGAACATGAACCGCTTCTCCACCGCGATCGCAGCGAGCGGCATCGACTACCACGTAGTCCTGCTGACCGAGGGCGGCTTCGTCACGGTGCCGCCCCCGCTCGGCGGCTCGGCGAACTTCATGCACGTCCCGCAAGACGTGCAGTCCAACAACGCGATGGACATCCTGCTCAGCAGCTACGCGAGCTACTCCGCGTTCCTGCGCCCAACTGCGCTCACGCACTTCGTCGTCATCACCGACGACGAGAGCGACATGGCCGCCAGCACGTTCATCGCGATGATGGAGGCGACGCTCGGCCACGACTTCGACTACCACTCGATCGCGTCGGAGAACGCGTCGCACGTCGAGTGCATCCCGATCTTCGGCTGCCTCGCCCCCCAGCCCGGCTGCACCGGACCGTACGGCGACGCCGCCGACATCGGCCGTATCCACTACGAGACATCGGAGCTGACCGGTGGCACGCGCTACAGCATCTGCGCGGTGGATTGGACCGCGGTGTTCACCTCGCTGACCGCGGCCGTCGCGGTGCCTACCGCGCTGCCTTGCGTCTATCTCGTGCCTGAGCCTCCCGAAGGAATGACGTTCGATCGCGGGCGCGTGAACGTGCGCTACTCGCCGGGGTCAGGCGCGGCGCCTGCGTATCTGCCGTTCGTCGGCACCCCGAGCGGTGGTGACTGCTCCGGCCCCGCGGGCGGCTGGTACTACGACAATCCGACGACGCCGACGCAGATCTTGCTCTGTCCGACGACGTGCAGCAGCGTCAGCGCTGACACCAGCGGGCGCATCGACATCGCGCTCGGCTGCGAGACGATCTTCGGCTGATCGGCGCGGCCTGCGAGCTCGTCACGCGCGCGGCGTGACGAGGGGCAGTCCCGACGTGGCGATTGAGCCGTCGATCAGCTCGCTGGGTATGCCGTCCAGCCCAACGTCCAGTCCACTCCGCCGGGCGCGATCGCGCCGACGCAGTCGGGCGTCACGTCGCGCGAGATGTGCGTGCAACACTTTCGCTGCAACGTAGTAGCCGAGGTCGGGCTCGAACCGACACTCCCTTGCGGGAACGGGATTTTGAGTCCCGCGCGTCTGCCTATTTCGCCACTCGGCCGAGAGGTCGGCGCGAGATGTATCAGCTCGCGACCACCTCGACCACGACCTTCTTGCGCATCGTCGTCTCGAACAGCCCGGCCTTGCGCGCCACGGTCCAGATCTCGAGCGCGATGTCGCCCTGACCGCGGACCAGCAGTGTGACGCCCTCGCGCGAGATGCGGGCGTCGACGTCCTTCACTTTGCCGAGATGCTCGCGATCGAGCGCATCGGCGATCCGCAAGATGCCGGCGAGCTTGCGCACGATGGTCCGCTGCAGCGTGTCGAGCGTGCGGTAGCTGGTGTGCTTCGTCGACGGCACCGCGCGGCGGTGATAGCGCGCGATGCAGCCGACCATCAGCCGCTCCGTTGGCGAGACGCCCATCAGCTCGGAGTGCTCGATCAGGTATTGCGTGTGCTTGTGGTGCGACGCGAAGTGCACGAAGTCGCCGACGTCGTGGAGCAGCGCGGCGAGCCGCAGATAGCGCCGCTCCTTTGGCCCTAGCTTGTGCAGCGTCTGCAGATCGTCGAACAGAGCCAGCGCGAGGCGGTCGACCTGCGTCGCGTGCGCCTCGTCGAAGTGGTAGCGACGACCGAGCTGCAGCGCGGCGCCCGCGGCGGCGTCTTCTTCACCGCGGTAGTCCCAGACGCGGAAGTATTTGTCGACGAGCTCGTAGACGATGCCGTCTTTCAGCCCGACGCCAGGCGCCGCGACCTCCTTCGCGCGCGCGGCGTCGGCGACGGCGAGCAGCACGTAGAGCGCGGGCACGATCACGTCCGCGCGATCGGCGCGCACGGCGAGCTGCGCGCCACGCTGCGCCGGCGTCAGCTTGGCGATGCGCTCGAGCAGCGCGCGTGCCTTCGGGACGTCGATGATGCGCGGTGCGTCGGCGCGCGAGGCGAGCTGCGCGATCGCCTCGAAGTTGCCGCCGGTGCCGGCGACGACGTCGTACTTCTTACGCGCCAGTGCCGGCGCGAGCGGCGCGAGCATGCGATCGAGATATTCGCTCAGCAGGCGCTCTTGCTGCTGCTTCACCGGCTTGCCGGCGCTGAGGAACGACTCGAGCAGCCGCACGGTGCCGATCTCGAGCGAGGTCGAGAACGTGGTCTCGCCTTTCTCGATCTCGCTGATCTCGAGGCTGCCGCCGCCGAGATCCATCAGCAGCGTGCGCTTCTCGCGCAGATCCATCGCGCGCGAGACGGCGAGCTTCACCAGTCGCGCCTCTTCGCCGCCGTCGATCGCCTCGAGCGTGATGCCGGTCTCGGAGCGCACGCGCGAGATCAGCTGCTCGGAGTTGTCCGCCTCGCGTGCAGATGCGGTCACCACGGCGCGGGTGCGCTCGACCTCCGCGTCCTCGATCACCTCGGCGAACTTGCGCAGCGCCGCCACGGCTTGATCGATCGTGCGCGGGTCGAGGCGCCCCGTGAGGAACACCGAGTGCCCGAGCCGCACCGGGAGTCGCAGCGCCGCGATCTCGCGAATCGCGCCTGGGCCATCGGCCTCGACGATGCGTAGCCGAGAAGCGTTCGAGCCCATATCGATCGAGGCGAAGCGCGGCACGGCGCGACTATATTCGCCCGGCGGTGCTCCGCTCGGAGAAATCGCTCGCGCTATGAGGGCAGCACGCCGAAACTCAACGGCATGACCGAGCCCATTGCCCGTGTCGCTGGCGTCGACATGGAGATCTTGCACGACGTGAAGAACCTCGTAGGGATCGTCCATGCGGCCGCGATCGATCTCGACCGCGCGCACCAGAGCGGAGAGGAGCTGAGCGAGCTGATCGAAGAGCTCGTCTCGCTGACCTCGCTGGTGAGCGACGCACTGCGCGGCCTCGCCGGCGAAGGGAGGAAAGTGCGGCCGTTCGATCTGCGCGCGGCGGCCTTCTGCGCGCGGATCTGGCAGCCGAACCTCGCCATCGGCGCGCTGATGCGGCCGACGCACATCGACGCGGAGGCAGGCGCGCTGACGGACTTCGTCATCGCGCTCGCGGTCGCGCTCGGCGCCGACACGGCCGCGGTCGCGATTCAGCAGGACGACGGAGTTGGCCTGCGCTTCGAGCCGGCAGTGATCCTGGCGTCAGAGGCGCGAGGCGTCGTCGCACAGCTGAGCGCGCGCGCGGCGCACCTCGAGCTCACGCTCGAGGTCGAAGACGCTGGCGTTCGCGTGCGCCCGCGCAGCGCGTGAGCGCGGCATCGGACGCCAATAAGAGCGCCTCGGCGCGCGCTCTTACAGCGTCGGCACGCCGGGCGGTGTGCCCATGGGTGAGCGCGTCTGCGGGCTGCCGAGCTCGACGACCGTGGAGTCGCGTCGCGTGATCTCGTCGAGCAGGTCGCGGCACTCCGGCTTGCCGCGCAGGTGCGTCATCAGCAGCGCGGACGCGTCGGCGAACGACTTCTCGAAGGTGAGCGCCTCGCGCACGCGCTTCGCGATACGGTCGCGACCCGACGAGAGATCCGTCTCGAGCGCGTCGCCGTAGCGCTGCAGCTGCGCCTTGAGATCGTCGATCTGTCGGCGCAGATCGCGCGCGATCGTCTCGCGCGCCTGGGCACGTCCCTCGTGATCGGCCGCGACGCTCTTCAGCGCTTCGACCGTCGCGCGGGCAGCGCCCACCTCTTCGAACACCGCGCGCGCGACCGAGAGCGTCGCCGTCCCAGCGCGCTCGGCAGCGAAGGCACGCTCGGCTGCGGCGCCGTGACGCGTCTCCGCCTCGGTGACCCGCTCGAGCACGCGTGAGGCGCGCTCGCGCTCATCGGAGGCCGCACGCAGCGCGCGCGACTCTTCGTGCGCGAGCTCCTCGACCTTGCGGCCGATCTCCGCGCGGAGCGCGCGACCGCGGCGCTCGATCGCCTCGAGCTTGCGCGACAGCGAGGCGAGCTCGCCCTCGAGCCGCGACGCCTTCGCAGCGAGCTCCCACGCGGCGTCCGACGCCTGCTGCACATCGGGCGGCGGACCACCGTTCGGATACGCGCGAGCGACCATGCGCGCGTATTGCGTCGCGCGCGCGCCCCACTCGACGACACCTGGCGTCGACGGCGGCGGCGGTGGCGGCGGCGCAGCGACGGGCGCGTCGCCCTGCTGCACGTCCCACTGCGTCGACGGCAGCGAGCGCTGGAACGCCTTCAGCTCCTCCTGCAAATGATGGCCATCGCGAAAACGGCGGCGCGGATCTTTCTCGAGCAGGCGCAGGATGATCGCCTCGGCTTGCGGCGAGAGATCCGGACGCAGCGCGCGCGGTCGCGGCGGCGGTGCGCTGCGCTGCATCTCGAGCAGCGTCTCGCGATCGCTCGAGCGGAACGGCAGCTGACCGGTCGCCATCTCGAAGAACAAGATGCCGAGCGCGTAGAGATCGCTGACCGGCTGCGCGTCGTCGCCGCGCGCTTGCTCGGGCGACATGTACTCCGGCGTACCGAACACCGCGCCCTTCGGCGCGAGGCGCGGATCGCGCGCCAGCGCCGCGAGCCCGAAGTCGAGGATCTTCACGAAGTCGCGCCGACCGCCGCGCACCGTGAGCATGATGTTGTCGCTCTTCAGATCGCGATGAATTACGCCGAGGTCGTGCGCACGCGCGAGCGCCGCGCACATCTGCTCGAGGATGTCGACGCCGCGCGCGATCGGCATCTGCCCCTTGGCGATCTCCGCGGAGAGCGCCGAGCCCGAGAGCAGCTCCATCACCAGATAGAGCTCGCCCTCTTCGGTCTCGCCGACGTCGTGAATCTCGACGATGTGCGCGTGATCGACGCGGTTGGCGGCGCGCGCCTCACGCAACATCCACGCGCGCAGGTGCGTCTCCCCGCGCAGATCCGGACGAATCAGCTTGAGCGCGACGATGCGCTCGATGAGCACGTGTCGGGCGCGATAGACGACGCCCATCCCTCCTTCGCCGAGGCGCGCTTCGAGGCGATAGCGCCCGGCGATCACCTTGCCGAGCAGCTCGTCTTTGGGTCGCCGTGGGGGGGTCGCGGCTGTCGTGGGCATCTGAGCGGAGTCTCCGTGGGTCGCCGCGAAAGCGCGGCGTCGATGGCTGCGAGCTGCGTGGCTGTCGGCGCGTCGTGCCGCTGGGTGAAACTGCGCCGCTGGGTGAAACTGCGCCGCTGGGTGAGACTGCGCCGCTGGGTGAGACTGCGCCGCTGGGTGAGACTGCGCCGCTGGGTGAGACTGCGCCGCTGGGTGAGACTGCGCCGCCGGGTGAAACTGCGCCGCCGGGTGAGACTGCGCCGCTGGGTGAGACTGCGCCGCTGGGTGAGACTGCGCCGCCGGGTGAAACTGCGCCGCCGGGTGAAACTGCGCCGCTGGGTGAGACTGCGCCGCTGGGTGAGACTGCGCCGCCGGGTGAAACTGCGCCGCTGGGTGAGACTGCGCCGCTGGGTGAGACTGCGCCGCTGGGTGAGACGCCTGCATCGTACTACGGCCGCTTCGAAGAAGTCCCAATCGTGGTGTTCCGGCGGATCTTTACATGCGCGAGAGGAAAATCTCGCCTCCCACGTAGACGGACGTCGTCGTGCGTCTTGAAGGGTGCGCGGCGACCACCGTATCTTGGCGAGAGCGCGAACTCGCTCGACCGCGTCAGCCTGGCGCGCGGTGGCGAGTGTCGACCTCAGGTGGTGCGTGGCGCAACGTCCCGTCGGACCCTACCTCGTGGAGTCTCGCCTCGCGTCCGGCGGGATGGCGGAGGTCTTCATTGCGAAGCGGGTAGGGCCGCACGGGTTCACCAAGCGCGTCGCGCTCAAGCGCATCCTGCCGCAATACGCGCGCGACCCGGACTTCGTCGCGATGTTCATCGACGAGGCACGCCTCGCAGCCCAGCTGGAGCATCCGAACATCGTGCACGTGTTCGACTTCGGCGAGCTGCAGGGCGATCTGTTTCTCGCGATGGAGCTGATCGACGGCAGCAACGTGAATCGGCTGCTGCGCACCGTCGCCGCGCGCAACGAGGCGGTGCCCGTCGACGTCGCGCTGGAGATCACCTGGGAGACGGCGCGCGCGCTCGCTTATGCGCACGCGCTTCACGGCGACGACAAGCAGCCGCTCGGCCTGGTGCACCGCGACGTCAGCCCGGCGAACATTCTGCTGACGCGCACCGGGCACGTGAAGCTCTCCGACTTCGGCATCGCGCGCGCCGCGAGCGTCGATCCGCGCACCGATGAGGGACGCCTGCGCGGCAAGCTCGGCTACATGTCGCCTGAGCAGGTGATGGGAAAGCCGCTCGATGGGCGCAGCGATGTGTTCACGCTGGTCACGGTCCTCGCGGAGATGTTGCTCGCCGAGCCGCTGTTCGGCGCGGGCACCGATCTCGATGTGCTGCTGCGCATTCGCGACGTCGATCTGCGCGTGCTGCACCGCACGGAGAAGCGCATCCCGAACGAGGTGCGGCGCCTGCTGACGCTTGGCCTAGAGCGCGATCCGGCCAATCGACCCGACGCGGTCGAGCTCGCCGAGGCGATCTCCGCGCTGGTGCGCAAGCGCGGCCGGGACGCGGGCCCGGAGCGCGTCGCGCGGCTGCTCGCGCGCCTCGAGCTGGTCGAGCCGATGCGACCCGGTGACGCGCAAGGCCCCGACACGCGCACCACGCTGCTGCCGATCAACGCGCCCGCGGAGGGCGGCGCCTCGGTGGAGGCCGAGACCGCGAGCGTCGGCGCGACGACGCCGGCGATCTGGCGCGTGCGCCTCGCCGACGGTCGCATGCTCGGGCCGTTCTCGTTTCCGAAGCTGGTCGAGCTGATCACGACTGGCGTCATCGACATGCACACGACCGTCGCCAAGAGCGACGACGCCTATCAGCCGCCGAGCGCCTTCCCCGAGCTCACGCGCTTCATCACCTCGCCCGCGCTGCAGTGGCACGACGCGGAGACGGCGAAGCCCACGTGGAAGGTCGCGAACGCACCCGGCGCGCTGCTGCCGCGGGTGTTTCAGCTGGTGACGCGGCGCGAGACCGGCGTGCTGCATCTCCACGACTCCGATCGGCGCAAGAAGATCTACTTCCTCGAAGGCCGGCCGGAGTTCGTCGCGTCCACCGATCGGCGCGAGCTGCTCGGTGAGTTCCTCGTGCAAGAAGGCTTCGCCCTGCGCATGGAGGTCGAGATGGCGCTGGCGCTGCTGCCCCGCTACGGCGGGCGGCTCGGTGACGCGCTCGTCGGTCTCGGCGTGCTGCGGCCGGTGGAGCTGTTCCGCGCGATCTCGGCGCAAGTGACCGCGCGCTACCTCGAGGCGTTCCGCTGGTCCCGCGGCGAGTGCCTCTACGTGCGCGATGCGCGCAGCCACGAAGAGACGTTCCCGCTCGGCCAAGATCCGCACGAGCTGCTGCGCGACGCCGTCGTCGCGATGCACATCGACGCCGTGCAGTTCGCTCTCGCGCCGCTCGGCGAGCGCGTGCTGGTGCGTGCACCGGTGCCGCCCGCGCCGCTCGCGATGTATCGCGTCTCGCCCGCATGGCAGCGCGTGCTCGGCGCAGTGCGTGGTGACGTGACGTTGCCCGGGCTCGTCGGGCGCGAGTCGTCGAGCGGCGCGGATCCCGACGACGTCTACCGCGCGATCTATCTCGGCGTGTCGTGTGGCCTCGTGCTCCCGCGCTGACGGTCCCATCGCAAAAGGCGTGCTGACGGTCCGATCGCTAACGGCGTGCTGACGGTCCGATCGCTAACGGCGTGCTGACGGTCCGATCGCTAACGGCGTGCTACACGACGGCGAATGCTTCCGTTCGAGCTGACCGTCCCCGAGAGCGGCCGCACGCCGGTCGTGGTCGAGGTTCCGCACGCCGGCCTGTCGATTCCAGAGGCGGTGTCGAGCGAGACCGCGGTCGACGCGGCCAGCGTGATGCGCGACGCCGACATCTACGTCGACCAGCTCTACCGCGATGCGCCTTCGCGCGGCGCGTCGCTGCTGACGGCGACCGTCTCGCGCTACGTCGTCGATCTCAATCGCGCGGCTGACGACGTCGACATCGCGACCGTGCCGGATCATCCGGCGCCTCGCGGCGTGCAGCCGCGCGGCGTGGTGTGGCGGCTCACCACCGATGGCCGCCCCGCGCTGCGTCGTCCGCTCACCTACGCCGAGCTCTCGGCGCGACTCGCGCGCTATCACACGCCCTATCATGACGCGCTCGAAGCCGAGCTGAAGCAGACGCGCGATCGCTTCGGCTTCGCGATCCTCGTCGCCGCTCACTCGATGCCGAGCGTCGGCCGCGCCGGTCACGCGGATCCAGGCTCGCGCCGCGCCGACGTCGTCCCCGGCACGCGCGGCCGCACCAGCGCCGACCGCCGCGTGATCGACGCCGTCGACGCGCACCTCCGCGCCGCCGGCCTCAGCGTCCGGCACGACGATCCGTACCGCGGCGGATACACGACGGTGCACTACGGCCGCCCGCGCGAGGGCTGGCACGCGGTACAGATCGAGCTCAACCGCGCGCTCTACGTAAACGAAGAGACCGGCGAGAAAAAACACGGCGACTTCGAGCGCCTGCAGGCGCTGCTCGGCGATTTGATCGCGAAGCTAGGCCGTCTCGACGTCCGCTGAACGAGCTGTCGAAAAGCAGGCTCAGAGCGGCTTACCTCCTCGCTCGGCTTGGTCACGTACCAAGGCGTACGCTCCCGCGCCTCGCTGTGGGGGCGCTCGCTCTGCGCCTACTTTTGGACAGCTCTCACGCGGGGCTCCGTGCGCCGCGGAAAGCTCGTGTGCGCCCGCGGCGCGGAGAAAATCAGCGGGCGGCTTCGAGGAGCTCGGCTTCGCCGGAGCGTACTTCGAGGCGGTAGCGGCTGTTCGCGGTCTGCAGGTAGTACACCTCGCGGCCGGCGAGACGCAGGATGCGCTTCACGGGCGTGGTGACGTATTCGTGCAAACCATCGGGGAACTCGATGACGACGACGCTGCCCTTGCGCGGCGCGCGCAGGAGCCGGCCGATGACGGCCCGTCCTGGCTTGCGCCCGACCTTGCGCAGCATCACTTCCACAGAAACGAACGTAGCACGCGCCGGGGAGCCGCAATAGGCGGATTTGTGGCGTGAGAGCACAGCACTCGCCGCGGCCTCCGTCGTTGCCCTGCGGTGGCTTTCTGGCCCACGCTGCGCCCGTGCACATCACGCATGGGGAAATCGGCTGGATCGAGGTCATCTCCGGCCCGATGTTCAGCGGCAAGAGCGAGGAGCTGATCCGGCGCGTGCGTCGCGCGCAGATCGCACGCCAGCCGCTGCAGGTGTTCAAGCCGCGCATCGATGACCGCTACGACGCGACGCGCATCGTCTCGCACTCGCAGCTGGCGATCGACGCGGTCGTGGCGAGCAGCAGCGCGGAGATCGCGCGCGCGGTGTTGCCGGAGACGCGCGTCGTTGGGATCGACGAGGTGCAGTTCTTCGACGCGGCGATCGTCGAGGTGTGCGAGCGGCTCGCGGCGGCGGGTGCGCGCGTCATCGTCGCCGGCCTCGATCAGGACTACACCGGCAAGCCGTTCGAGCCGATGCCGGCGCTGCTCTCGGTCGCGGAGTACGTGACGAAAGCGCTGGCGATCTGCGCGCGCTGCGGTGCGCCTGCGGGTCGCTCACAGCGGCTCGTCGCCACGGGCGCCCAGGTCGTGGTCGGCGCAGCGGAGAGCTACGAGGCGCGCTGCCGGCGCTGCCACGTGCCGCGCATCGAAGCGCAGACCGGTGAGCTCTTTCCGTAGCTCGCGTGCGCCGCTCGATGCGCCGTCGATGCGTCGCCTGCTGCGCCGCTCCATGCGCCGCGCGACGCGCTGCAGTGGGATAGCGTCAGCGGGTGCGCGGCTGGCTCGCGTCGACGAGCGCGAAGCGGAACGAGAGGACCAGCTTGGTCGCGCCGGTCGTCGTGGCGAGGTGTGACAGGGGTCCGGCGGTGCAGCGCAAGATCGCGGGACCATCGAGTCTCGGGACGCCAGGCCGCGGCGCGCGCAGCTTCGCGTCGGTCGGCGCGCCGGTGATGAGCTCGAGCCGCACATCGCTCTCGCCGAGCCCAGCGGGCGCATCGGCGCAGCGTGGCAGCGTATCGAGCACCGCCCAGACTGCCGCCTCGAGCGCTTCGTCGCGCGGACATGGATACGGCCCCGGACGCTGCGGCACGCCCTCGCAGCGCAGATACGCGATGCGCCCTGGCTCGACGCGTCGCGCGCCAGCAAACGGCGTCGCCGTCGGCACCTCGACGCCCGCGTCGACGGCCTCCGGCGGCGCGAGCACGCCCGCATCGCCCTCCGCGATCACGAACGCGGGCGGAGCGCTCGCCTCCTCGGCCGCTGCGCGCGCGTGCTGATCTGTCTCCTGCGCCGCCTCCTGCGCCGTCTCCTGCGCCGTTTCCTCCACTCCCTCCGACTCGGCCATCGCGCTCTCTGTCGGCGGCGCCGCGGCGGGTGCGCGCACCACGATGCGCTTGCCGCCCGCATTCAGCACCACCGCGCCGATCCCCAGCAAAAAGCAGCCCGCGGCGATCGCGAGCAGGCGCACGACGGGCACGCGCTCGGCCCCTGCCGACGGTCGCTCGATGCGCACGGCGCGGCGCGTGACGGCCTTTCCCACCGGGCGGGTGGTAGCACGAAGGCGCGCAGGATTTGACGGCCTGCGCGGGATCTACGTTATGCTCCCGGCCTGGCGATGCACCGGCACCGGTGCTGATGGAGGACCGAATGTTCCGGGCAACGTTCTGGGGAGTGCGAGGCAGCATTCCCGTGCCTGGCCCGGAGACAGCGGGCATCGGCGGAAACACGAGCTGCGTCGAGGTGCGCTGCGGCTCGACCGTCCTCATCTTTGATGGCGGCACTGGGCTGCGCGTGCTCGGCCAGAAGCTGGCGAAGGAGATGCCGCTCGCGGTGCATCTGTTCTTCAGCCACGTGCACTGGGACCACATCCAAGGGTTCCCGTTCTTCGCGCCTGCGTTCGCGAAGGGCAACGTGATCCACATGTACGGCGGCAAGAACATCGTCGGCACGGTGGAGACGGCGCTCGCTGGCCAGATGGAGAACCCGAACTTCCCAGTGAAGCTCGGCGAGCTCGGCAGCAAGCTGCTGTTCCACGATCTCGATGCCGGCGGCGCGACGGAGATCGCGCCCGGCGTGCACATCCGCACCGCGGCGGGCAACCACCCCGGTGGTGTGCTCGCTTACCGCGTCGACTATGACGGCAAGGCGCTCGTCTACGCGACGGACACCGAGCACCTCGCAGAAGGCCTCGACGAGCGGCTCGTCGAGCTCGCGCGCGACGCCGACGTCTTCATCTACGACTCGCAATACACGCCTGAGGAATACGAAGGCGCCAGCGGTGGCGGCTCGAAGGTCGGCTGGGGGCACTCGACGTACGTGCAAGGCGTCGCGCTCGCAAAGGCGGCGGGCGTCGGCAAGTACATCCTCTACCACCACGACCCCATGCAGAGCGACGCGGCGGTGATGGAGAAGGAGCGCCGCGCAAAGCTGCTGTTCCCGAACTCTCAGGTCGCACGCGAAGGTCTCGAGCTCGATCTCTGAGCTGCTTGGCGTACGGGCACCGCGCCGTCCTGCCGCGTCTGCCGCGGCAAGAATGCGCATCTCTGCCGCGGCGGTCTTGCGCACCGCACGCGTGAGCGGCGGAAAGCCTTAGCGGGAGCGAATACCGCTGGCGGCATGGATGCTGCTTTGAAGCGTGGCGTGCCCACCACCATCAGCAGCCAGAAGACCTCGCTCGATCGCTATCGCACTTCACTGGAAGGGCTCGAGCCGCTCGCGTCACACGTCGAGCGCGAGTTGGCGGTGCGCTGGCGTGCTGGAGATCCGCTCGCCGGCAAGCGCCTGATCGAGGCGAGCTTGCCGTTCGTGATCCGGATCGCGCGCGAGTATCGCCGCTGGGGCGCGCCGCTCGAGGATCTGATTCAGCAGGGCAATCTCGGCCTGCTCAAGGCCGCGCAGAAGTTCGATCCGGAGAAGCAGTGCCGGCTGATCACCTACGCGGTCTACTGGATCCGCGCCGAGATCCGCGACTACGTCGTGCGCACCTATCGCATCGTGCGGCTCGGCACCACGCGCACCGAGCGCCGAGCGATGCGCGCATTTCGCCGCACTGGTGCGGAAGACGTCAACCAGCTCGCGGCGGAGAGCGGCATGCCCGAGGCGCGGGCGCAGATGTTGTTACCGCTGCTCAAGCAGGGCGATATGTCGCTCGACGCGACCTACACCGATCGCGGACCTGCCATCGACCGGCTCGGCGATGGCGGCGCGACGCCGGAAGATCTGCTGCTCACGAGCGACACCACGAGCGGCGTGCGCGAGGCGCTCGATCTCGCGCTCGTCGACCTCAATCCGCGCGAGCGACGCATCGTCGAGGCGCGGATGATCGCCGAAGATCCGCAGACGCTCGAGGCGCTCGGTCGCGAGATGGGCGTCAGCAAGGAGCGCGTTCGCCAGATCGAGGAGCGCGCCCGCGAGAAGCTGCGCGAGCGCCTCTCGGCGTTCGCGCCGGAGCGGTGAGCGGACGCACGCGCGCGCGTAAAGCGCGGCGCACGGAGCGCACCGAGCGGCCGAGAGGCGCTTCGGAACGGCGGACGGCGCGCACTCCGCGGCTGAGTGAGGCACGCGCGTGGCGGACGGCGCGCACTGAGCAGCCGAGAGGCGCTTCGGAACGG
>Ga0335397_10001713_pt1 | contig 29841 bp, 26 predicted proteins | sample MAT04_FD_205740 | JGI IMG/M metagenome (GOLD analysis project Ga0335397, IMG submission 205740) | Freshwater microbial communities from Lake Fryxell liftoff mats and glacier meltwater in Antarctica - MAT-04 (spades assembly) (version 2) ... | reverse complement strand
AGAAGGTTAGAGGGTTAGAAGGTTAGAAGGTTAGAAGGTTAGAAGGTTAGAAGGTTAGAAGGTTAGAAGGTTAGAAGGTTAGAAGGTTAGAAGGTTAGAAGGTTAGAAGGTTAGGCGCGGCTGTGTGGTCTTCTATCGCCTAATACCTAATACCTAATACCTAATACCTATCTCAGAATCGTCTCAAATTCGCGACCATTTGCAGCAACTGATCCGATGCCTGGACAACCTGGCTGTTCAGCTCGACATGGCGTTGGGTCTTGATCAAATCAACGAGTTCCTTCACCGGTTCGGTGTTGGACGCTTCCAGGAAATTCTGCCGGATGGTGCCCAGCCCCAGTGAGCCTGGTGTTCCCGGTGCGGCGGTTTGGGAGGCGTCGGTCGGCACCCAGAAGGAGTCGCCCCGTTGCAGCAACCCCTCGTTGTTGATGAATTTCGCCAGCTGGATGTTGCCAGCCGGGGTTGGCGTGGCACTGCCCGGCTGTAGGTAGGTCACAAGGCCGTCACTGGTGATATTCACGTCGGTGGCATCGGGGGCAATGATGATCGGCGGATCGAGCACGCGGCCACGATCGGCGGAGGCGATCACGAGTTGCCCTTGGTCGTTCCGGGAGATCTGGCCGTTGCGGGTGTAAAGAAACCCCCCGGGTGCCGTGGTATCCGACACGACAAGGAAGCCTTCGCCGACCACGGCGATATCCAGCGGCCGGCCGGTATCGAGCAAGCTGCCTTGCGAGAAGTCCTGTTGAGTGCCGGAAACCTTGGTACCCAGGCCGACCTGCGTTCCAATCGCCGTTCGTTGCCCGTTGGTATCTTGCGCGCCGGGAATTTTATACGTCTGATAGTAGAGGTCTTCAAAGTTGGTGCGTGACCGTTTGAAGCCGGTGGTGCTCGCGTTCGCCAGATTGTTGGCGATCACGTCGAGGTTGAAGATATTGGCCGCCATGCCGGTGGCCGCGGTGTTCATCGCCCGATTGAGCATTGTTCATCATCCCCTTAGACGCATCACCAGCCCGCGGCGCAAGCCAGGGTTTTCAAGAAGTCCCTTGCTTGCGCCGCGGGCTGGTTTTGTTTTATTTCTTGGCAGCCGATTGCAGCAGCCGTCCCAGCAGATCGTCTTGCAGCTTCACCAGATTCATGTTCATCTCGAACCCGCGCGAGGCCTGAATCAGATTCAGCATGCCCGTCACGGGAGAGACATCCGCCTCTTCCAGCATCCCCTGTTTGAGCTGGGCATCCTCGGCAGGGAGCGCTTTACCCAAGTTGACGTATAAACTCTCGCCCTCTTTCAGCAGCAGTTCCGGGGAAGTCGGTTCGACAAGCGATAGCTGCCCAAGTACCGCCCGAAGATTGTTGCCATCCAGGCTGGTGACAATCCCTTCCGAAGAGATATCGAGCCGGGACGAATTTTCAGGAACTTCAAAGACTTCGCCATCGATTGAAAGCACCGGCAGTCCGGTCGTCGACATTGTCAGCACATTGTCTTGATTCATCGAGAGCTGGCCGTTGCGGGTCAGCCAGCGCTGTTTGCCGTCGCCCACTTCCAGAAACGCCGGCCGCAGGCTGGTGATGGCGAGATCGAAATCGCTGCCGGTCGTTTTGAGCGAACCCTGGTTGAAATCGGTGACGGTCCCCTCGACCGACAACCCCCCGGTCTGGTTGTCGATGGTGTCCGGCGCGGCGGGGGGCTGCAGATTCTCGACATCGAACGGCGAATGGGCGCGGAAGATTGGAATATCGCGTTTGAAGCCGGTCGTCTGGGCATTGGCCAGATTATTGGCCCACACCGACTGCTGAAACGCCGCCGCGTCTGCTCCCTGCGCTGAAAGATACAGTCCGTAAATCATGAGCCTGCCTGCCCGAAAATGGTCCGTTCTCGTCAGATCGTCCGAAATCAGCCCGCAACTTCAGCAAATTCGTCAAAGTCGACGGAAACCACCCAAATTTCATGTTGCTATCAAAGCCCGGCGATGGCATCGCCGGGACAGTCCCGCCGTCGCCGACGGCGGGCTTTGCGTTTGCTCTTGGTCACTTCTCTACCTCAAGGTAGAATGTTGCGCGACAAGTTGTTTATTGTCGTTACTGTATTCGTGCCAACAATTTGCGGCGAACTTTCTGGGGGCTGGCGTGCGGACATTGTATTTCGATTGCCCGGCAGGCATCAGCGGCGACATGACCGTCGCCGCGCTGGTCGATGCCGGTGCCGACTGGCAGGCCATTCAGGCCGGCATCGCCTCCCTGGGGTTGCCTGGTGTCACGCTGGAGCTGTCCGAGGTGATGCGTGGAGGGTTTCGCGCGAAACATCTCACAGTCATTCATCCCGAACAGCATGCCCATCGGCATCTCGCCGACATCGAACAGATTTTGAACCGTTCCGATGTCTTGACCGAGAACCAGTTTGAACTCGCGATGCGCATTTTCCGCGCTGTCGCCGAAGCGGAAGCCAAGGTTCATGGCACGACTGTCGATCAGGTTCACTTCCATGAAGTCGGAGCCATCGATTCCATCGTCGATATCACCGCCGTGGCGATCGGGTTTGATCTGCTGGAAGTCGACGAAATCATCTGCTCTCCGATTCCGACCGGTCGCGGGTTCGTTCACATCGCTCACGGCAAATGTGCCATCCCCACGCCCGGTACGGCTGAACTGCTGCGCGGCGTCCCGCTGGTGGATGCCAACATCGAAGCGGAATTGACCACGCCGACGGGGGCCGCCATCGTCAAAACCGTGGTCGACCGTTTCGCCCGCGGCATCCCGGACATGACCATTGACGCCATCGGTTATGGCGCGGGCACGCGTGACCCCAGCGACTATGCCAATCTGCTGCGAATTTTCGTCGGCACGGTCGAAGCCGACGGCGAAACTGACGAAGTCACGATCCTCGAAACCAATCTCGATGATGTCTCGCCCGAAGTGGTCGGCTACACGAAACAACGCCTGCTAAAAGCCGGAGCGCTGGATGTGTATTCCACGGCGATCCAAATGAAAAAAGATCGGCCGGGAATCTTGCTGAGCGTGATCTGCCAGCCGGTGGACGCGGCCAAGTTTGAAGCCCTGCTGTTCATGGAAACCGAGACCTTTGGCATTCGCCGACACACCTTGCGCCGGTCGAAACGGGCCCGCGCGCCGATCACCGTGGAGACGGAATTCGGGCCGGTGGAGGGCAAGCTCGGTTGGCGCAATGATGAACCGGTGGTCTTCACGCCGGAATACGAGTCGTGTGCGAAAATCGCCGGCGAACAGCAGGTCTCGCTGAGAGATGTCTACCGCGCCGCGGAAATCGGCTTTTTGATGCAACTGGAAGAAGACGACGAAGACGGCGAACACGACCACGACCATGCCCACGATCACAAACATGATCACAGTCACGATCATGACCATAAGCATGATCACGATCATCATCATTGATTCGAGTCGGCAGCGCGACTGATACACGGAGACTGCGGATGGAACCGTGGCAATGGATTCTGATGGCCTTCGGCGGCGTGGCGATGGGCTATTCGCTGATTCAAGGGGCGAAATCGCGCCGCAATATCGCCGCACGCGATTCCCTGATCGACGCCCAGACGGACATTCAGGAACTGGAATCGTCCGCCCGCGGCATCGTGCAGCAACTGGAAGTTCGCGCGTATGATTACAGCCGGGAAGTGGAAGCCCGCATCGACAATCGGCTCGCCGTGCTGGATCAACTGATCGTCGATGCGGACCGCGAAATTGAACGCCTGCAAAGTTTGCTGGCCCTCTCGCCGCAGCCCGTCGAACGCGAGCTGTCCCCCGTCGAACAACAGCGGTGTCTGGCGCTGCAAGAAACCGGCTGCACTATCGACGAGATCGCCCGCTGCCTGCATCTCGCACCGATCAGCATCCGCCGCACGCTCGATCAATGGCAGCGCCCCGACAAACGTGCCGCTTAACAGGCTGTTGAAAAACGTGGGTCACGTTTCCAACGTGACAGAAACTGATCGAAAACGGCGAGAAAATCGAGTGACTCACACGTTAAAAACGTGTGCCACGAGAAATTCAACGGTCTGCTAACGCTGTGTTTTGCGTTGCCGTCCTAAACCTGTACGCAAATCGCCGGGATTGGGGTGGCACGACCCTGAGGCTTTGGGAAGGGCGTGGTCCTCGATTCATCGCCACGCCCATCGAAGACTCTGGGACGTGCCACCCACCCGTTTCAGATCGTCGAACCACGCTTCTGCGAAGCGTCGCTAAGGGGATGATGTTCCGCTCAAACGATACAGCGCCGCGAGTTGTACACCGCCGCGGCGCGTTTCGGCGCGCAGTTCCGCATCGACCGGGCCAAACCGCAGTTCGTCCGGCAGGTCGGCGCGACGACGGAACAGCAGCAGATACTCGGCTGCGGGTGGTGACGTGCCATACGGGATCAGCCGAATGCCGTGTCGACGCAAAATCGGCGATTGCCGTTCCAGGTCATCCAATTGAAATTGATGTAAAACCGGCGCGACCATAACGCGGCTTCCAGCGGGGACCGCGCGCACCACCTCATTCAGGAGAGTGCGGGTGATGCTGTCGCCCCAGTAGGTGGTCTCCAGCCCGAGCCGTTCCGCCCCGGCGACACCTCCGGTCAGTAGGTTATAGTAACTCAAGCCACACGGCTGATACGCGATCACCGCACCAGCTTGCCATAAGAGCAGCGCGGCGAGCACTCCGCCGGGGATCCACTTTCGTGAAGTGCGATCATAAACCAGTTGCGCTCCCCGGCCGGCGAGAATGGCCCATAGGGGAAACACATTGAGAAATAATCGCTCGCTGTCATACACGGCGATCTTCGGCAGCGAGAACACAACCAGCGGCAACACGATCCCGACGGCCAACAACCAGCGCACGCCGTGGTCTTCGGCCGTCGCTTTTCGCGCGAACAATCCGTACCCGCCCAGGAGCAGAGTCGCGAGCGGAATCGTCACGGCGAACATCACCCAGGCGTAATGCCAGGGGACATCGAAGTCTTGATACTGCTGGCCGAAGTACCAGACCGACAGTGTGGCCCGAGCCGTAGTCCGGGCGAAATATCCGCGAAGATTGGCCAGCGGATCAAGCCACAGCCACGGCCAGCCCACGAAGAACACTACGGCGGCGGTGACACCCCAAATGCTTAACGGTTTGATCGCCACGGATCGCCACCGCCACAGCGCCCAGACGATGATCGGCAGCGGCAGCAGAATCGCCTGAATCTTGGTGAGAAACGCCAGTCCTAGCCACGCACCAGCGAGCAAACTGGAACGCAACGATGGCGAAGCGGGGCCACTCCAGCGATCCGCCACGCACAACACGGCCAGCGAACAAGTCAAGTTGGTGATCGTTTCCAAGGATGCCAGATGGGCATGCCCCCCCAACCGCGGCATCAGTGCTAGACAGAGCGCGGCAGACCATCCCGCTAACAGTCCGTAGTGTTTGCCGGCGAACCACCCGATAAGCAGAATCGTCAGGGCGAACGCGGTTGCGGAGCCGGTGCGGGCACACGCCGTGACGGCAATCGACCCGGCGACGGGATCACTCGGCGGCGCGATACCACGCGCCAGTTGATGATGCACCCCCAGCCAGACCCGCCCCAGCGGCGGATGATCGGGCAGATACTCCGGCTGCCCGAAGACTTCACGGATGCTGCGGAGATCGAGCAAGCCCAACCCGTAGCCCCGCATGGCCTCCGTGAGATAAACTCCCTGTTCGACATTGAACATTTCATCCACCGTCAACCCCGGCCCCTGAGGCATCCGCGGATAACTGCCGGCGGGGTCAAGCGTGGCGACAACGGCAATCCACACCACCACGATGACGGCGGGGCCGAAGAAAATGGAACGGTGAAGTTTATGTAAAGGCATCAGTGAGCGAATCACAATCAGCGGCATTCTCACGGGAAGACGAGTCTGTCATAATACCACAGATTGTGGACTGCACGTCGAACGCGAGAGGTGAAACATGACGGTTAAGGAAATCGTGCTGGATTCGATCCAGAATCTTCCCTCCGATGTGACTTACGAGGACGTGCTGGAACAAGTCGCCATTCTGGCTGCGATCGAACGTGGTCAGCAAGCGGCTCGAGCAGGGCGTGTTCTTCCGCACGACGTGTTCAAGGAGTTGGATCACGCGGCAATCCGCGAACAGTTGCGACTGGCACAGGAAGACATCGACGCTGGCCGGTTCCTAACGCAAGCAGAAATGGAAGAAGAAGTGGCATCCTGGAACGCCGAATCATTGCGACGCGATGCGCTTGAAAAACGGCAATGACGTTTCAAAAGTTCAAATCAACATCATAACGGTCTGGCATGCCGCGCGACGAGAACCGAAACTGTAAGGTGCCATTCTCCCCATGATCGCGACACATCTCACCCGCCGCGAACTCTTCCACTGGTCCGCCCTTGCCACTGCCACAGCCCTGCTGGAGCGCCAGTTGGCGGCTCAGCCGGCGGCGGTGAAGGTGCCGCTGTCGCCGCTGAACCGGTTTCCGCGGATGGTGCAGGAGTTTTTTGTCGCACAGGTGCGCGAGGCGGAACTGCGGGGGCAGGCCCGCCGTGACGCATTGACATCGAAGGCCGATGCGGAAGGGTATGTCGCCTGGGTGCGCGGGAAAATTCAGGAATGTTTCGGACCCTGGCCCGAGAAGACCCCGCTCAACCCGCGTATCTCGGGCATTGTCGATCGCGATCAGTATACAATCGAAAAGGTCGTCTTCGAGAGTCGGCCCGAGTTCTTCGTCACGGCCAATGTCTACATCCCTCGGGAACGCCTGTTCCCAATGCCCGGCGTCGTCGGCTCGTGCGGGCATTCGATCAACGGTAAGGCGGCGGAAGCGTACCAGTCATTCGCACAAGGACTCGCCCGGCAGGGGTATGTCGTCCTGATCTTCGATCCCATCGGTCAGGGCGAGCGGTTGCAATATCCCGATGAGCATGGCAAATCGCACATCGGTGCCGGTGTTGGCGAACATCTGCTCGCGGGAAATCAGCAATCCCTCGTCGGCGAGTTCTTCGGCTCCTGGCGCGCCTGGGATGGCATCCGCGCGCTCGATTATCTGTTGTCGCGACCGGAAGTCGATCCGCGCCATGTCGGCATCACGGGGAACTCCGGCGGCGGAACAATGACCACCTGGCTCGCCGGCGTCGAGCCGCGCTGGACGATGGCCGCCCCCAGTTGTTTCGTCTCGACGTTCCGTCGCAATCTGGAAAATGAACTGCCGCAGGATACGGAACAATGTCCGCCGAAGGTGTTGTCGTTCGGTCTCGACCATGCCGATTTTCTCGCGGCTCTCGCCCCCAAGCCAGTGATTATCCTCGCTCAAGAGAAAGATTATTTTGATGCCCGTGGTAGCGAAGAAACGTTCGCACGATTGAAACGCCTGTACGAATTGCTCGAAGCACCCGCCAACATTCGGCTCTTCATCGGCCCGCGCGAACATGGCTACGGATTGGAAAACCGCGAGGCGATGTACGGCTTCTTTCATACTGCGACCGGCGTGCCGGGGGATGGCAAAGAACCACCCCTTGTGATTGAGCCGGACGCCGTGCTGCAATGTCTGCCGCATGGTCAAATCGCCGAGATTCCGTCGAAGACGGTGTTTGAGTTTACGCGGGCGAAATCGCAAGCGATGAGGGACAGCCGGGGGGATGTCTCGCAAGAGGAATTGACGACGGCTCTCACGACGCTCTTGAAACTGCCTGCGCGAGACCATGTGCCCGACTACCGGATTTTCCGTGCGCTGAGAGAGCGTGATTATCCCCTGCCGCATGCGACTTTATATGGTGTGCAGACCGAGCCGGGCGTGATGGCGCTGGTCACGCGACTGAGCGAACAGCCGCACTATTCGCGGCCGACGCGGGAAGCCGGGGCCTGCATCGTCTACGTCTCGCATCAATCCGCCGACGCTGAGCTGCGTGCGGAACCGTTGATTCGCGAGTTGCTGACGGCGGAACCGCAGGCGACCCTCTTTGCGGTCGATGTCCGTGGCATCGGCGATTCGCAGCCCGACACGTGCGGCGAGAATACGTTTCTCAGCCCGTATGGCAGCGATTATTTCTACGCCGCGCACGCCATAATGTTGGATCGCCCGTATGCCGGCATGAAAACGCACGATCTATTGTCCGTGCTCGATTGGATCAAGGACCTCGGTTACAGCCGCATTCATCTGGTGGCCGCGGGCTGGGGGGCCATTCCCGCGACGTTCGCCGCCGTATTGTCGCCGGCCGTTACGCAGGTCACGTTGAAGCACGCCCTGACAAGTTATGCCGCGATTGCCGAGACCGAGCGCTATCGCTGGCCATTATCGACCTTCGTGCCGGGAATTCTCGCATATAGTGACCTCCCCGACTGCTATCGCGCTTTGAATGCGAAGCAACTGCGTCAGATTGACCCGTGGGGACCGGAGATGGGGAAGCCCAATTAGCGACGCTTCGTAGAAGCGTTGTATTAGGACGAGCTATCATCGCGCTTCCCGTTCCAACCGTTTGCCCTGCTGATACAGCGTCTCCTGCTCGATCAGCGATGCCGATTTCAGTTCGCGGCCCTGAGCTTTCAGCTGGGCTTCAATATAGCGCACGCGGCGTTCAAATTTGGCGTTGCTGGCGCGCAAGGCTTCTTCCGGATTGATCTGCCAGCGGCGGGCGATATTCGCCACCACGAACAGCACATCGCCAATTTCGGCAGCCACTCGCGCCTGAACTGCCGCGTCCGACAACGGCGCATCCGCCGTGATGGGGGCCTGCACATCAGCCGGCACTTCGGGGATGTCCCCCGCGGGGAACAACTCCTCAGCCAGCTCCGTGATCTCCTCGCGAAGTTTGTCGAACAACATTTCGCGTTGCGGAAAGTCATACCCGCTGCGCGCCGCCTTGTCCGATAGCCGCGCGGCTCGTGCGAGCGCCGGCAATGCGGTCGGCAAACCATCGAAGATCGAATCCCGCTGCTTTTCCTGCTGCTTAACGCGGTCCCAGTGCTTGTGGACCTCCCCGGCGGTCGCGGCCCGCTCGTCGCCGAACACATGCGGATGCCGGCTGATCAGTTTGTGTATGAGCCGCTCGATGACTTCGATCAACTGAAAGCGACCCTCATCCGCCCCGATCTGGGCATCCAACACGACCTGCAACAGCACGTCGCCCAGTTCCTCGACAATCGCCCCATCATCACCCGAGTCGATGGCTTCCAGCAGTTCGTATGTTTCTTCCAGTGTGAACGGCTTGATGGACTCCAGCGTTTGTTCGCGATCCCACGGGCAACCATCGGGAGCGCGCAGTCGAGCCGTCACATCGCACAAAGTGCGAAATGCGGGCAGCAAACGGTCATATTCGGGAGGCACGCCGGTCATAGGGCACGATGGCTAAAGACAACGGTTCGTTAGGTGGAACTTATCTTAGCCGGGCAACTTCCGTGGTGAAACCACGCCAACGTGTAGGGACGGTCGCTCATTGGTGAACAAGTTTTGTTCACGGCGTGATGGCCACTGTAGTTTCAGCCCGTCAGGGCGGCAGAACATAGCCCAGGACGTCAGTCCTGGGAAAGCAGTTGGAGCGATCTCAGCCCGGAGGGCGGTAGAAATTTCTGTCGCCCCTCCGGGCTTCATTTCTCCAACGACCGCCAACCCAGGACTCACGTCCTGGGCTATGATCTGACGCCCTCCGGGCTAGGGCGTGAAATTTCCGCGCTCCTCCAAAGAACGACCACACTCTACAAGAAACCGCCGACGCCATGTAACTCGCAATCTGTTCCACACTCTGCCGACGCGGTACGATGCAAGTCTTGAATCATAATCCAATGACATTTCAACGGAGGTTGCGTGTGATGACACTCTCGAAGTTGCCGATGGCGTGCGTGCTGGTCTGTCTAACGACTTTAGCCGCCGCTGAGGAACCTGCGGCTCCCGATCGCGAACCGTTGGAGCAGGCGTTTATCGAACGGCTGACGGCCGCCGATCTTGTGGGCACGTTTTCGGTGATGGGCCAACCGGGCGCGAAGCCGGAACGCTACGAAATTGACAGCGTCAAAAAGCACAAAGGGGACGATTGGGTCATCACCTCGCGCATGAAATATGGCGAGCATGACCTGAAGGTGCCCATTGTCGTGCAAGTCTACTGGGCCGGCGACACGCCCATCATTTCGCTGACCGACCTGACTATCCCCGGCCTGGGAACCTTCACGGCCCGCGTGATGATTCACGAAGATCGCTACGCCGGCACCTGGCAACACGGCGAAATCGGCGGCCACCTCTGGGGCACGGTCGAAAAACGGAAGGCGAAAGCGGAAAAGAAGCCGGTTGAGAAATGATTGTGGCGCTGCCAGAGAGTCAACGATTATTCGATCACAACGCGGATCACTTTCTTCTTGCCCGCTTTTAATAGCAAGCCATCAGAAATGGTAATCTGTTGATCATGCGCGGTGATCGTTTGCAGATCTTCGCCAAAGTACGCACCACCGCCTTGAATCAGCCGGCGCGCTTCGCTGCTGGTCGGCACAAGCCCGGCGGATTTCAACAAGACTGCGGCGGCAATCGTTCCATTCTGAATTTGATCGCGACCGATTTTCGCGGTGGGAATCTCACTCGGCAGCGCCCCGCTGCCGATTTCCTGCTGCCAACGAGCCGCCGCTTCCGCACCCGATCCTGCGGGGTGATACTGGTCGATGACGGTCGTACCCAAACGCAGTTTCGCCTCTTTCGGGTGCCCGGCGAGAATGGTTTCCACCTCGGCTAACGGAATATCGGTCAGCAACTCGTAGTACATCTTCATCACGCTGTCGGGAAGTTGCATGAACTTCTTCATCATGTCGTACGGCGGTTCGCTGATGCCGATGTAATTGCCGAGGCTCTTGCCCATCCGCCGCACACCATCGAGGCCGACGAGAATGGGCGACATCACGCCGATCTGCGTCGGCAGCGTGCCATTTTCCAGCCCTCGCGATTTCACCTCGGCGTTCATCCACTGCTCAGCAAGTTCGCAGACCGCCAGCGAACCTTGCAGATCGCGGGCGAGCATGAAACTGTAAAGCTGCTCGGTCCCGCCCAGTTCAACATCCGCCGCAATGCACACCGAATCGAACGCCTGCATCATGGGGTACAAACATTCGTGCAGGAAAATCGGTGTCTGCGCGGCATACCGCTTGGCGAAGTCGTCGCGGGTCAACAATTGGGCGACCGTCACCTGGCCGCACAATCGCAAGAGTTCGCTGAACGACATGTCGTTGAACCAGTCGCCGTTGCGATGGACTTCCGCCTGCGACAAGTCGACAACTTTGCCGACCTGCTCGAAATAATCCCTGGCATTCCGTTCGATATCGTCAGCGGTCAGGCGTTTTTTGCGGGCTTCATCGCGGCCGCTGGGATCGCCGACCATCGCCGTGGCATTGCCGATGATGATCACGACCTGATGCCCGAGTTCCTGAAACTGCCGCATTTTTCGTAAGGGAACGGTGTGTCCCAGATGGACATCAATGCCGGTGGGATCGATGCCATACTTGATCCGCAGCGGCTGGCCGGTTTTGAAACTCCATGCGAGCTTCTTCGCCAGTTCCTCTTCGGGAACAATCTTTTCAACACCGCGACGAATCACGGCGAGTTGGTCGGCAACGGGGAGGAAGGTGGGCATGGGACGGTGCGTGCTCTCAAGGTCAGAATCAAATTTATGAATTCGGAATTATGAATGATGAACCGGATGATTGCCATCTTCACCAAGTTGATCGCGATGCCGAGAAGTATGGCCTGTTATTGGTTGACGATGTTTCACGGCGTTGTGATCGCTATGGCCTTAGCCCGTCAGGGCGTCAGATCATAGCCCAGGACGTGAGTCCTGGGAACGCGTTCAAAGATGAGTTCTAGCCCGGAGGGCGGCAGAATTTCTGTCGCCCTCCGGGCTAAATGCGTCAATTTCTTCACACCACCCAAAGACACTGCGAATATTCAGGTTGCGGGCGAGTGGTCTCCCAGCAGCACCATCGCCAGATTCGACGCGTTGAACAACGCGTGTGTCATTACGCAAGCCCAATAGCGGCGGGTTTGCTGGAACTGGTAGCCGAGGATGAGCGCCAGAGGCAATAAGGGCAGGGCGTCGCGCCAGCCGTGGACGAGGGCGAAGATCGCCGCGGTGACGCCGATCGCGGCACTCCTCGGCAGCCATTCGCTCAGCCAGCTTTGCAATGTGACGCGAAACAGAAGTTCTTCCGCCAGCGGGGCGACGATCACGGCGGAAAAGATGATCCAGGCGATCAACTGCATGTCCGGCTGATTGTGCAACGCCTGCAACATCGAATGCTGCGTCTCAGCATCCCGCCACAAACTGCTGAGGATCAGTAGCAGCGCGGTCGGCCAGATCGCGGCGAGAAACGCCCGCGTCCCCTGGGTGAGTTGCTGTGACCATGCGTGGAGCGAAATTCCGACTTCGCTGGGCGTGCGTCGGCCGGCATCCAACAGCGCGAGCGGCAGCAGGGCCGCGATCAGCAAGTTGATGCCGCACATCAGTTGCAGGCCGATCAGCGAGATTTCCTGCGGTGGTGCCCCTGCGGACACGATTTTGGCCCAGATTTGAAAGCTCAGCCAGGCGAGAACGCCGATCACCACGCCGCGAGGAACACAAGATGCTGGCTGCTCCGACGGCTCCAAGACCGGGAGACCGACCGAGATTCGTCGCCAGATCGCGCCCCAGACCAGCGTGCTGCCGATAAACCCGGCGAGAATCAACTGAACTTGAACGATGCTATTCCAGGAGGCAGGCATCTGCGAGCGGTTTCCACGAACGGTTCGGCGACGGTAAGATGCGGGGAACTTCTTGCCGAAAGCCCCGTTGCCATGTCTGCATCCGTTCCGAATGTACTCGCAAAGATCATCGACCACAAATGGGGCGAAATTGCCGCCGCGAAAGCCCGGCGACCGGCTGCGGAGTTGGAAGCCGCCCTTGTTGACGCGCCACCCCTGCGGGATTTCGTCGCCGCGCTGCGTGCCGCGCGCGATATCGGGCTGATTGCCGAGGTGAAGAAAGCGTCCCCCTCGGCGGGCATCATCCGGGCCGATTTCGATCCGGTGCAGATCGCGACCATCTATGAATCAGCCGGGGCATCGTGTTTAAGCGTGCTGACTGATGAGCATTTTTTCCAGGGGCATCTGGAATATCTGACGCAGATTCGCGCGCAGGTGAATGTGCCGGTGCTGCGGAAAGATTTCATTGTTGATCGCTATCAAGTGTTGGAAGCCCGCGTGGCGGGGGCCGATGCGATCCTGCTGATCGCCGAGTGCCTGGATGACTGCACGCTGCGGGATTTGTATTTCTACGCGGCGGAACTCGGCATGGAATCGTTGATTGAAATCTACGACCCGGAAAATCTCGACCGCGTGCTGAAACTCGAACCGGCCCTCGTCGGCGTCAATAACCGCGACCTGCGGACGTTCGTCGTGGACCTGGATCACACCTTACAGATTGTCCCGCTCGTGCCAGCGACAACGCTGCTGGTCAGTGAAAGCGGGATCAGAAATCGAGCGGATGTCGACAGGTTGAAAGCCCACGGCGTCGGCGCAATCCTCGTCGGTGAATCTCTGATGCGCGCCAACGATATCGCGTGCGCGGTGCGGGAACTCGTTCACAATTAACGCTTGCGCTTCGCGGACTATTCGCGCGAAAAAATACCCGGCGATGCCATCGCCGGGCTTTGTCTGATCTGCGTGAATCGCAGACGCGTTACTTTTCCGCCTTCAATTCGCCGCAGTCTTCAATGACGACTTTCTGCTTGGTCGCGCCGGACTCGGAGCCAACGGCTTCGATGGCCTCGACGACATCCATCCCTTCGACAACGTTGCCGAAGACCACGTGCTTACCGTCGAGCCACGGGGTTTTCGCCGTGCAGAGGAAGAACTGCGAGCCGTTGGTGTTCCGGCCGGCGTTCGCCATGCTGAGCACGCCCGTGCCGGTGTGCTTGAGGGTGAAGTTTTCGTCTTCAAACTTCTCGCCGTAGATCGACTTGCCGCCGGTCCCGTTGCCGCGGGTGAAGTCGCCTCCCTGGCACATGAAGCCGGGGATCACGCGATGAAAGGCCGAGCCTTTGAAACCGAAGACTTTTTCAGCGGTACCTTTTTCATTCGTGCAGAGGGCGCGGAAGTTTTCCGCCGTCTTGGGCACGACATCGGAACGGAGTTCCATGACGATACGGCCGGCTTTCTTATCGCCGATTTTGATGTCAAAAAATACGCGGGGTAACATTTTCTTCTCCTTGTCGGCGGCCAACAGAGCGGGGCTGAACGCCACAGCCGCCGCGGTTGATGCCAGCACTTGCCTACGAGTCAACTGCTCAGAATTCAACATCGCACATGCTCCTTCTTGCTGCGGTCCCAGCCACGCTGGCGTCCGTCGCCAGCACAAACAACAGGCCGTGCAAGGCAGCTTAACGATATTCGTTGGTGACTGGCAAGGAGGCCGCTGGGTTTGCCGCGTCTGGATCGAGCTGCAGAATGTCGAGCACTTGCTCCGCAAGTGCCTTTTTTGCACTTGCGGAGCAAGTGCTCGACATTATCAAGCAATAACGCGACACACGGAAATGGTTCGCCTCGTCAAAGCACTCGGCAAACCCGACAAATGCCTTTGTGCCACGACTTGTCCTCAAGTCGTGCCCGATGAAGCGCACGACTTGAGGACAAGTCGTGGCACGGTCGCACAAGATAATCCTCAGCGGTAAATCCACCGCGCGGCACCGTCGGGGCGGATTTCCGGTTCGGCCTGGTCGAATTTGTCGCCCGGCCGCCAGAACTTCAACTCGACCGTTTTGTTGAGCGTGATCGGTTCGCCGTCTGTCCCGTCGATCTTTTTGATGCCATTGGATAGGCCGGTGAGGTACACCGTGTACCGGTCCGCTTCCGGATCGATGCCGCGCCACATCACCACGCCCCACAGGCCTTCGCGATCCGCATCGCCCAGTTCGCCCGCGGCGGGAATCGGGCCAACGATGTCCACGGAAGAAAGATACTTTCCTTTCTCCCGTTTCTGAATGATTGGCAACGCCTCGGGGATCACTACGTCGGCGAAAATCTGCGGAGTCTGCGTGTCAGTCGTCTGCAACGTGAATTCCGGCACAAACAACGGCGGCGTGTTGATTTCCGGGTCCAGCACGTTTTGCGGAGGCATATCATTCTCAGCACGCGTCATCTTCCGATTGTAGACGCGATACACCATGTACCAGACGTATTCCGGTTTCTTCTCGCCCGTAACCGGATCGGTCAATTCGACCGTGATCATCCGCATCGGCTTGTAGTACAGGTCCATCACCCACAAGTCGGACTGGGCCGAACGCTCTTCGCCGGTGGCGACAGCCTTCAATTCGACCTCGCCCCCGCGGAGTGCCTGCGCGGCACAGTCGGAGACAAGCCCGCCGGCGAGCAGGCCAACGGTCGCCAAGGCGATGCCGAACGATTTTGAGATCGCAATGTTCATGGTCAATCCTGCGGAATCAGCACACTTGGCCAGGCTCCATCCAGCGTAAGGCTCCACTCCCATATACGTCAAGAACCGAATGAACGCTGGCATGAAAAGGGGGGACAATCTCCGCCCAAAGCCCGGCGATCGCATCGCCGGGACCCGACGTCGCCGACGGCGGGCTTTGCCGGTTCAATTCCGATCGCCGCCTGTCAGCAGTTTCTCGATTGCATCGGCCCGGTGGGCGACCTCCAGCACGCTGCGGCGAATCTCCTCCGGGTCGACAGTCGACCTGGGATAATTATCGAGCACCACGAACAGAGACTCGCCCGCAATCTGTCGGATGGCTAGCGCGCCGTGCAGGATTTCCGAATTCAGCCGCAAAGCCGTTTCAAAATACGCCGACTCCGCCCGGCAGCAAATGCTGCCAATCGTCACCAGCGGTTCGGCCGCTGCCTGCGAGTTCGGCTCGACAAACACGCGCTGGCCGCGACCGCCGGCGAACTCCAGTCGAACATCGAAACCGGTCCCATTTCCTTTCCAGACGATTTCCGGATGATCCTGAAATGCGCGTTGCATCAAGGATTCCAGATCTTCCGATTGTCCCAGCACGGCCTGCAATAACTGCGCGGCTTCCACTCCACTTCGCGGCCGATTTTCCGGCGCTTTCGCCAAAAGTTGATGCAGGCACTCGGCGACTTCGAGCGGAATCCGTTGCGGTGCATCGCGCAGGCTCGGCAGCGGATCGTGCAGAATCTGCTCACGCAGCGAGACCAGGTCCTCGGCCAGATACGGACAGCGGCCCATCAAAAGTTGAAAGTACATCACGCCGAGGGAATAGACATCGCTGGCCGGCGTCGCGGGGTTCCCTTGATACAACTCCGGCGGCATATACGCCGGCGTGCCCACGAATTCCTGCCCGCCGGGGACCGATCCCTCCATGAACAACCGCCGGGCTAATCCGAAGTCGACGATCTTCGGCACGCGCTGATGGGTCAGCAAGATGTTGTCCGGCTTGAGATCGCGATGCAGGATGTGAGCCGAATGCGCGGCGGCCAATCCTTCAGCGATCCGCAGCATCAAACCGGTGGCCCGTTCCGCCGACAGCGGGCCTTCCTCTTCCAGCAGGGACCGCAACGACCGGCCGGCGGCGAACTCCATTTCCAGAAAGTAAAATCCGTTCGATTCTCCAATGGCATGCACCGTCACAATGTTGGGATGGATCAGCGCGGCGGCCGCCCGGCCTTCGTTCAAGAACCGCTCCACGAATTGCGGATCATCGCGGACGAGTTGCGGCGACAGGATTTTGACCGCGCACGAACGATGCAACCGCTGGTGCTTGGCGAGAAAGACCCACCCCATCGCGCCCCGGCCCAGCAGGGAATGCAGCGTGTAGACATCCAGCGTCGTGCCGATCAGATCCTGCGGAGAAAGTTCTCGAGTTCCGAGTTCAGCCGCTGTCTGTTCCTGCGCGTCCTGTCCTTCCTGTCCATTTTCTGCAGCCGGAGGTATCAAGGCCTTGGCAGGCAACTCTTGCCCGCACTCCGGGCAACTGGGAATCTTGGTGAGAGGTGTGGGCGCAAACGACGTCTGACATTGCGGACAAAGGACCGCAGCCATCCAGAGTGTTGTGTCTGTCAATTCATCAGGTTGAGCCATGCGTCTGATCACCGGGCGAATGCGGCGGGCGTGAAGAACCGGGAGTACTCCCGCAACTATCGCATCCGTTCAGTCCCCCCGCAAGCAAACGTCTTTTTCATGGACGAACAGCCGTAGGTTGCGGTCGAGGCTCTGCGAGGCCCACCGTCATGATCGTTGTGGCCGAAATCGGTGGGCCTCGTAAAACCTCGACCACACCCTACGGAACTGATGGGTGGCACGTCCCAGAGTCTTCGATGGGCGTGGCGAGCGACCAAAGACCACGCCCTTCCCAAAACCTCAGGGACGTGCCACCCGACCTGAACTGGTGGGCCTCGCAGAGCCTCGACCGCACCCTACGACGACGTGTTAATCATCACTGCGGCGGTGGCCCATGCCGCCGTACTGGACGATGTAATACAGTAGCGTCGATACCGCTTGCAAGGTCCCCGCCACATACGTCCACGCCGCGGCGTTCAGCACACGAGTGACCACGGTGAGGCCATGTGCGTCAACGAGACCCAGCTCCGGCAACAGGCGTTTCGCCCGGTTGCTGGCGTCAAATTCCACCGGCAGGTTGATCAATTGGAAGACGACTACGCCGCCGAAGGCGATGATGCCCAACCAGAGCAAGGGAGGACTCGCCAGCATGGCACCCAGCACGATCAAGATCATGGACAGATACGGTCCCCACGTGGCCCCGGGAACGGCCAGACTTCGCAAGGCCATCGGGCCGTAGCTGTGGGCATGCTGTAAGGCGTGACCCACTTCATGCGCGGCGATGCCGACGGCCGCCAGTGATGCCGTATGATAGACACCGCTGCTGAGGCGCACCGTCCGCGACGACGGATCGTAGTGATCCGAAAGTTCGCCGGGCGTTTCTTCGATGGGAATATCGTGCAACCCGGCCTGATCGAGGATCGCCCTGGCTGCTTGCGCGCCGGTCACATCCGCCGGTTCCTGCATGCCTTGGGCATACGCCGACTTCACCCGCATCTGGGCCCACATCGCCAGCAGCACCGCCGGCCCGATGAAGAGGAAATACAGGGGATCAAAATGAATCATGGTTGTCTTCCTTCTGCCAAAAGTGCGGCACTTTCCGCCACGGCTCGCTATGAAGCAATTCCAATGCCGCGGAGTTGTCACCACATATTGCCAGTAAGAAATACGTCGCCCAGGTGGAAGAGATCACGAAAATCGGCCCGTTGGAATTCCGATTTCGGCAAGTCGTTCAACCAGCCCGCCGCGCGAGCAGGAATTCTTCGATGTAGGGTTTGCCGAGGGCTTTGACGAAGGCGAACCAGATTTCGGTGAATGCTGAAAACGGCTGGTTGGCCGGGGCTGGAGCGCTTCGTGAAGCACCGGTGAACGCGTTGAAGACACGGCGGGCTTACGCCGCGCCGCTCGCCGGACGGGGGCGAGTTCCTTATCTCTGGCTGGCGCGGCGGGCTGGTGAGATTATTCGCCGTCGTCGGATTGGGCTTCGCTCATGCCGAGTTGCCGCATCTTGCGGTAGAGGTTGGACCGGTGCAGGCCGAGCATGCGGGCCGCTTCGCTCATGTTGCCTCGCACCCGGCGGATCGATTTGCGGATGTAATTTTCCTGGAAGGCATCGGTCGCTTCGCTGAGTCCCATATCCGCCGAGGGTTCGTGAAAGCTGTCTCGGTCGGGGCTGAGGATGAACGCCAGATCCTCGGCTTCCACCTTGTCGCCCGGCGCGAGAAACGCCACGCGTTCCATCAGATTTCGCAGTTCCCGCACATTGCCCGGCCATAAATGGGCCTGCATCCGCCGCTGCGCTTCGGCCGTGAGCGGAAGTTTCGGTCGGCGGGCCTGCACCGCGAAGCCCGCCAGAAAATGCTCCGCCAGCGGGATGATGTCGTCCGGCCGCTCGCGTAATGGGGGCAAGTCGAGCGTCACCACGTTGAGCCGGAAGTACAAATCCTCACGGAACTTTTTCGCCCGCACCGCTTCCGCCAGCTTCGTATTCGTCGCCGCCACCACCCGCACATTGATGGGAATCGCCTGCGAACCGCCGACGCGCGTGATCACTTTCTGCTCCAGCACGCGCAGCAGTTTCGCCTGACCCCCCAGGCTCATGTCGCCGATTTCATCGAGGAAGATCGTGCCTCCGTCAGCGCTTTCAAATTTTCCTCGCCGCATCTCATGCGCATCGGTGAACGATCCCTTTTCATGGCCGAACAGTTCGCTTTCCAGCAGCGTCTCGGCGAGGGCGGCACAGTTGACAGCGATAAACGGCCGCTCCGCTCGCGGGCCTTGAAAGTGCAACGCCTGCGAGACGACTTCTTTCCCGGTCCCGCTTTCGCCCAGAATCAGTACGGGCAAATCGGTCGCCGCGAGCCGGCGGATGGTGCTGCGCAGCGCCATGATCGGCGGACTGTCGCCGATGATCGCCACCCCTTTGGTGACTTGCTCTGTCAGGTGCTGATGCGACCGCAGCAGCGATTCCCGTTCCTGCGTGCTGATCACGGCGGCGGCGGCTTGAATGGCCAGCTCGCGCAGCGTGATCGCATCGTCTTCGGTGAAGCTCGACTGATTTTTATTGATCACTTCAAACGCGCCGATCAACTTTTGCTCCGCATCCAACATCGGCACACACAGCAGATTCCGAGTGTGGTAGCCGCTTTCCTTGTCGACCTTGCGGCTGAAGCGCGGATCGGCATACGCATCTTCGACATTGATTGTACGGCCCGTGTGGATCACTTCCCCGACGATCCCGGTGCGGTCGGGCAACCGGAGTGAGCCAGACGCCACGCCCAGCGCGGGGCAGGCAATGACTTCGTTGTGCTCCTTATCCCACAAGAAGATGCTGGCCCGATCGCAATCGAGCAGGCGGGTCGATTCTTCCGCCATGCGATGCAGCAGCGGTTCGGTCTCGCGGATCGTGGACCAGGCCGAGGCCAGTTGCAGAATGCCGCGAAGCTGGCCGATGCGTGTCGTCGCAGCCTCTTGTCGCTGCACGAGATCGGTCAATTCACCCAACCGGCGGGCCGCCAGCAGCGCGAACCACAAATCATCCCCGGCCGATTCCCGTTGCAGGACAACCAGCACGGTACTGGGGAGTTCGACCGACCGCAACGGGGCGGCGATTAAGCGTAGACCGGGTGTCGCCGGCCAGGAAATCTGTCCGGCCGATTCCCGATCCAGTGTTTCGGCCAGAAAATCACGCGGAATGTCGTCCAGATTGGACCACCGGCCGTGTTGCGCCAGGACGCCCCAGTCCGGTGTCCGTCGCAGGATCGCGACCCCCTGGGCACCGAACTCGGAGGCCATTTCGGACAACGCATCGCGGAGAAAGGCGTTGCGGCTGGGGGCGGCGATGATCAACGGATGCAGGTGATCTTGCCAGCCAGCGAACTGACACCACTGCGCAGCCGTAATCCGGGGAAGGACTTCGGTTGAGGTAACCCACCGCTGCATCGTTCGCTCCTTCTGCTGAGACTTTCGGCATGCATGCCAAGATCAGCCTTGTGTGATCGAAATGAACGGGCGACCCCGCCAAATCGACCGCAATTGTGATTCGCCTGAATCAGCATGATACGATTTTGCCGTGCGGATGCCAGTCTATGGACACAATCGTCGGGTGACCGGGGCGGGAGCGCTGCGCGACGCCCCGGTCTTCGCGCGCTCACCGGGGCTTCCTTCGCAAAACCTCAGTCCAGCCCCGGCCACCCGAGTGACAAAGGCGTCGACCATGACAATCGATCATCAACAGCTTGTCGCGCAACCATGTCTGTTTAGGTAGGAGGACATCATCACGACCTGTTGCCTGAGGGCGGAGTGTGCCGAATGCTATTCGGCGGGCGAACGTGCTGGTATCCTCGCGTGTCACAGAGTCACCGCAGCGGGCTTGAAGGAAAACCGATGATTTACGCCAACATTTTTTTGACCGTCAAAGACGCGCACGATGTCCCGGAGATCAAAGGACTTCTGGCCGAGCAGCGCCGCCTGTCATTGCAGGAACCGGGTTGCGAACGGTTCGAGGTGTATCATTCCACGGCGAACCCACAAGTGTTTATTCTGATCGAACGCTGGACGGATCAAGCCGCGCTGGACGTCCACCGCACAGCGTTCGCGTATACGACGGTTTACGCGCCGAAGGTGATTCCGAAAGTGGATCGCACGCCGCATTTGTGTGAACTCGTCGAATAGTGATTCGGATTCTAAAGATGCGATATCTCACTCGAAAGAAATGGGAAGGCGGCGGAGACGGATGGAAATCTGCTTTGGCGGACTACGCGCTCCACTACAAAACAATCTGGGATCGTCTTCCCTCGTCGATGCGTCAATTTGAAGAGTTACAAAAACGCCACACGTTTCATGATGAGATTCTGATTGGTTACAATCGCCTTTCAAAAGACCGTGTCACACTGGAGTTGCAGTCATGGTGGATCGATTTTTACGAAGTTGAACTGGTCCAGTTCGATGGAGATGTCATCAATCGTCCCGACTCATGGCTAATTGATGAAGTCGATGTGGCAGTGGCTAACAAGTTTCGATTCATGGTGCTCTTTCAGGCGGCGGAACTCGATATCACCGCTGGTATCGTTCAGGTTTATTCCAGACGAGAACGACGAATTGTGGTGCCGACTTTGGACGATCTTGTGACCGTGACAAAGAAGAAAAAATCGACACGAAAATCCTGACTGAAACCAACCCCAACCCACCACCTACAACCCACAACCAACTACTACCATGCTCAACAAAATTTCATCGCGCATCACCCAACCGAAATCCCAAGGCGCGTCCCAGGCGATGCTCTACGCCACCGGCATGACGCCGGAGGACATGCACAAGGGGCAAGTCGGCATCGCGTCCGTCTGGTATGACGGCAACCCGTGCAACATGCACCTCAACAAGTTGAGCGATGAAGTCAAGAAGGGCGTCGTCGCCAACGACCTCATCGGCATGCGGTTCAACACCATCGGCGTCAGCGACGGCATCTCGATGGGAACCGACGGCATGTCGTTCTCGCTGCAATCGCGCGACCTCATCGCCGACAGTATCGAAACTGTGATGGGTGCCCAGTGGTACGATGGCCTGATCGCACTCCCGGGATGCGATAAGAACATGCCCGGTGTGGTGATGGCGATGGGCCGTTTGAACCGCCCGGCCATCATGGTCTATGGCGGCACGATCAAAGCCGGCTGTACGACCCGGCATCCCAAGCTCGACATCGTCTCCGCGTTTCAGGCGTATGGCCAATATGTCACCGGCCAGATTACCGAGGAGGACCGCTCCGAAATCATCCGTTGCAGCATCCCCGGAGCCGGGGCGTGCGGCGGAATGTACACCGCGAACACGATGGCTTCGGCGATTGAAGCCCTGGGCATGTCGCTCCCCTATTCGTCGTCGATCCCCGCGGAGGACCCGCTCAAGCTGGGCGAGTGTATCGCCGCCGGGAAGGCGATTCGCACGCTGTTGGAAAAAGACATCAAGCCGCGCGACATCATGACGCGTGCGGCGTTCGAGAACGCAATGGTCGTGGTGATGGCGACCGGTGGCTCGACGAATGCCGTGCTGCATCTCATCGCGATGGCCCGGTCGGTCAATGTGCCGCTGACGATTGACGACTTCCAAAAGGTCAGCGACCGCGTCCCGTACATCGCCGATCTGAAACCGAGCGGCAAGTATGTGTTTGAGGACTTGCATCATGTCGGCGGCATCCCGGCCGTGATGAAGTACCTCTTGGAGAAAGGCTTCCTCGACGGTTCCTGCCTGACCGTCACCGGCAAGACGATGGCCGAGAATCTCAAAGACTTGAATGGTCTGGCGGAAGGCCAGCGTGTGATCGTGCCGATTGAAACGCCGTTCAAGAAGAGCGGCCACATCCGCATCATGCGCGGCAACTTCTGTCCCGATGGAGCCGTGGCGAAAATCACCGGCAAAGAAGGCCTGATCTTCACCGGCCCGGCCCGCTGCTTTGATTGCGAAGAGGACATGCTCAAGGGCTGCGAGCAGAACATCATTCAGAAGGGGGATGTGATCATCATCCGTTATGAGGGGCCAAAGGGTGGCCCCGGCATGCCGGAGATGTTGACGCCGACCTCGATGATCATGGGGATGGGCCTAGGCGAGCACGTCGCCCTCATCACCGACGGCCGCTTCTCCGGCGGCAGCCACGGCTTCATTGTCGGCCACGTCACGCCGGAAGCCCAGGAAGGGGGCCCGATCGCGTTGGTCAAGGATGGCGATATCATCACCATCGACGCCGAGACCAACCGCATTGATGTTGCCTTGAGCGCTGAAGACCTCGCGAAACGGCAAGCCGCGTTCAAAGCCCCGCCCCTGAAAGCCACCCGCGGGACGTTGTACAAGTACATCAAGAACGTGAAAACGGCGAGCGAGGGGTGCGTGACGGATGAGTGAGCAACTCACCAGCCCGCAGCGCAAGCAAGGGAATTTTTTGATTTGAACGTGTGCCTCGGGCGGCACCAAGCTGCGGCCCAAGGCACACTTCATTTCGTGGTTATGATTTCCACGCCTGGTGCCACTGCTGGCGGCTTTGAGCCAGCAGTGTTCCTGAGGGTGTCGGATGCGCACTGCTGATCCGCAGCGGCTCAGCAGTGGCACCCGACACTCGGTGGAGATGAAAAGATTTCGGCTTTCATGACCCTGGAATTGTCCGGGGCATCCTGACAATATCAGCACGTCGGAGCAATCGGTCTTTGAGCCACACTTCCCGTATCGCGAGGCGCCTCGGACATGAAACACGATTCCCCGGCCCCGACTCGCCGCGACTCCATCATCTTCGGCATCGTGTTCTTTGAGGTCGAGACGGCTCTGTATATTCTGCTCAGCATCGCCGATTTGTTGATCACCCATTTTCTGTTGCGGCAGCAGATCGAGAATCTCCAGTTTGTGGAAGCGAACCCCGTCGCCCGCGAGATCATCAATCATTGGGGGCCTAAAGGGATGGTCTATTTCAAGTTCGGCATGGTCGCGTTCATCTGCGTGCTGACCCAGATCATCGCCCGCTATCGGCCATTCACGGCCCGGCTCGTGCTGTTCTTCGCGATTGTGATGATGCTGTATGTGGTAATCTACAGTGTGCGGCTGTACGCGGCCCACGCGGGGTGAGCTTGTGGTTGGATTTGGGTGGCACGTCTCTGAGGCTTTTGCGAAGGGCGTGGTCTTCGCGCGATCAACACATCCGCCTTTCCACTTCGCCCTTCCACCTTTGTCAGACGGTTCGCCTCGATGACTTGGCAAACCCTACATTATGAATCTGTTGCGCGCGCAACTGACGCCGGCATCTGGTTTGCCGGCTCAGAGCCGTTACAATGCGAGGGCAGCGGTGCGAATACGACATTGATGATGAAGTGGGGAGAGATGATCGGTATGGGTGCCACGGAGACATTGCAGCAGCGGTTATTGGAAACGGGGCAGGCGCACTTATGGAACTTGCTGCTGACGCTGCCGCAGGATCAGCAGACCGCGTTTCATGCGCAATTAACGGAAATCGATTGGGGTTTGATCCGCACGCTGTGGCAGTCGCAGGCGTCGGGAGATCACGATGCCGCGGCGCAGGTGAAAGCCGCGGCGAGTCGCGCGCAGCCGCCGGAACACCTGGTACGTCAACCGGCGAATGCCGCGGATCGGGAGGCATGGCAAAAGGCCCGCGAGGTTGGGCTGCAAATGTTGCGGGACGGGAAAGTCGCGGCCGTGGTCGTCGCGGGGGGGCAGGGGACGCGGTTGGGGTTCGATCAGCCCAAGGGGATGTTTCCGATTGGGCCGGTGAGCGGGCATTCGCTGTTCCAGATTTTCTGCGAACAGATTAACGCCCGCGGCCGGCAAGCGGGTCGAGCGGTTCCCTATGGCATCATGACGAGCGATGCCACGCATGCCGCGACGGTTGCCTACTTCTATGAACATCAGCGGTTTGATCTGCTGGCGAGTCACGTCAGCTTCTTTCAGCAAGCCAGCCTCCCCGCGGTCGATGCCGGGACGGGGCAGGCACTGTTGAGCGGAGCCGGGCAGTTGGCGCTGAGTCCCGATGGCCACGGCGGAATGCTGCGGGCATTGCTCAGTAGCGGGTTGCTGGATCAATGGCAAAGCGAGGGCATCGAAACCGTCTTCTATCATCAGGTCGATAACCCGACGACGCAGGTCTGCGACCCGGCGTTTCTCGGCTTCCATGCGCTGCATCAGGCAGAAGTGTCGACGAAGGTTGTGGCCAAGCGGGATGCCGCGGAAAAAATGGGCGTGGCGGTTTCGGTTGACGGTGTCTCGCAGATCATCGAATACAGTGATCTGCCGCCGGAAGTGGCGACCAAAACGGATAAGCGTGGTCGGCTGCTGTTGTGGGCCGGCAACACGGCCATCCATGCGTTTCAGCTCGAATTCCTGCGGCGCATGGCGACCGATGGCCAGGCGTTTCCGTTTCACATCGCGCGGAAAGCCGTGCCGTATGTGAATGCTGACGGACAACTCGTCACACCGGTACAGCCGAACGCGTTCAAGTTCGAGCAGTTCATTTTCGATCTGCTGCCGGCGGCGAAGACCTCACTGATTGTGGAAGCGAATCGCGCGGCGGAGTTCAATCCGGTGAAGAATCAAGAGGGGGCCGACAGTCCGGAAACGTGCCGGGCGGCCTTGCAAACAATGCATCGCCAATGGGTGCGTGCGGCGGGAGCGAAGATCGGAGAAAATGTGCCCATCGAGATCAGCCCGTTGTACGCGCTCGATGCGGAACAGGTCGGGCGTCGGCTTGGTGCCGGCGAGGAATTCACTTCCGCAATTTTTTTGAACTGATATGCCATACGATGTGATCGTTTTGGGTCTTGGCGGCTTCGGCAGCGCGGCGGCGTGTCAGGCCGCGCGGCGCGGGGCGTCGGTGTTGGGGCTGGAACAATTCACGCCCGCCCATGATCGCGGCAGTTCGCATGGCGAAACGCGAATCATTCGGCAGGCCTATTTCGAGCATCCCGATTATGTCCCGCTGCTGCTCAGGGCGTATGACCTGTGGCGTGATCTCGAACAGCAGACTGGCCGAAAATTATTGCATCAAGTCGGGCTGATGATCGCCGGGCCACCCGAGGGGGTCGCCGTGGCGGGCGCAACATTTGCGGCCGCTCAGCATGGTTTGCGTTTGGAAGCCCTGACGCGCGACGACGCAGCCCGGCGGTTTCCGACGTTTCAAGTGCCGGAAGATTCCGATGTCGTGTATGAAGCTGCGGCGGGTTATCTGGCGGTGGAAGACTGCACGCGGGCGCACCTCGAACTTGCCCAACGGCACGGGGCCGATCTGCGGTTTCAAACGCAGGTGGTGTCGTGGGAATCGGATGGCCGTCTCGTGACGGTGCGGACGGAGCGCGAGGAATTCATGGCGAAAAAGCTGATCATCACGGCCGGAGCGTGGGCCGGCCTGTGCCTCGACGGATTGGACGTTCCGCTGACGGTGGTCCGCAAGTTTCTGGCATGGTTTCCCGTGCGGCCGGAGTTCGCCGAGGCTGCCCGAGCCGCGCCGACGTTTTTTATTGAGCGGGGTACGCGGCAGTTCTATGGCTTTCCGTCGCTGGATGGGCGGACGTTGAAAATGGCCGAGCATACCGGCGGGCAACCGCTGGCCGACCCGGCAATGGTGGATCGCGCACAATATCCGGATGACATCACGCCGCTGACGGAATTCTTGAGCGAGTGCTTACCGGCTGTTGAACCGCAGCCTGTCCGGTATTCCGTCTGCATGTACACGATGACGCCCGATCAGCATTTCATCGTCGACCGGCATCCGCGATTTGAGAATGTCGTGCTCGCCTGTGGATTTTCCGGGCATGGGTACAAGTTCACGTCGGTGCTGGGGGATGTGATGGCGGAGATGGCGCTGACGGGGGGGACGGGTGCGCCGATTGGGTTTTTGGGGTTGGATCGGGCGGGGCTCAAGAAGACTGCGAACCCGCAAGCGTGATGGCGGGGTTCGCTTGCGGGTTCGCAGCGCGTTGAACGCTAATTCTTTGAGGGCCACGGGATGACGATGACCTCGTCGTCGCGCAGAGTCGAACTTGGATCACCCCTTTGGTCGATTCCATCCCGGCCCAGGCTCCCGATGACCAGGCCATCTTCGGTGACGCGATACTGAATTGGCTTGCCGGCTTTGCAGCAGGGATCGACGGGCCAGGGGAACTCCGCGAGCAGCGCTTCAGCATCCGCGCGCGTGATCGCGTTGGCGCGGCGTAAGCGGATCTGCCATTCCAGTTCCGTTTCCAGCAGCGTTTGCCGGGCGGCCTCGGCGCGCATGGCTTGCAGGAACGGACCTTGCAAATTGAACGTGCCGAAAAACGTGCCGTCGAGGCGCTGGTTCAGTTCCGTCGCCGTCAGCCCGGCGACAAGCTCAGTTCCCTGATGCAGGCGATGAGCATTCGGCAGTTGCACCGGTTGTTCGGTGAACGGCAGGTCGCAATACTTCAGTTCGTGAGATAGAAATAGCCGGCCGGCGCGGGCCGTCCGTTCGGGTTCGCCCATGATCCACAAGATGGGAATCTGCCAGCCGGGGACGCGGGTGTTCACTTTTGCCAGCGTCGGATAGGCCGAAAACCCCAATTTCTTCGTTGTCCAGCCATCGATCATGTCGTTGATTTCATCCCATAAAAGTCGCATCGGCCACTTTGACTCATTGACGATAAAGAAATACTCGGCCTTGTAACTGTCGGACGGCGGCGGCGTCAGCTTCCAGTCTGCGCGCAGCCGAACCAGCGCCGTTTCGATGTCGTCCGCCGTCACATTCGGATCGCGGCTCCATTGATGCCAGCCGGGCATTACATTGGCGTGACAGGCGCTGCCGACCAACCGTTCCAGCATGCAGCCGCGGCGTCCGAGATGTCGGCTGGCACGGACGGCGGAGTGCAGCACCTCCGCAGCTTCGCGATGGTTGCCTACATCCATCAGCCGCAACGCGTCCAGATAGGCCAGCCGTTGCAATTCCCGCGCGGACCTCACCACCGGCAGCGAAATCGAAATGGTATATTTCTGCGGCGGGACGAGGCTGGAGGACGCCCGAGCTGCCCCTTCACGGTACGCATCCAATGCCGGCCGCTGGGCGATAACCGCCGTCCGCAACGCTGCGGGCAATTCCGACCAGACCAACCGATCGGGCCAGCGATTCGACGTCTCCGAGTCGAGGGTCAATGGCGTCAGCAGGTTGGCGGCTCGCGCGAAATCGGTGTAGGCGTTGTCCTCGATGGAAGGGAGTTCGCAGAATGCTTCGACATCGAACGGCACCGGCACGTCGGGGATGCGCCACAGGCAATAGCCGCGAATCGCGAACGGCGTCGCCAGCAGCAACAGCATCGCAATCGCCACGGTCCGCCAACTCGGCAGACACCGGCGGTACCACGGCAGATACCGGCGCGCGGGGAATGTTTCGGGCGGCGAATCGCTGGGGAAGATCGACAACGGAATGGCCTACGCGATGGAAGTCGGACGCGACTTTGCTATTCTATCTCATCGAACCCTCCGTTTCCCACAAGGATCACCCCTAATGTTGAGCACTGTTCTCTTGATGACCGGCTTGTTCGTCGCCGATGTGGACACCAGCCCGCTGCCCGTGAAACCGGTCGTGGCGTTTCCCGAACTGAAATGGTCCGGCTGGCAGGCCGAGTCGGACGACGGCAAGGTAGCTCCCTTGCGTCCGATCCTGCTGACCTACGCGCCCGGCGAACCGAAGAAACTGTTCGTGCCGCAGCAGCAGGGAATCATTCACGTTTTCGAGAACACCGCGAAAGCCCAGGAGACGAAGGTCTTTCTCGACATCTCCGACCGCGTGTTTTATCAGGACAACGAAAACGAAAAAGGGCTGCTGGGCCTCGCGTTTCATCCGAAGTTTAAAGACAACGGCCAGTTCTTTGTCTATTACACGGTGAAGGATGAAGAGCATACCAACGTCATTTCGCGGTTCACGGTTTTGAAGTCCGATCCGACGAAGGGGGACCCGGAATCGGAAGTTGTACTGATTCGCAGCGGGCAACCGTTCTGGAATCATGACGGCGGAACAATTTGTTTCGGGCCGGATGGCATGCTCTACATCGCGCTGGGCGACGGCGGTGCCGGGAATGATCCGCACAACAACGCGCAAAACCTGCAAAAGATTCTGGGCAAGATTCTGCGGATCGATGTCGACAACCAGGACGAAGGTCTGGAATACGCGATTCCGAAGGACAACCCGTTCGTCGGCATCGAAGCACCGGGACTCGCTGGCGGCAAGAAGACGCCGATCACGCGCGGCGAAATCTGGGCGTACGGTTTGCGGAATGTCTGGCGGATGTCGTTTGATCGTAAGACAGGCACGCTGTGGGCCGGCGATGTGGGCCAGAACATGTGGGAAGAAATCAACCTAATTACCAAGGGGGGCAACTACGGCTGGAACCTCCGCGAGGCTTTGCACGAATTCACGCCGAACTATGCGGACAAGCTGCCCGGCCTGATCGCCCCGATCTGGGAATACGATCACGATATCGGCAAGTCGATCACGGGCGGTTCGGTTTATCGCGGCAAAGCCGTGCCCGCGCTGGAAGGGCATTACCTCTACGGTGATTACGTCACCGGCAAAATCTGGGCGTTGAAGTACGACGAGAAGGCGAAGAAAGTCATCGCCAACCGGCCGATTCCCATGCCCGAACCGCCGCTGCCGATCATCAGCTTCGGCGAAGACGCCGCGGGCGAGGTCTACTTCACAATCGTCTCACCCAACGGCGAGGGGATTTACAAGTTCGAAGCCGCGAAGAAATAGGCTTCAACTTCGTCTTCGTTTTCGTAGGGTTTGCCAAGGGCTTTGACGAGGCGAACCGCTCTT
>Ga0335397_10001710_pt1 | contig 29850 bp, 25 predicted proteins | sample MAT04_FD_205740 | JGI IMG/M metagenome (GOLD analysis project Ga0335397, IMG submission 205740) | Freshwater microbial communities from Lake Fryxell liftoff mats and glacier meltwater in Antarctica - MAT-04 (spades assembly) (version 2) ... | reverse complement strand
GGGCACAAGACGCTCAACCCGACGCTCTGCCCCGGCAAGCTCTTCCCCCTGGCCGACGTCCTCACCGCCAGCGCACCGTGACAGCGCACCGTGACAGCGCACCGTGACAGCGCACCGTGAACGCGCGGGCCGCGGGCGGCCCAAGAAGGGCACCGCGACGTCCCGCGGCCCAGGGGACCAGCGGCCCAGCGACGCGCCGACTATCGGTCCTCGACCGCGTCGTCGGCGAAGCCGGGATAGCGGAGGTCGAACTCGTGGTGGCCGGTCAGCGGCCAGAGGATGGCGAAGTGGTGCAGCGCGTCGGAGAGCGCGAGCATGATCCCCGACATCCACGTGAGGTTGCGCAGGGCCGCGGGCAGCGGCAGGACCGCCGCGAGGACGAGGAGCGCGAGGCCCGGGTAGAGGTGGTGGATGCGCCAGCCGCGGGTGAAGCGCGCGACGCCGCCCGTCTTCTCCGGCGAGGTCCAGCCGAAACCGAACCGGAGCGCGATCGTGGCCGCTTCGAGGAAGACGGCGGCGAGGACGCCCAAACTGAGGACCGTGGGCGTCTCGAGGGTCGCGAGCACGTCGATCATGGGCAGGATGAAACCACGATTTGCGGGCCGCGTCGGCCGGGCCGTGACTTCCGCCTCCCGGGGGGTCATCTTGGGCGGGTGACCTCCCCGGACCCCGCCGCCCGCTTGGCCGTCGAAGCCGCCCGCTACGGCTACCCGCCCGAGGCCGCCGCGCGCCTGCTCGCCATGGCGCAGGCGGTGCTCGAGGAGAGCGCGTCGGTGAACCTGACGGCCGCAAAGACGCTCGAGGCCGCGCTCGAGATCCTCGTGCTCGACGCGCTGCCCATCCCGGCCGCGTGGGCGTCGCCGCGGCCGCCGCGCGCCGCGCTCGACCTCGGCACGGGGAACGGCTTCCCCGGCGCCGCCGTCGCCGCGCGCTGGCCGGCCTGCCCCACGACGTTTGTGGACCGCCGCGCGAAGAAGGTCCACGCCGTGGGCCGGTGCCTCGCCCGCGCGGGGATCCGCAACGTCGCGATCGTCGCCGCCGACGGGCGCGAGTTGATCCCGCAGCAACCCGCGTTCGCGCGGCGGTTCGACCTCGTCACGGTCCGCGCGGTGGGCGACCTCGCCCCGACCACGAAGGAGGTCGCGCCGCTGCTGGCCCCGGGCGGTCGCGTCGTGCACTGGAAGTCGGCCGATGTGGACCCGGTCGAGGTCGCGGCGGGCGACGCGACCGCGCGGTCGGTCGGCCTCGTGCGGCGCGCGGACGTGCCGTTCCGGGTGGCGCCCGAGCGCCCCGCGCGGATCCTGGTGGTGTACGAGAGGCCGGCATGACCGCCGCGGGGCCCGACCCCGCCCTGTCGGTGATCGTCCCCGCGCTCGACGAGGGGCCGCACGTGCGGGCGCACCTGCGCCGCATCGTCGCCGCCGTCGCGCGCCTCGGTCGGCCCTTCGAGGTGCTGCTCGTGGACGACGGGAGCCGCGACGACACCGGACGCGAGGCCCGGGCCGCCGCGGCGGACGACCCGCGCGTCCGCGTCGTCGCGCACCCGCGCAACCGCGGTAAGGGCGCCGCGCTCGCCACCGGGTGCGCGCACGCGCGGGGCGAGGTCCTCGTGTTCCTCGACGCCGACCTCGAGATCGCGCCGGAGGAGATCGGCCCGCTCCTCGCCGCGATGGAGGCGGACCGCGCCGACGTCGCCGTGGGCAGCAAATACGCGCCCGGGGCGCGCGTGCGGCGGCCCCGGCACCGCGCGGTGCTGTCGCGCGCGTACCTCCTCGTCACGTCGCTACTCTTCCGGCTGCCGATCCGCGACACGCAGACCGGCCTGAAGGCGCTGCGCCGCGACGTCGCGCGCGCGCTCGTCCCGGCGCTGCGCACGCAGCGGTGGGCCTGGGACGTCGAACTCCTCGTCCTCGCCCACCGCGCGCGCCTTCGCATCGTCGCGGTGCCGGTGACCGTCGATTTCCGCCGCGCCGGCGTCCGCATCGGCGCGCGCGGCTTCCTCGACTCGGGGCTCGACACGCTCGCGGTGTTCCTCCGCGACCGCGGGCTCGGCGCGTACGGCGCCGTCGTGGCGGCGGTCGCGGGGCGACGACGCGCGACGCGTCCGCGGACGCGCGTCGTGCTCTCGGGGGACGACCTCGGGCTGTGCGCATCGGTCGACCGGGGCCTCGTCGAGGCCGCCGCCGCGCGCCGGTTGACGTCCGTGTCGTTCCTGGCGACCGGCGCGACGGCCGCGTCGGCGGCGTCGGCCCTCGTCGCGCTGCGCTCCGCGGTCGACGTGGGCCTCCATCTCGACCTCGTGCCCCTCGGCGGGGGCGGGCTCGCGCGCTTCCTCGCGCGGGCGGCGCTCGGCCTCGTGCCGGCGCGGGCCGTCCGCGGCGCCGTCGCCACGGCCGCCGCGCGGGCGCGCGCGCTCGGCCTCGCGCCGACCCACGTCGACGCCCATCGCCATGCGTTCCTGCTGCCCTCGACCTACCGGGCCGTGGCGGCCGAGGCGGCGCGGCAGGGGATCGTCGGGGTGCGGCGACCCGTTCCCGTCGGCCCCGTGCGGTGCGGCGCCGGGTTCACGGGCGTCGCGAAGGGCGTCGTGTTGTGGACGGCGGGGCTCGCGACGCGCGGGGTCGCGCGCGCCTTCGGGCGGGCCACGCTCGACGGGATCGTGGACGCGGCGGTGGTTGCGCGACGCCTCGCCCGCGGGCGGCCGCTGCCGCGCGGGGCGTTCGAGGTCGTGGCGCACCCGGCCGCCGGCCCGGACGACGTGCCCGGACCCGACCAGGGTCTCGACCGCGCGGCCGACGCCGCGTGCCTCGCGACGCTGCGCACCGACCTCGAGGCCCGCGGCGTCGGCGTCGACGCGTTCCCCTCGGTGGCCGGCCCGGCGGCCCGCGGCGGGCCCCGCGGCCGCCGCACGTACGATCGTCCCGTGCCCCCGTCCCGTCCGCCGTGCCCGACCGTCTGACCCCGGAGCCGTCATGGACCTGCGCCACTTCCAGTCCGAGCTCACGCGCCTCCTCGCGGGGATCGAGCACCCGCGCGTGATGGCCGCCCTGGCGCTCACGGAGGAGGCTGGCGAGGTCGCCCGCTGCGTGCTCGACGCCGAGGGCTACGGCAAGGACGTGCGCGAGGCGCTCGCGGGCGAGGTGGGGGACACGCTGGTCGCGCTCGCCGAAGTGGCGACGCGTTACGGGGTGTCGCTCGAGGACGCGGCGTCGTGCGCGCTCGAGAAGATCGCGCGGAAGGCGCCGGGTTGGAAGGCCGAGCTCGCGGGCCGGCTCGTCGAACTCCGCCGGCGCATGGACGGTGGGGAGGCCGACGCGGCGGGCGGTGCCACGCGCGGCGCCTCCTGAGAGCCTGGGAAGGAATCGAAGATTTCGACACAGCCGCGAAGCGCGGACCGGCAGGGGCCGCGCGCCGAGCGGGTTTCCGGGGGGCTTGGCCCGCCGGAAACCGAGCGAAGGCGATTTCTTCACGAGTTCTGAGGCGCGGTGGAGAGGCCGCCCGCCGCCCTCCGCGCGCCGGGCCTTGCGTCCCGACGCGGAGGCCGTCGTCGTCAGCGCGACAGGATCGCGACGCCGATGATCGCGAGCGCGGTGGACGCCCACGCTAGGACGCCGTGGCGCTCGCCGAGGAACACCCGCGAGAGCGGGATCAGCCACACCGGCGCGAGGGCGTTCAGCGTCGAGACGACGCCCGTCGACGCCGACCACGCGAGCCCACACTGGTTCAGCCCGATGCCGAGGAATGTGCCGAAGAAGGCCGCGATCGTCACGGTGCGCAGCGTGCCCGGGGTCGCGAGCGACCGGCCCCAGGACCCGACCTGCCCGAGCAGCACCGCGCCGACCCCGAGGGCCGCGGTGCCGGCGAGCAGTCGGACCATGGCCGCCTCGAGCGGCGCGGCCCCGTCCTCGAGTCCGAGGAACGCGAGGAGCACGCCGGCGGCCTGCAGCACGCCCGCGATCAACCCGTCGATCACGCCGCGCCGCACGCGCGCGGGGTCGGCGTCGAGGTCGGGCGCCTCGAGCGACGTGAGGCCCACGCCGCCGAGCGCGAGCGCGACCCCGACGAGCGTCCACGGCTCGCTGAGCGCTGCCGTCTGCGAGAAGGGCGGGAAGAGCGCGCCCACGAACACGAGGACCGGCGCGGTGAGCATGAGGAGCGTCGCGCGCCGCGGGCCGATCTCCATCATGGAGCGCAGGAGGAACGTGTCGCAGACCGCGAGGCCGACCACGCCCGAGAGCACGAGCCACCCCTGCGCCGCGAGCGGGACGTGCGTGGGGTAGGGCGACCCGATGAGGACGAGCGTGACGACCGCGAAACAGGACGTCGCGACCGCGTTCTTCGTGAAGTTGAGCGCCGCCGGCGCCACGACCCCGCGCATCTTGCGGAAGACGATGCCCGCGCCGGCCCACAACACGCTGCTCGCGAGCGCCGCGGCCTCGGCGGCGAAGGGGAAGGGGGGCGCCGCCATCGTCGGGGGATCGTAGACCCCGCCCGGCACCCTTCCTCGTCGGGGGCCGACCGGGGGCCGACCGGGGGGCGACGGGGGGCGACGGGGGGGACCTGCCGGGCGTCCACGCCGACCCCGACGGACGCAACCGAGGGTCAGCCCGACGGATGCGTTCATCGACCGACCCGACCGGGACGGCACCGGGACCGGGGGGCGTCTTTATCTACGGGCGGCGCCGTCTTGGTTCGATGGATGCCCCTCCGCGGACCGTCGCCCCCATGCCCGATCTCAAGGACCCGAGCCTCTACCACAACCGCGAGTTCTCGTGGCTGGGGTTCAACCGGCGCGTCCTCGAGGAGGCGCTCGACCCGACGCATCCCGTGCTCGAGCGTCTGAAGTTCCTGTCCATCGTCGACAGCAACCTGACCGAGTTCTTCGAGGTCCGCGTCGCGCGCCTCCAGCAGCAGATGGACGCGGGCGTGTCGCCGCCGACGCCCGACCACCTCTCCGCGCGCGACCAGTTGCGGGGCGTCCACGACCTCGCACACGCCCTCACGGTCGACCTGTACCGCTGCTGGAACGAGCAGATCAAGCCGTCGCTGGGCGCCGCCGGGATCCGCGTCCTGTCCATGGCCCATGCCGACGAGGTCCAGCGCGCGTTCTGCGAGCACTTCTTCGACCGCGAGGTCGGCCCGGTCCTCACGCCGTTCACGCTCGATCCGGCGCACCCGCTCCCGCACCTCCTGTCGCAGGCGCTCTGCCTCGCCGTCCTGCTCGAGGACGAAGGGCCCGACCGCGTGCGGCGCCTCGGCCTCGTCCCCGTGCCCCGCGTCCTGCCGCGCCTCGTGCGACTGCCGGGCGGCAAACACGACTACGTCTCCCTGTCCGACCTCGCGGCCGAGTTCGCCGGGCGCCTCTACTACGGCCGGCGCATCGTCGCGGTCGCGCCGTTCCGCGTGACGCGCAACGCCAACCTCGAGGTCGACGAGGAGGGCGCACACGACCTCCTGCAGGCCATCGAGGACCAACTGCGCCACCGCCGCCGGCGCGGCGACATCGTCCGCGTCGAGGTGTCCTCTCGCGCGACGGACGACCTGCGCCAGGCGCTCCTCGAGGCCTTCGACCTCGACCCGCAGCAACTCTACGTCGTGGACGGGCCCGTCAACCTGTCGCGCCTGATGCAGCTCTACCAGGACGTGGTGGCGCCCTCGCTGAAGGACCCGCCGCTCCACCCGGCGCGGATCGACTTCCCGACCGACCCCGAGGCGCTCTTCGCGCGGCTCCGGCAGGGCGACGTGCTGCTGCACCACCCCTTCGAGTCGTTCGGGCACGTCGTCGAGTTCGTCGAGGCGGCCGCCCGCGACCCGCAGGTCCTCGCGATCAAGCAGACGCTCTACCGCACCAGCAGCGACTCGCCGCTGGTCCGTGCGCTGATGCGCGCGGCGGAGGAGGGCAAGCAGGTCGTGGTCGTCGTGGAGCTGAAGGCCCGCTTCGACGAGGCCGCGAACATCGCCTGGGCGCGTCGGCTCGAGGCGAGCGGCGTGCACGTCGTGTATGGCCTCGTGGGGCTCAAGACGCACGCGAAGGCGACGCTCGTGCTGCGCCGCGAAGGCGACCGCATCCGTCGCTACGCGCACCTTGGCACCGGCAACTACAACCCCTCGACGGCCCGCATCTACACCGACCTCGGCCTCCTCACGGCCCGCGAGGCGCTCACGTCCGACGCCGCGCGCGTCTTCGACCTGCTCACCTCGCTGTCGCGGCCCGCGAAGATGGAGCGGATGCTCGTGGCGCCGTTCGACATGCTCCCGCGCCTCGTGGCGCTCATCCGTCGCGAGGCGGAGCACGCCAAGGCCGGCCGGCCCGCGCGGATCGTCGCGAAGATGAACGCGCTCGCCGACGAGACCGTCATCGAGGCGCTGTACGAGGCGTCGTGCGCCGGGGTGAGCGTGGACCTGGTGGTCCGCGGGATCTGCGTGCTGCGGCCGGGGCTGCCCGGCGTGTCGGAGCGGATCCGCGTGATCAGCGTCGTGGGTCGGTTCCTCGAGCACAGCCGCATCTACGCCTTCGAGAACGGCGGGTCGCCGGAGGTCTACGTCGGCAGCGCCGACTGGATGCCGCGCAACCTCCGCCACCGCGTCGAGGTGCTCTTCCCGATCGAGGACCCGGCGCTGCGCGACCGGCTGCGCAACGAGGTGCTCGCGGCGTACCTGGCGGACCGCGTGAAGGCGCGGCGGATCCTCCCCGACGGGTCCCACGAGCGGGTCGTGGCGCTCCCCGGCGAGTCCGTCGTCTCCGCCCAGGCCGCGCTGCTCGAGCTCGCCGCCAAGTCGGCCGCCCGCTACGGCGACGCCGAGTCGGCGGAGCCGCCGCCGGAGCCCACGCCGCCCGTCGAGGCCACCACGCCCTCGGCCCGCCGCCACCGCCGCAGCACCCGCAAGAACGTCTCGCCGACGGGGTGAGGGCGCGGGGGCGGAAGAGGCGGGCGCGCGCCGGGCCTGGCGCGCGCGTCAACGGCCGTGGACGAGTTTGCCGATCTCGCGCACGAGCGCCATGCCCCGGAGGCCCAGGCGGACCACGCGGCCGTCGCGGTCCACGAGGATCGTCTGCGGGACCCCGCGCACGCCCCAGAGGGCAGCCACCGGGTTGCGCAGGTCGGGGGCGTGCGTGATCCGCCAGGGCACCTGCTTCTCCCGGACGTATTGGCGCACCCGCGCGACTTCGGAGCCCGCGTCGATGGTCACGCCCAGGATCTCGAAGCCGCGGTCGTGGTACCGCTCGTAGGCGGAGAGCATGGTCGGCAGTTCCGCCGTGCACGGCCCGCACCACGTCGCCCAGAACTCGATCAGGAGCACGCGGCCGCGGTAGTCGGCGAGCGACACGGGCCGCCCGTCGAGGTCCACCGTGCCGGCCGGGAACGGCCGGGCCTCGCGTCGCACGAGGTCGAGGTTGCCCGTCTCCTCGTCGGCCAGGCTCGCCAGCGCCTTGGCGTTCGGCGTCGCCGCCGTCGCCGCCTTCAGCCCGCGCCAGGCGGCCCGCGCGCCCTCGAGGTCGCCGAGGTCGGTCAGGTAGTTCGCGTACGCGTTCCACGCGCCGAGCACGGTGTTCGTGCCGTGTTTGGCTGGGTTCACGGCGCGCGTGACGAGCTCGTAGGCGGCCCGCGCCTCGCCCGCGCGGCCGAGCTTGCCGAGGGCCTCCGCCTTGGCGAACCGGGCGCCCACCTCGTCGGCGCCGAGCGGGTGGAGCGCGAGGTACGTGTCGGCGTCGCGGATCGCCAGGTCCCACGCCTCCATCGCCGCGGCCACGCGGAAGAGCTCGGCCCGGGCGTCGGCCGCGTCGCGCGCCAGGGGTCGCGCCGCGACGTAGGTCGCCACCGCGTCGTAGCGGAGGCGCTTCACCGCGCGGGACGCCGCCTTCTCCTGGTCGTCGAAGGTCTCCTGGATCTCCTGGAGCGTCGTCGGCACGCCGGCCGCCGGCACAGGGGCGGCGGGGACCGGCGCGGGCGCGGTCGGCGGGCGGACCGGGTTCGGGATCGCGGAGCCTTCGTCCGCGCGGGCCCCGACGGCCGCGAGCAGGAGCAGGGAGGCGAGGACTCCGGTCGTTCGGGCGGCGCGCATCCCCGGATGGTACGCAGCGCCGCGGCGCGGCCAACGGTTCGGGGCCACCGGGCTGCCGGGCCCACGGGCGGCCGAGCCCCGGGGCCGCCGAGCCACGGGGCCGCCGAGCCCCGGGGCCGCCGAGTTACGGGGCCGCCGAGTTACGGGGCCCACGGGCTCTCGGGTCCCCGCGAACGACACGGGCCCCGCGACCGAGGTCGCGGGGCCCGTGGGCTCGACGGCGCGGGACCCGCGCGTCACTTCGCGAAGAGGCGCTCCAGGGCCTTGTCGAGCGCCGCGCCGCGCAGGCCGATGCGGACCACCTTGCCGTCCTTGCCGACGAGCACCGTGTGGGGGATGCCCTCGACGCCGTACGCGGTGGCCACCTCGTTCTGGCCCTCCTTGTAGTGGACCTGGCGCCACGGCATCGCCTTCTCCTTGATGTACGACGTCAGCTTCTCGACGTCGTTCGGGCGGTCGAGCGAGATCCCGAGGACCTCGAAGCCCTTCGCGTGGTACCGGTTGTAGGCCTTGATGACGTTCGGCATCTCGGCGCGGCACGGCCCGCACCACGTGGCCCAGAAGTCGATCAGCAGGACCTTGCCCTTGAAGTCGGCGAGGGTGACGGCCTTGCCGTCGAGGTCCTTCGCGGTCTCGGGGAACGCGGTCGCCTCGACGCCCACGGCGTCGAGGTTCTTCGACCAGCCCTCGGCCACGCCGGCGACCTGGCCCGAAGCCTCGTGGCTCGCGAACTTGTCCTTCAGCGCCTGGAAGACCGCCTTCGCACCCTCGACGTCGCCCTGGTCGACGAGGTAGTCGGCGTAGCCCGAGTAGGCGCCGAGCACCAGGTTCGGGTTCGTCGCGTCCACGTTCACCGCGGCGAACGCCGCGTCGTACGCGGCCTTCGTCGTCTCCTTCGTCCCGATGTGCGCCAGCGCTCCCGCTTTGGCGAGGAGGACCTCCACCTTGCGCTCGCCCGCCTCGTACGCCTTCAGGTAGGCGTCGGCGTGCTCGGCGACCTTCGCCCACGCTTCGATCTCCTCCGCGAGGTCCATGGCCGTGCCGACGGCCTTCTCGCGGTCCTTCGCCTCGGGGTTCGCGCCGAGGTAGGCCACGACCTTGTCGTAGCGGGCCTTCCGCAGGTCCTTGTGCGCGGCCGCCTCGGCGGCGTCGGCCGCCTCCTCGAGGTCGGCGAGCGACGCGAACTTCTCGGTGGCGGGCTTTGCCGCGGGCTTGGCCGGCGCGGCGGGCTTGCCGCCGGCGGCGAATGCCGCGGGCGCGGCGAAGGGGATCGAGGCGATGAGCGCGAGGGCGGCGACCGTCGCGGCGGACACGGAGAGGCGCGTCATGCGGGAACACTCCCAGCCGGCGCGGGAGCGCCGGGAACAAGATCGAAGGCAACGAGAATACCCGGGGGCCGAACCGCCGACCCGGGTCGACGGAGGGGAGATGCGGCCGAGGCGGCCGGGGTTCCGTCAATTCTGAAGCCCCCCGGTCCCGGGGGCGCGGCGGATCAACGCGGGCCGGGCGACGGCGTCGGCGGGGCGTTCGCGATGCGGACGTCAACGAACCGGGTGCGGTCGAGTCGGAGCACGACCATCCGGACCTCGCGCCGCCCCGACATCCGGGCCTCGACGATCGCGCGGGCGAAGCCCTTGGGCCCGTCCACGGGCTTCCCGTCGAGTTCCAGCAGCACCTCGTTCATGAGGATCCGGGCCTGCTGCCCCGCCGAGCCGTCGTCCACTGCCGAGATCAGGGCGCCGGGGGCGTCTTTCGCGAGCCGGAGGCCCGCCCGGACCTCGTACGTCAACTCCTTCACCGCCAGCCCCGACTCCTGGTCGTAGGCCTCCTCCGCGGTGGACGCGTCGGCCGGGCCCGTCTCGACGACGCTGCCCGTCTCGACGAGCGCGTCGTCGCGCAGCACCTCGAGCACATACGTCGTGCCTTCGCCCCACCCTTGGAGCAGCCGGACCAGCGGGTTCATCCGCGGCGTCCACGGGCGCATGGCGTCGCTCGCGTCCGGCCAGTCGGCGCCGCCGGGCCCGCTCTTGAGATCGACGGGCGGCGCGTCGGCGCCGGGGCCGCTCGTGCGGCGCGCCGACAGGATCACGTCGTCCACCTTCACGCCCGCGCGCTCGGCGGGGGAGCCGGCGTAGACGTGGTTGACCACGAGGCCGCGCGTGCCGTCGCGCGTCGGGCCCGCGATGTCGAGCGCGTCGGCCACGGCGGGCCCGCGCAGCGGCTCGAGCTCGACCCCGAGCCATGGCAGCCGGCGCGCGGCGCGCGACGCGGCGGGCATCACCCGCCGGTCGAGCCCGTCGGCGAGGCTCGCCGGCGCGCCGAGGTCGGCGAACAGCGCCGCCACGACGCCCCGCAGGCCGTCGTCGCCGCCGCCGCGCGACGCGACGCGCTCGGCGTCGTCGGGCTGCAGGTCGGCCGAGAAGCCGAGGACTTGCCCTTCGAGGTCGAGGAGCACCGTCCCCGCCTCGACCGCGCCCTCCGTCGCGAGGAACCGGCGGTCGCCGTAGCCGCGCGTGGTGCCGAGCGAGCGGTCGTAGGTGATGCCGTCGCGCCGCGCGCCCGCGCGCCACGCCGTGCGGTGGATCAGGAGCGCGTGGTGCGGCGGCGGCGCGGGCGGCTGCGCGGCGGGCATCGGGTCGAGCCTTGCCTCCACGAGGCGGACGACGAACGCGCCGAGGTCGGGCACCCGGCCCTCGTACCGGGCCTCGTGGACGATCCCGCCGCGCTCCTCGACGGTGACGCGCTGGAGCCGCGCCACCCACGAGGCCGGCAGCGTCGTCGGCACCACGAGCACGTCGGGCGCGACCGCGAGGCCCCAGTGGCGGGCGTCGGGGTCGGGTTCCGGCGGCGGCGTCGCGCCGAGGAACGACGCCGTGCCGCCGAGGTCGTCGTCCACGGACCGCGCGCGGAAGACGAGCCGGACGGCGTGGACGTAGCTCTCGGCCGCCGCCGCGACCTTGCGCTCGACGAGCGCGGCGAACGGCACCGCCCGTGCGAGGTCCGCGAGGACCGCCGCCAGCCGCCACGTGTCGTCCGACGCGAGGCCCGGCCCGTCGAACCGCAGCCCTGCCGGCGCCCCGGCGGCGTCGACGAGGAGCTCCGCCGTGCGCGACACCGACGTGCCGCCGAGGCCCGCGGCGGGCCGGCGCACGCGTCCCCGCGCGACGGGCCCGCCGCCGAACGTACGATGGACGACCTCGGCGTCGCGCAGGGCCTCGGCCGTCGCCTGGATCCCGTCCGCCGACTCCGTGAGCGACGCGCTGAACAGCCGCGCCGCTGCGGCCGGCTCGGCCGCCGCCGTCGGCTCGGCCGTCGCGGGGGCCTCGAGCGGCGTTGCGCCGACGTCGGCTTCCGTCGTCACGACGACCGCGCCGATGCGGGGGAGGAACGCCGTCACGCGGCCCAGCACCTTCGTGCCGTCCGCGGCCTCGACCTCGACGGTGCGGATCGCGCCGGGCGCCACGAAGAGGTCGGACACGAGCACCGTCCGCCGGTCCCGCACGACGAACCCCGGGACGTGGAGCGACATGCGCCACCGGCGGAACACCTCCGTGGCGGCGTCCGGGTCGGGCGCGGTCGCCCCCGTGGCCTCGGCCTCGAGGTCCTTCTGGAATCGGAACGCGACGACGACGCCGTGGCGCGCCACCGCGTCGAGGACGGCGGTCGGCGCCTCGGCGGCGCCTTCGGCGCGCGCGACGGCCGGGAGGACGGTGGCGGGGACCGCGAGGGCCGCGACGAGCCCCGCGCGGAGGAGCGCGCCGCGACGCGAGCGGGCGGGGGGGCGCACGGTCACCGGCCCTCCTTCTCGGCGCCGACGACCTCGACGGCGAGGAACAGCCGGCGGCCGTCGCGCAGGACCTCGAGCAGCACCGTGCGCTTGCCCACCGCGACGCCCGACGTGCGTTCGTACGCGCCCGCGAGCGCCGCCAGGTCGGTCACCGGCATGCGGTCGACGGAGAGGAGGATGTCGAGTTCGCGCAGCCCCGCGTCGGCCGCGCGGCCCGGGTACTTCACGCCGAGCACGTACACGCCGGCGCGGCGGTGGAAGGCGAGGTCGGGGACGCGCTCGCGCGTGATGGACTGGAACGTCGCGCCCCAGCGCGGCGCCTCGAAGCCCTGGATGTCGCACCCGTCGCAGAGTTCGGGCACCACCAGCAGGATCCGCCGGTCGCCGGCGCGCTGGACCTCGAACGGCGCGGGCCGCCCCTCGGGCAGGTCCGCCAGCGTCCAGTGGATCTCGGGGACGTCCTCGCGGTAGCGGCCGTTCGTCTCGCGGGGGCCGACGCGGAGCAGGCGGTCGCCCTTCTGCAGCCCCGCGCGCTCGCCCGGGCTGCCCGGGGCCACGTCGTCGACGATGACGCCCTTCTCGCCGTCGAACACCGTGCTCATGGCGTAGTCGACCAAGGGGCGCAACGTGAGGCCCGTCCACGAGCGGAGCACGCGGCCGTCCGTGCGGAGGCGGTCCACCACGCGGCGGACGATGTCGGCCGGGATCGAGAAGCCCAGGCTGCTCGCCATCTGGACGCCGAGCGTGTTGATGCCGACCACGACGCCGCGGGTGTCGACGAGGGGGCCGCCCGAGTTGCCGGGGTTGATGGCCGCGTCGGTCTGGATCCAGTTGTTGTAGGCGTGGGCCTCGCCGTCGCCGAGGTGGCGGCGCGCGTTGGAGACGATGCCGAGGGAGATGGAGCGCTCGAAGCCGTACGGCGCGCCCAGGGCCATGACGAACTGCCCCTCGGTGAGGTCCGCGGACGACCCGAGGTCGGCGTAGGGGACCTTCTCGCCGGGGGCGAGGACGAGCTTCAGCAGGGCCAGGTCCGTGGGCTCGTCGAGGCCGACGACGGACGCCTCGACCTGCCGGCGGTCGTTCATCACGCACCGGATCTCGCTCGCCTTCTCGGCGACGTGGTGGTTCGTCACCACGTAGCCCTCCGGGCTCACGATGACGCCGCTCCCGAAGACCTCGATGCGCCGCCGCTCGCCGGCCGAGAGGTCCTCCTGCATCGGCCGCACGAAGACGAGCGCGGGGAAGACGCGGGCCTTCGCGTTCTCGATCACCGCCTCGAAGTCGAGCGGACGGCGGTCCTCGCCCCGGGCGAGCGGGGGAGCCCCCCGCGACAGGAGCGCCCCCAGGGCGACCGCTGCCAGCACCACCGTCCGTGTCCGCATCGCGCGCACCCCCGGAGAGCCGAACGAAGTCCGTACAAGCGATGGATCGGTCGGAGGGGGCCGGGGGCGTATCCTCCCCGTGTGGCTCCCGGGACGTCCCTCCCCGCCTCGCGCGATGCCCGACCCGGCCGGGCGTCCGGGGCCCCCGCGCTCGTGTTCACGCTGGCCCTCGCCGCGGCCTTCGGCGGGGCGACCTACGCCGCTTCGGCCGACCTCCACCCGACCGCGCGCGACCAGGTCCACGACCTCTCCCTCGCCCTGCGGATCCGGGAGGGCACCTCGCTCTCCGACGGCAACCGTCATCCGCTCTTCCCTGCGCTCCTCGCGCCGGTCGCGCGGCGCGACCCCGCCTTCTTCGACGACGCCCGGGCGGTCGCCGCCGTCGTCGCGGGCCTCGTGTTGCTGGCGATCGGGCTCGCCGGCCGGCACGTCGGCGGCGCGGCGGTGGGCGTCGCGACCGTGCTCCTCGTCGTCCTCGAGGTGCGCCTGCAGGCGCGCCGGCTCTGCCCCGAGCCGCTCCTGGCGGGGCTGCTCGCCCTCGCCGCCGCGCGGGCGGCGACGGCGGCGGGTGCGCGGCGCCCGGGCCTCGCGTTCGCCGTCGCGGGCGGGCTCCTCGGCCTCGCGTGGCTGACGAAGGGGTCGGCGCTGCTTTCCCTCGGCGCGACCGCGGTCGTCGCGGCGTGCGCGGGCGGGCCGGGGCGCGCGCGCCGCGCGGGGGGCGTCCTCCTCGGGTTCGTCGTCGTCGCGTCGCCCCTCCTCGCGTGGAACGTCGCGCACGGCCGCTCGCCCGTCTTCAACGTGAACAGCGCCCACGTGATGTGGGAGGACGCTTGGGACGTCGAACTCGACGCGCGCAGCACCGCGACCGCGGGGAGCTACCTCGCCCGGCACGGTGTCGGAGGGGCCGCCGCGCGCCTCGCCGACGGGCTCCGGCGCCAGCGCGGGGTCGAGTGGGTCGCGGGGTTCGGGGCGGTCGTCGCCGCGGCGGCGCTCGTGCGCCGTCGGCGCGATCCCGGGGCCGGCGACGCCGCGACCGTCGCCCCGGGACGCGAGGCCCGGCGCCGGTACGTACAACTGGCCGCGGTCACGGCGGCGGCGTGGGGGCTCGCGATGGCGTGGTACGCGCCGGTCGTCGCGAGCCGGCGGCTGCTGTTCCCCGTCTTCCCGATCCTTGCGACGGGTGCGCTCGTCGCGGCGGCCGACGCCATCCGGTCGCGGGGCGGGCGCGCGGCGACGACCCTCGACCGCGCGGGCGCGGCGCTGCACGTCGTCGCGGCGCCGGTCGCCGCCGCGCTCGTGGCGCTCGGGGTCGCGGGGGCGGTGCCGGTCCCGAGGGCCGCGCCGGTCCCGACGCTCGACGCCGCGTCGCTCGAGGCGGCGGCCGCGCTGCGGGCGCTGCCCCCGGGGACGCGTGTGGTGCTGCGCCCGTCGCGCACCCATCCGCCGGACTGGCTGTTCGACGACGTCGTCGAGCCCGTGGGGCTCCCCGCGGCGGTCGCCGACGCGGACGTGCCCGCGTGGTTCGCGACGCACGCCGACGTCGTGCTCGTGAGCGACGGGTTCATGCGCCACCGGCCGCGCCTCGACCTCGGGGTGGAGGCGGGCCCCGACGGTCGCCTGCGCGGCGTCGGCGCGGGGGCCGAGGTCACCATCGTGGGGGACGGGGCCTACGCGATCGTCCGGCTCCGGTAGGGACGCGCCGGCCTGGGCTCCGTCCGCTCGGGACGCGAGGCCCGCGGGCCCGGGCCTCGCGTCGCTGACCCGGCCCGGGTCCGGCGGGCCGACGGTCGGCGGGCGCTACTCCGCGATCGGGTAGCCGGCGTCGCCGATGGCCTTGCGGTAGGCGGCCTCGTCGGCCTGCTTCGTGTCGTAGAGCACGCGGACGGTCGTGCGGTCCGCCGCCACCTCGACCTCCTTCGTGGCCGCCATCGCGCGCGCGGTCTCCTCGACCTTCATCACACACGCCGGGCAGTGGAGCTTCTTCGCGAAGGGGAGGCGCACCTCGCGCGTGGCGAGCGTCTGCGCGCCGAACCCGGCCGTCGCGACCGCCTTCACCAGCACGTCGTCGCCGGCGACGCCCTGCTCGCGGACGACCTTCGCCTCGGTGCGCTCGACCGTCCACGCGAACGACGTCACGCCCTTCACCGCGGTCACGGCGGCCGCCACCTTCGCGGCCGCGGCGTCGTCCTTCACGTCCGTGACGACGAGGAACACGGGCTCGAGGACGACCTTCTTTGCCGTCGAGGCGGGGGGCGTCTCGTCTGCGCGGGCGCCGGCGGGCGCGAGCAGGCTGAAGGCCAGGACGGCGGCGGCGATCGGGGCGAGGAGGCGCATGCGGGGCTCCGGGGGTCGAAGCCGTCCATGGTATCCGCGGGCCGGGGGGCGCTCCCCGCGGGGGCCCGCCCGTCGTCAGGACCCCGGGGGGGCGAGCGGGAGGCGGGGCTCCGACGGCCGGGCCGGCGCGACGAGGGTCGCGACGAGCCCCCCGAGTCCGAGGCCCAGGAGGACCCAGAGCGCGCCGAAGACCCACGGCCGCCCGTGGGCGACCCACGCCGCCTCGTCGCGGAAGACGAGGACGCGGTCGACGAAGAGCGAGGCGTCGTCGGGGGCGAGCACGTCCACCTTCTCGACGGCGAGCCCCGCGTCGGTGACCGTGACGACGAGGAGGTGGTGGCCGCCGGGCCCCTCCAGCTTGCTCCCCGCGCCGCCGGTCACGCGTTGGACGACGCGCCCGACCGTCCGTTCGTCGTACGCGTGGTAGCTGCCGCAGAAGAGCGTGGCGCCCGCGCGCTCGAGGGCCGCCTGCAGTCGCCGCGTCGCGGGGTCGTCCTGCGGCAACGGCTTGTCCGGGCGGCCCGTGGGGGGGAACACCGGGTCGTGGCAGAAGACGACGACGCGCCGGACCGACGCGGGGCGCCCGTCGAGGAGCGCCTCGGCCCACGCGACTTGCGCGTCGTCGAGCCGCCGCGGCGACGAGTCGAGCCCGACGAACCGCACGCCGGCCTCGTCGAACGTCCAGCGCGTCGGGCCGAGGACCCGCTCGAACGGCCACGTGCTGCCGAACGGGTCGCGGTCGTGGTTGCCCGGCACGAAGAACGCGGGCGTGCCGGTCTCGGCCCACTGGTCACGCAGGAGCTCGAATTGGTAGCGGCGGGCCATGCCCACGAGGTCGCCGATGCCGACCGCGAAGGCCACGTCGCGCTGCGCGACCGCCTCGCGCACGCGGGCGAAGGCGGCCGCGCCGCCGCGGCCATCGGCGAAGACGGCGAACCGCCACGGCCCCGCGCGCGGCGGCGCCTTCGGGTCGCGGGCGACCCCGTTCTCGAGCGTGACGTTCGCGACCGGCCCGCCCGCGGCGGTGGTGACCCACGGGGCGAGGCCGGTGGCGCGCACGTGCACGACGCCGTCGTCGAAGCCGACGACCGCGACGTCGCGCAGCGCCAGGGCCGGCAGACCCGGGAACGTGCCCGGCGGCGGGCCGTCGTCGCGGCGCTCGCCGCGGAGGTGTTCGTGCACGACGAGCGCTCCCGCGACCGTCGCGCCCAGGGCGACGACGCCGACGACGCCGCGGAGCGACCGCCGCGCGATCGCGCCGACGCCCACGGCGCCCGCGACGGCCGCGGCGACGACCGCGAGGGACGTGTCGAAGAGGCTCCGTGCCGCCGCGAAGCGGAACAGGGCGTAGCTCGCGACGAGCCCGACCAGGCACGAGACCCAGCGGCGTCTCACGGTGCCTCCCTCCCGCGCACGAGCGCGACGGACCGGCGCTTCTTCTGGAACGCGTCGTCGCGGCGCACGACGTCGGCGTCGGCGGTGAGGGCGTCGGCCTGCGCGCCCGTCACGATCGCGTACCGCGGCCCGCCCGCGCGCAGGAACGCCCGCACGCGCGCGACCGTCGCCTCCTCGGTGGCGCCGAGGAGTTCCGGCAGTCCGTGACGCGCCACGCGCGCGTCGCGGAAGTACCAGAGGTAGTCGGAGTGCGAGCCGAAGACCGTCCAGCCGAGCGGCGCGTCGGCCGGCACGGCCCGGTCGGCCGCCTCGACGAACGCGCGACTGCTCTCCTGCGGGTCGCGCGCGGGCACGACCCAGCCGAGGACCGCCGCCTCCACGACGAGCACGACGACGAACGCGGCCTCCGTCCGCCCCGCGACCGACCGCAGGGACGCGCCGCGTGCGACGACGACCCCGACGAGGACCGCCGCCAGCGCGAGCGCCGCGCCCACGACGACCGCGGTCCCGCGCAGGAACGTCGTCGCGTCGCCCCACGAGGGCACGTCGGTGAGCGCGGCGGCGAGCCCGAGCCCGACCGCGGCGAGCGGCAGCGCCGACGCGAGGCCCCGGCCGAAGCGCCCGTCGCCGCGCGCGGCGAGCGCGCGGTCGAGGACGAGCCCCGCGAGGAGCGCGCCCATGGGGAAGACGACGGGGACCAGGTAGTGGGTCTGCTTCGCCGCGAGGGCCGACTGCAGCAGGAACGCGGTCCCGAACGCGACGAGCGGCAGTTTCGCGCGCGCGCGCGCCGCGTCGGGCAGGCCGCGCGCGCCGCAGCCCGCGAGCCCGAGGAGCACCCAGGGCGTCCAAGGCAACGCGAACGCCGGGTATTGCCCCAGGTAGTAGAAGGGGTCGCGCCGATGACCCACGTTGTCGCCGCGCGCGAAGGCCAGCAGCGTGTCGAGCCCCGCGCGGTCGCGCAGGCCGACGGCCGCCGGCCACGCCACGAGCCCGAGGACCCCCAGCGCCAGGGCGCCGACGAACGCGGGCGCGAGCAGCCGCCGCCCGCGGCCGGTGGCGACCGCGTAGGCGACGATCGCCGGCGGCACGAGCAGGAAGGCGATGGGTCCCTTCACCGCCGCCGCGAACCCGAGGGCGAGGCCGCCGAGCAGGGCCGGGCCGCGCCGCGCCGGCGCGTCGGCCGCGGCGAGCGCGCCGTCGAGCCCGACGAAGGCCCAGAGGACGCCCGCGGCGAGCCACGTCTCGAGTTCGGCGAGCCGCGCCTGCCACGCGAACTTCGCGGTGGTGAGCAACACGAGGCCGGCGAGGAAGCCGGCGCGGGGCCCCGCGGTCCGCGCGCCGAGCACGAAGACGGCGCCCACGCACGCGAGCGCCGCCAGGACGCCGGGCACGCGGCCGACGCCCTCGTCGTCGCCGCCGACCGCGAACGCCGCGCGGGCCGCCCACGCGTACAGCGGCGGCTTCGTCAGGTCGAGCTCGCCGTTCGTGCGCTGGACGAGCGTCTCGCCGGTCGCCCGCATCTCGCGGGCGCTCTGCAGGGGCCGGCCCTCGCTGGCCTCCCAGACGTCCTTGGCGCCGAGCCGGAACGTCAGGAAGGGGAGGGCGATCGCGAGCAGGCCGAGCGCCCAGCGTCGCCTGGGCCCGCCCGCCGGGCCGCGAAGCCCGGGGGCGGGCGGCGTCGGCGGGGCGTCGGCGGGGCCGTCCATCCCGCGGATCGTAGCCGCGGCTACGATCCCCGGCCCATGAGTCGCCCCCTGTCCGTCGGCGTCGTCCACACCGCGGCTTCGCCGTGCCGGTGCCATGCGTCGGTCGTCCCGGCCCTCCGGGCGCAGGGGATCGACGCGTTCGAGGTCGACGCCGAGGCGCTGCCGCTCCACCTGCCGCGCCTCGTCGCCGCCGACGCCGTGTTCGACCAGACCGACACGGTGGGCGGTCGTGGTTGGCTGCGGAGCGCGGTGCGGACCGCCCTCGAGCGGGCGGGCGCGGCGCTCGTCGGGCCGACGGCCGCGGCCGCCGCGCTCGCCGACGACAAGGCCGCGGCCCGCGTCCGCCTCGAAGCCGCAGGCCTCGCGGTGCCGCCGGGCGCGGCGTTGCGGTCCCCGCGCGACCGCCTGCCGCGCGGGCTCGCGGGCCCGTTCGTCGTGAAGGCCGCGAACGAGCACGGCAGCCGTCGGCTCACCTACGCGGCGGGCCGCGGCGAGGCGCTCGCGGCGGCGCGCCGCCTCGTCGCCGACGGGCACGTCGCGCTCGTCGAGTCCTTCGTGCCCGGGCTCGAGGCCACGGTCACGCTCCTCGGCCGTCCCACGCGCGCGCTCCCGCCCGTCGAGGTGCGGCTCCCCGCGACCGAGGGCCGCGACGCCATCCTCTCGTTCGCGCGGAAGTGGACGGGCTTCAAACACGGGGCCGCGCCGGGCGGGCGCCTCGTCACGGGCACGTTCTCCGCAGCCCGGGTGCGGCGCCTCGTCGCCATGGCCCGGCGCGCGGCCCGCGCGCTCGGCCTCGACGGCTTCGTCCGCTTCGACCTGCGCGTGCGTCCCGACGGCACGCCCGTGCTCCTCGAGGCGAACCCGCGGCCGAGCCTCGAGCGCGGCGCCGACGCCTCTGTCGCGGCCGCCGCGGCGGGGCTCGACTTCGAGGCGTTCCTCGCGCGCCTCCTGCGGGAGGCCCGCCGCGCCCGGAGGACGCCATGAGGGGCGTCCTCGTCGTGGTGGGGGACGACGCCGGCACCGACGCGGTGCGCGACGCGGCGCTCCTCGCGGCCGCCGACGCCGGCTTCCTGCGGGCAGCCTCGGTGATCGCGAACGGGCCCACCGCCGAGGCCTTCGTGGCCGCGGCGCGCTCGCGGCCGGGCCTCGCGTTGGGCCTCCACGTCAACCTGACGGACGGTCGGCCGCTCGCCCACGCACGCGCGTTCACGCTGCTCGGCGCCGACGGCGCGTTCCCCGGCGACGTCGGCGAGGTGGGGCGGCGGGCGGTCGAGGGCGGGCTCTCGGCGGGGGAGGTCGAGCGCGAGGTCGTGGCGCAGTGGCGGCGCCTCGAGGCCCTCGGCGCGCGCCCCGGGCACGTGGACGGCCACCACCACGTGCACGTGCTGCCGACGGTGGCCGACGGCGTGCTGGCGGCGCTGCGCTTCCTCGGGGCCCGGGTGCACGTGCGCCTGCCCACGGAAGGCGACCCGCCGCCGGGCGTGCCCGCGATCGACCGCCCCGATCTCCCGCTCGGGACCACGGTCGTGCCCCGTGCGCGATGGGCGCAGGTGCGCGCGGGGCACGGCGGGCTCGCGACGGTCGGCGTCCACGCCGACCGCCTCCGCGCGGCGCTCCGGCCGCCGCTACGCGCGACGGACGGGTTCGTGGGCTTTGCCTGGTCCATGGCCCCGCGCCTCGACGTGCTCCGCGCGTCGCTCGCGGCCGCGCCGGGCCCGGTCGTCGAATGGATGACGCACCCGGGACGGATCCCCTCGAGGCCGTCGCGCTTCTCCGACGACCCGCGGCGCGACGACGAGCGGGCGCTCCTTCTCGACCCGACCACGCGCGCGACGCTCGAGGCGGACGGCTGGCGCCTCGCGTCGTTCGCGGACCTCGTCGGGTGACCGCCGTGGCCGCGCGCGCCCTGCTCGTCACGGCGGAGCCGCCGGGGATCGTCTCCGGGAACAACACGACGATCGAGCGCTTCGAGCGCCGCTTGCGCGCCCGCGGTCTCGACGTCCTCCTCCTCCGCCTGCCCGCGACCCCCGACCCCGAGGCCCGGCTGCGCGCGGCCCGCGCGTTCCGTCCCGACGTCGTCCACGCGCTCCACGCGCGGCACGCCGGGCCGGAGGCGGTCGTGCTCGCGCGCGCGCTCCACCGGCCGCTCGTCGTGACGTCGGGGGGCACCGACCTCGACCAGGACGCGTTCGACCCCGTCCGCGGCGCGGTCGTGACCGCGACGCTCGCGGCGGCGCGCGTGCTCCTCGTCACGCACCCCGCGGCGGAGGCGACGGCACGGGCCCTGGGCCTCGCCGTCGTCGTCCTGCGGGTGCGCAAGGGCGCCGAGCCGCCGCCCCCCGCGCCCGCGCCGGACCCGGCGTGGTTCGGCGCCCGCCCGGGCGAGGTGCTCTTCGTGCTGCCCGCGGGCGTGCGCCCGGTGAAGAACAACCGCTTCCCGCTCGCGCCCCTCGCGCGCCTGCGGGCCGAAGGCGTGCCGGTGCGCCTCCTCCTCGCGGGGCCGACGCGCGACGAGGCGTACGCCGCGGCGCTGCGGGCCGACCTGCGCGACGCGCCGTTCGCCGCGTGGCCCGGCACGTTCGTCGGCGACGACCGCGAGCGGCTCTACGCGAGCGCCGACGTGGTCCTGAACGTCTCACACTCGGAGGGCGGCGCGAACGCGGTCCTCGAGGCGATGGTGCGGGGGTCGTGTCTGCTGGCGTCGTCGATCCCGGGGAACGAGGTGTTCCTCGAGGCGACCGCGACGGCGCCCGAGGCCGGGCGCGTGTACGCGGCCGCGCCGACGGACGACCCGGGCCGTCGCCGTCACGACCCCGACGACTTCCTGCGCCACGCCCGCGCGCTCGCGACGTCGCCCGCGCTGCGCGCGTCGCTCGCCGCGGCCGCGCGCGCGCGCGCCGTCGCCGAACACGACCCCGACGCCGAGGTCGACGGCATCCTCGCGGGGTACCGCCTCGCGTCGGCCTAGTTCCCGACGTACTCGCGCCAGTGGGTGCGGATGCCGACGGAGCGGGCCTTCATCTCGTTCAGCGCCATGCCGGCGGCGAGTTTCTGGAGCAACGCGGGCACCTCGTAGTCGAGGAGCGACGCCGACGTCTCGACGGAGCGCACCCCGCCCGCCTCCGGCACCAGCAGCAGGAGCCCGCGGGTCTCGACCATGGAGATCGTGTCGGGGTCGTCGACCTTGCGGGTCACGAGGGCCTGGAGCCCGTCGCGCTCGACGACGCGCGTCTCGAAGCGCCAGCGGGCCCCGAACCGGAGGCCGAACGCGGTGCGGATCCCGTCGCTCCGCACGACCGTCACGTCGCCGCGGCGCTCGACGACCGTCGTGCTCTGCTTGCCCGTCCACTCGCCGAGTCGGTCGAAGTCGAGGTACGCGGCGCGCAGGGCCCGCGCGTCGGCGCCGGGTTCCACGAACGTCGTGACGACGGCCCAGCCGGTGCCATGGCCGACGCGGGCGCGGACCGCCGCCTCGAGGTCGGGGAGGCGGGCCATGGAGAGTGCGTTCGTCGCCGTCGGGGCCGCCTGCTCGGCGGCCGCGAGGAGGTCGAGGTGGGTGGCGAACGCGGGATCGGTCCGCAGGGCGGCGATCCGCTCGGGCCACGTCGGGGGGCGACGGGGCGGGAGGTTCGAGGGCGGGGGAGTGCGGGATGCAGGGGGCACAGGGAGCACCGAGAGGGCGGGGACGGAGGCGGGATCGTCGACGGACGTGCGGGGGGCCGTTGCGACGACGGGTTCCGGCGCCGACGCGGGCCCCGGGGACGCGAGGCCCGTGCGGGCGCGACCCGCGAGGCGGACCCGCGAGGCGGGGTTCGCCGCGCCGGCGCACGCCCCAAGAAGCCCAAGAAGCCCAAGCGGAACGAGAAGACCGAGGAGACCGGGGAGCGCCCGCACGGCGAGGAGACGGCGCCGGAACGGGAGGACAGCCACGGGGCTCAAGATACCGGGGCGGCGACCGGGCCCTTGGGCGGAATTGACCGCCCCGCGCCCGCCGCAGGAGTAGACTTCGAAACAGTGTCGTCGCGCTCCGCCCTCCTCCGCGCGCTCCTCTTCCTGCTGGCCGTCGTGCCCGCGGTGTGGGGGATCTGCCCGCGATGGGCCGCTGGCGAGACGTGCGGCGCCCCGTCGGCGTCCACGGCGCGGTGCGCCTGCTGCCCGCCGGCCGACGACCAGCGCGACCCGTGCTCGCCGCCGTTCGACTCGGGCAGCTGCCCGGTGATCCACCTGCGGTACACCGTCGCGCCCGCGCCGGACGACGTCGTCGTCCCGGTGCCCGACTTGTCGCCCGTCGCGCTGGCGCCTGTCGTCACGTCGCCGTGGGCCGCAGCGCTCCACGTGGGCGCGATGCGCCAGCACCGGATCGACGCGTCGGGGGGGGCTCCGCCACCGCTCGTGGGGACCGTCGTCCTCGTCGTCTAGCGCGCACGCTCGCGTTCTTCGGTCGTCCCGTCGGCCCGTGAGGGCCGTGGCGTTCCAGGAGGTCGTAGCGTGTCCCCGTCCCCGATCCGTGTTCGTGCCGTCGCGCTGTCCGTGTTCGTCCCGCTCTCGCTCTCGGCGTGCGTTCGCTATCGCCCCGCGCCCGTGACCTCTCCGGGGCTGCTCGCCGCGGTGGAGGCCCCGCCGACCGGACCGCTCGCGTACGACGCGGCCGTCCGCTGGGCGGTGCTCCACAACCCGGAGCTCCGCGCCCTCGTCGCGCGCGCTGCGGCCGTCAATCTCAACCCGGCTCGCGAGCCCATCGGCGTCGGCACCGAGCGCGACATGGACGGGCGCTACGCCACCATGCTCTCGTTCGACGTGCTCTCGCTGCTCGGCGTGGGCCCGCAGCAGGCGGCGCGCGGTCTCGCGCAGGCCCGACGCTCGGAGGCCGTCCTTGCCCACCACGCCCGGGCGCGGGAGATCGCCGGCGAGGTCGCCGAGGCGTTCGCGGTGGACCGCGCGCTGTTCGGGCTGACCGACGTCGACGCGCCGCCGGACCCCCGCGCGTTCGTCGCGGCGGGCATCGAGGTCGCGGCGAGCGAGCGTATCGCGACCGCCGTCGGACAGGCGCGCGATGCGGAGCGGGTCTCGCGTGGGGCGGCGCAGCGGCGGAACCGCATCGAACTCGCGCGGCTCCTCGGCGCGCGTCCGGAGCAGGCGCCCGCGCCCGTCGGGCCGCCGGCGGACTGGCCCGCCGTCCCGAAGGCTGCGGACCCGCAGGCGGTCGTCGCGGCGCGGGCCGACCTCCAGCGGCTGCTGGCGGCCTACGAGACCGCCGACGCGGAGTTGCGGAGCGCGGTGGCCGCGCAGGCGCCGGGCTTCGAGATCGAGCCCGGGCTCGCGGCGGACCCGACGATGGCGTTCGGGTCGGTGCGGCTGCGGATCCCGGTGGGCGCCGATCGCGAGGTGCTCGCCATGGAGCAGGCGCGCGAGGCGGCGCGGCACGACCTCGCGGCCGGGATCCTCGCGGCGCTCGCGGACGCGGAGTCGGCGCGGATCGCGTGGGAAACCGCCGAGCAGCAACTTGCGGCCGTCCGTGCGCGGCTGGCGGCCGACCAAGACCTCCTGCGCACGGCGCGCGCGCGGCTGGACGCGGGCGAGGGTTCGGCCCTCGAGTTGGTGATGTTCTCGCGCGACACGGTGGAGGCCTCCATGGCGCTGCGCGAGGCGAGCGTCGAGGCGGCGCGCGCACGCGTGCAGGCGGCACGCGCGGCCGGGTGGCCGGGGACGGAGGTGGTCCGATGAGCGTCGACCTCGAGGTTCTGCGGCAGACGCCGGTGGTCGCGGCGCCCCCGCGCCGCACGGGGCGCGTGTTCGTCGGCGCGGTGCTGGTGGTCGGGGCGCTCGCGTGGGCGGTGTTCCTGCTGCGCGACCTGTGGTCGCCGCCGGCCGTCGTGCGCACGGCCCCCGTCGTCGTCGAGACGGCGGGCGCCGGCCGCTCCGCCACCGCGTTCGACTCGACGGGCTGGGTCGAGGCCGACCCGTTCCCGATCCAGGTCCGTCCGCTCGTGGACGGGGTCGTGGAGAAGTTCGAGGTGGTCGAGGGCGACGTGGTGACGGCCGGCGAAACGGTGCTCGCGCGGCTGCGCAACGTCGACCTCGAGGCCGAGGTCGAGAAACTCGGGAAGGCGCTGCTCCGCGCGCAGGCGCGGCTGCCCGAGCTCGACGTGGACGCCGTCGAGGCGCAACGCGTCCTCGAGCTCAAGCTCATCCTGCGGGCGGACGTCGCGCGCCTCGAGGGCGAGGCGCAGGTGGCCGCCGCCGAGGAGCGCGCCGCGCAGGCCGACGTGGACGTGGCGCGGAAGCAGCTCGCCGTGGCCCGGACCGAGCTGTCGGCGCAGGAGACGCTCGAGCGCGGGGGCGGCGGGCTCCCGGTGGCGTACGCGCGGGCCGAGGCGTCGGTCGCGGCGGCCGAGGCCGAGATCGTCGCGAAGGAGGCGGCCGTCGCGAAGGCGACGGCGGTGCGCACCTCCACGCGGCTCCAGCGTGCCGTCGCCGACGACGCGCTCGCGCATCCCGTCGAGCTCGAGGCGCGCGTGGCGCGCGTGGCGGCGCTGCAGGCCATGGCGCGGGCCGAGGTCGCCCAGGTGGAGACCGACCTCGCGGTGGCGCGACGGTGGGCCGCGCTGCTCGAGGTCCGCTCGCCTGTGGACGGCGTCGTGATGCTGCGGCGCGCGGCGCCCGGCGCGGCGGTCGGGCCCGGCGTCGGCATGCGGCGCGGCGAAGGGTCGGCGCTCACGGGCGGCGAGGGCGTGCTCGTGGACCTCTACCACCCGAAGCAACTGCAGGTGAAGGTGAACGTCCAGCTGTCCAACGTGAGCCTCGTCGGGCGCGGGCAGATCGTCGAACTCGCCCTCGACGCGATTCCCGGGAAGTCGTTCCGCGGCGAGGTCCTCCGGCTCACGTCGTTGGCCGACCGCAACAACAACACGCTCGAGACGAAGGTCCGGATCCTCGACCCCGACCCGCTGATGCGTCCCGAGATGGTGGTGCGCGCCCGGTTCCTCGTGCCCAAGGGCGCCGCGGCGGCGGGCGAGGGCCTCGCGGCCCGGGTCCTCGTGCCGCGCGAGGCGGTGCGCGGGGGCGCGGTGTACGTGTTCGACCCGCGGCGCGACGGGCGCGCGCGGAAGGTCGTCGTGGAGCGCGTCGGCGACGACGGCGCCGCGACGGAGGTCCGCGGGGCGCTGTCGGCGACCCAGCGCGTGATCCTCGACCCGGTCGAGGACGGCCAGCGGGTGCGGGACGGGGGGGGCGCATGAGTTTTCTCGAGGTCCGCAAGGTCACGAAGACCTACCCGTCCCGCTCCGAGGACGTGACGCCGCTCAAGGAACTCGACCTCGACGTCGCGCAGGGCGAGTTCGTCGCGTTGATGGGCCCGTCGGGCAGCGGCAAGACGACCCTGCTCAACCTGATCGCCGGCATCGATCAGCCGACGTCGGGGACCGTGCGCGTCGGGGCCGACGAAATTTCGTCCATGTCGGTCCGGGCGCTCGCGCACTGGCGTACGAGGCACGTGGGCTTCGTGTTCCAGCAGTACAACCTCATCCCGGTGCTGTCGGCCGCCGAAAACGTCGAGGTGCCGCTGCTACTCCTGCCGTTGAGTCGGGCCGAGCGCCGCGCCAAGGTCGCGACGGCCCTCGAGGCGGTGGGCCTCTCGGACCGCGCGCACCACCAGCCCCGCGCCCTCTCGGGCGGGCAGCAGCAGCGCGTGGCGGTCGCGCGGGCTCTCGTGGCGGGACCCGACCTCGTGCTCGCCGACGAGCCGACGGGCAACCTCGACGAGACCGCGGCGGAGGCGATCCTCGCCCTCCTCTCGACGCTGCACCGTCGCTTCGGGCAGACGTTCGTCATGGTGACCCATGACCCGCGCGCGGCGGCCACCGCGGAGCGCATCGTGCGCCTCGACAAGGGCCGCATCCATGCGGACGAGCGGCGCGTGACGTCCGCCGGGAGTGCGTCATGATCTTCCTCCGGTTCCTCCCCTACGTCTCCCGCACCGTCCGGCGCGCACCGATGCGCTCGCTCCTCACGGTGCTCGGCACGGCGCTCGCCCTCGCGGTGTTCGCGTTCGTCCGCACGCTGGAGGGCGGCGTCGACACCTTCAACCGCGACGCGTCGCGGCCCGTCCTGGTCGTGTTCCAGCAGAGCCGGTGGTGCCCGCTCACGTCGCAGCTGCCCGAGCGCTACCTCGGCGACCTCGAGCAACTCGACGGCGTCCAGGCCGTGCTCCCGACGACGGTCTTCGTGAACAAGTGTTCGACGAACCTCGACCTCGTGGCGTTGCACGGCGTCGACCCGGCGCGCCTCGCGGGCGTCCAGGACCTGACGGTGCGCGAGGGCGACCTCGCGGCCTGGGCGGCGGACCGCGCGGGGGCGCTCGTGGGGGCGCGGCTCGCCGCGCGCCGGGGCTTGAAGGTGGGTGACCGGGCCCAGCTCGCTGGCATGAGCGTCGTGGTCTACGCCATCGTCGATGGCAAGGGGCCGGGCGTCGACAACCTCGCGTTCGTGCACGCGGAGACGCTCCAGCTCCAGCGCGAGATGCTCGGCCAGACCACCGAGTACCTGGTGCGGCTGAAGGACGGGGCCGATCCCGTCGAGGTCGCCCACGCGATCGACGCCCGGTTCGCGAGCTCCGAGGCCCCGACCGACACGAAGTCGCTCCAGGCGTTCGTGCAGGCGGCGATCGGCGAGGTGACCGAACTGGTGCACTTCGCGCGCCTGCTCGGCTATCTGGCGGTGCTCGTGGTCACGCTGATCCTGTCGAACACGGTCTTCATCAGCAGCCAGACCCGGGCCCAAGAGCTCGGGGCGCTCGAGACGATCGGGCTCACGAAGGGGACGCTCGCGGGCCTCGTCGTGGCCGAGGGGATGCTGCTCGCCCTCCTCGGCGGGACCGTCGGGACGCTGGCCGTGGCGGCGTACTTCCACCTCGTGCCGACGACGCTCGGCATCGAGAGCTACGGGATCGACTTCGTCGCCGGGCCGGCCGTCGTCGTCGCGGGGCTGGTGGCGTCGCTCGTCGTCGGGCTCGTCGCGTCGGTGCCGCCCGCGCTGCAGGCCGTCCTGCGGCCGGTGGCCGAGGCCGTGAGGCCGGACTGATGCTGCCCCTCTCCTACGCGCTGCGGAACCTCGCGCGCCGTCGGGCGCGCACGGGCCTCACGTTCGTGGGCCTCGCGTTGATCACGCTGCTGGTGATCCTGATGACCGGGTTCGCGCGGGGGCTCGACCAGAGCGCCGCCGCGAGCGCCCGCGACGACGTCGCCATCGTCGTCGGGGCCAGTGGCGAGACCGACCTCATCCGGTCGTTCCTCGCCGAGGGCGCGGCCGTCGAGATCGCGCAGTCGGCGCCTGGCGTCGCCGACGTGGGGGGCCAGCGCGCCGCGAGCATCGAACTCCATACGGCGACCCGCGTGGGCGACCGCGTGGGGCTCCTGCGCGGCGTCACGCCCGCCGCGTACCTCGTGCACGCGGCGGTCGTGGTCGTCGAGGGCGTCGAGCCCCGGGGCCCGTACGAACTCATGGCGGGACGGCTCGCGGCGGCGCGCATGGCCCTGCCGGACGAGGCGCTCGCCGTGGGCCGGACGATCCGGCTCGAGAACCACGCGTGGACGGTCGTCGGGCGGTTCGCCGCGCCGGGGACGGTGCTCGAGGCCGAGATGTGGGGGCGGCTCGACGACGTGAAGTCGGCGTCCCGGCGCATCGACGTGTCGTGTGTCGCGCTGCGGATGAAGGACCCCGCGCAGTTTCCGCGCATCCACCTCTACGCCACGCAGAACCTCCGCTTCGAGGCCACCGCGGTGCGGCAGGCCGAGATCTTCGCGACGCTGCGCGCGGCACTGCTGCCGGTGTCGGTCCTCGCGTGGGTCATGGCGGGGCTCGTGCTCGTGGCCGGCGTGTTCGGCTGCGCGAACACCATGTTCGCGGCGGTGCTCGCCCGGACGCGCGAGACCGGCGCGCTGCGCGCCATCGGCTACGCGCCGGCCGCCGTCGCGTTCTCGCTCCTGCAGGAGTCGGTGCTGCTCGCGGGCGCCGCCGGCCTGCTGGGGTTCGGCGCCGCATCGGTTGTGGGGGAGATCCCCCTGCGGTTTCCCCTCGGCGCGTTCTTCGTGGACCTGGGTTCGGGGGTCCGGTTCCTCGGGCTCGCGGCCGCGCTGGCGGCCGGGGCGGTCGGGGGGATCGTCCCCGCGCTGCGCGCGGTCCGCATGTCGTTGCCCGATGCCCTCGGAGGAAAGCTGTGATCCATCGCCGTCGTCGGTTCCCGTTCCTGACCCTGCTCGCGCTCGTCGTGGGCGCTGGGGCGCTCTCCGGTTGCGGCGACGCGAACCCCGCGGCGTCCGGGGCGCTGGCCCCCGGTGCGGCCGCGTCGTCGTTCCTGCTCGCGGCCGATCCCGGCGCCGCGGTCGGGGTGGACGAGGCGCGCGCGAAGGCCGCGCCGGACGCCGAGGTCGTCGTGGTCGGCCGCGTGCGCGAGATCACGAAGGGCCTCGCGGCGTTCACGCTCGTCGACCTGGGCCAGACGTATTGCGGCCAGGGTGCGGACTGCGGGTGCCCCACGCCGTGGGACTACTGCTGCATCCCGGACACGGAGCTCGCGAAGCACATGGTGGGCGTGTCCGCGCGGGACGGCGCGGACGCGGCGCTCGGCGATGTGGGGCGCGACCTGCGCAACCTCGACGTCGTCGTGGTGCGCGGGCGCCTGGTGCAGGAGAAGGGCGAGGTCTTCCTGCACGCGACGGGCTGGTTCCGCCGCGAGCGCCCGACGCTGCCCGACGGGCTCGACTTCCCGCGCTGAGCGGCCGGGAAGGAATCGAAGATTCCGTCACAGCCGCGAAGCGCGGGCCCGCAGGGCCCGCAAGGGCCGCGCGCCGAGCGGGTTTCCGGGGGGCTTGGCCCACCGGAAACCGAGCGAAGGCGATTTCTTCGCAAAGACGTAGCGCGCGCGGACCCGCAGGGGCCGCGCGCGAGCGGGTTTCCGGGGGGCTTGGCCCACCGGAAACCGAGCGAAGGCGATTTCTTCACAAAGACGTAGCGCGCGCGGGCCCGCAGCGGCCGCGCGCGAGCGGGTTTCCGGGGGGTTTGGCCCACCGGAAACCGAGCGAAGGCGATTTCTTCACAAAGACGTAGCGCGCGCGGGCCCGCAGGGCCCGCAAGGGCCGCGCGCGAGCGGGTTTCCGGGGGGCTTGGCCCGCTGGAAGCGGGCGCG
>Ga0335397_10001706_pt1 | contig 29886 bp, 28 predicted proteins | sample MAT04_FD_205740 | JGI IMG/M metagenome (GOLD analysis project Ga0335397, IMG submission 205740) | Freshwater microbial communities from Lake Fryxell liftoff mats and glacier meltwater in Antarctica - MAT-04 (spades assembly) (version 2) ... | reverse complement strand
GACGGTGGTCACTTTACCGGCTGGGCGACGCAGCCGACTGCGCGAACCGTGCAGGGCGCGATCGAAGAGGCCCTCGGGGTGATCCTGCGCCGGCACACTCCCGTGGCGTCTCTCGTGGTCGCGGGACGAACGGATGCCGGAGTGCACGCGACCGGTCAGGTGGCCCACCTCGACCTCACCCCCGCCCAGCTGCGCAGCCTCGACCGGCCGAGGCGTGGCAAGCTCGCCGGGCGTGTGTACGACGGGCCCGCGTCCCTCGGGCGGCGGATCAACGGCATCGCGGGGATCGACAGCGAGGTCTATGTCGCGCGGAGCGCGCTCGCGCTGCCCGGCTTCGACGCCCGGTTCTCGGCCCTCTGGCGACGGTACGAGTACCGCATCGCCGACACGGCGGCTCCGCGCAATCCGCTCGAGCGACACCGCACCCTCTGGTACCCGGCCGCCCTCGATGTCGGGCTCATGAATCAGACGGCGGCCTCGCTGCTCGGCCTGCACGACTGGGCCGCGTACTGCAAGCCGCGCGAGGGGGCGACGACGGTGCGCAGCCTGGACGAGTTCTGGTGGGACCGGGACGCCGACGGTGTGCTTGTTGCGCGGGTTCAGGCGGATGCCTTCTGCCACAGCATGGTGCGTTCGCTCGTCGGTGCCTGCGTCGCGGCGGGGCAGGGTAATCTCCCGGTGGAGCGGCTCGCCGGCATCCGGGACGAACTGGTCCGTGGCAGTGAGTTCAAGGTGATGCCGGCGAAGGGTCTCGTGCTCGTGGAGATCGGCTACCCGGACACGGCGGAGGGCCTTCAGGCGCGCGCCGAGTTGACGCGCAACCGACGCCCGAAGCTCGACGCCGGAGTGAGTTTGACCGGGCGAGGCGAAGTGGACTAATCTTGACCCTTGGTGCCTGCGCTCATCTAGCGCGACATCCGAAGTTGAGCCCTCCACCGGCAAGGTTCCCATCGGGAACGTTCCACGGAGTGGGATTCACGAACACCTCATTTCGACAGAAAGCAGCACTACTGTGACGCGCACCTATTCCCCGAAGCCCGATGACATCCAGCGCGACTGGCTCATCATCGACGCGACCGACATCGTCCTCGGCCGCCTCGCGACCCACGCGGCTTCGCTGCTGCGCGGCAAGCACAAGGCGATCTTCTCCAACCACATGGACACCGGCGACTTCGTCATCATCATCAACGCCGAGAAGATCGCCCTTACCGGCTCGAAGCTCGCGCAGAAGAAGGCCTACCGCCACTCGGGCTACCCGGGCGGACTGACGGCGACCACCTACGCGGAGATGCTCGAGAAGCACCCGACCCGTGCAGTGGAGAAGGCCGTCCGCGGAATGCTCCCGAAGAATTCGATCGGCCGCGCCCAGCTGACCAAGCTCAAGGTGTACGCAGGCCCGGAGCACCCCCACTCGGCACAGCAGCCGACGACCTTCACCCTCACCCAGGTCGCGCAGTAGCGCCGCCAGTAATAAAGCAAAAGGATTCCTTTACTCATGGCGAAGATTTCAGACTCCCTCGACAGCGCCGCTCTCGGCGAGGTCGCACAGGACAACTACTCGACCGAAAGCGCTGCTGACACGGCTCCCAAGGCGCCCCGCGCGGTGCTGAACGTTCCCGGAGCGGCCGTCGGCCGCCGCAAGCAGGCCATCGCCCGCGTGCGCATCACTCCCGGCTCGGGCACCTTCACGGTGAACGGCCGCGAGCTCGCGGACTACTTCCCGAACAAGCTGCACCAGCAGCTGATCAACGACCCGTTCAAGGTGCTCGACCTCGTCGGCAGCTACGACGTCATCGCGCGTATCACCGGCGGTGGCCCCTCCGGCCAGGCCGGCGCGCTGCGCCTCGGCATCGCTCGCTCGCTCAACCTGATCGACGAGGAGAACAACCGCGCGATTCTGAAGAAGGCCGGCTTCCTCAGCCGTGACGCTCGCGTCAAGGAGCGCAAGAAGGCCGGGCTCAAGAAGGCGCGTAAGGCTCCTCAGTTCTCGAAGCGCTAATCGCGTTTCGGGCAACGGCCGTCTTTCATGCCACGTCTGTTTGGTACCGACGGCGTTCGGGGACTCGCGAATTGTGACCTCACGGTCGAACTCGCGCTGAGCCTCGCGCAGGCGGCTGCGGTCGTTCTCGGAGAAGGAAGCATCGCGGACGGGCGGCGCGCCTCAGGGCGCCGCCCAGTCGCGGTGGTCGCGCGGGATCCGCGGATCTCGGGCGAGTTCATCATCGCGGCGGTGGCTGCGGGCCTCGCGTCGTCCGGCGTCGACGTGTTGGATGCTGGAGTGCTGCCTACTCCCGCCGCCGCATTCCTCATCGGCGATATCGGCGCGGATTTCGGCGTCATGATCTCCGCGTCGCACAACCCGGCTCCCGACAATGGGATCAAGTTCTTCGCGCAGGGCGGCCGCAAGCTGCCCGACATCGTCGAGGACCGCATCGAGGCGGCGCTCGGCACCGCCAAACTCGCCCCGACCGGGGTGCAGGTTGGACGCATCCGCCGATTCGCGGATGCCGAGGACCGTTACGTTCTTCACCTGCTCGGCGCCCTGCCGCACCGTCTGGACGGGCTGCACGTCGTACTCGACTGCGCCCACGGCGCCGCCGCCGGCGTCTCGCCCGAGGTGTTTACGGATGCCGGGGCGAAGGTCACCGTGATCGGGGCGGACCCCGACGGCCTCAACATCAACGATGGTGTGGGGTCGACTCACCTCGACGGCCTCGCCGCAGCGGTACTCGAGCATGGGGCACACCTCGGGATAGCCCACGACGGGGACGCCGACCGCTGCCTCGCTGTGGATGCGTCCGGCAAGGTCGTCGACGGCGACCAGATCATGGCGATCATCGCGCTGTCGATGAAGGATCGCGGCCTGCTGCGCGAGAACACCCTCGTCGCGACCGTCATGAGCAACCTCGGACTCAAGGTGGCGATGGCCGAGCACGGCGTCACGATGGTCGAGACGAAGGTCGGGGACCGTTACGTTCTCGAGGCGCTCAATGAGCGAGGGCTCAGCCTCGGCGGCGAGCAGTCCGGCCATGTCATCATGAGCGACTTCGCCACGACGGGCGACGGCATCCTCACCGGCATGCACATCATGGCCGAGATGGCCCGCACCGGGAAGTCGCTGGCCGAGCTTGCCTCGGTGATGACGGTCTATCCGCAGATCATGATCAACGTGAAGGGTGTCGATCGCCGCGCGCTCGCCTCGAACGAGGTCATTGCCGCCGCTGTCGTGGCTGCGGAGGCGGAGCTCGGATCGAACGGACGTGTGCTCCTGCGCGCATCCGGAACCGAACCTCTCGTGCGGGTCATGGTCGAGGCGACCGAGCAGTCGACCGCCGACCGCATCGCGCACGAGCTCGTCGACATTGTGCGGGAGCAGCTCGCACTGTAGGTCGGCCTGGCCCGGAGGCCAGTCTCGCTGACGGTCACCTGTGCCACGAAGTGGAGCGCGATCGCGCTAGATCTTGCGCACCAGCACGTGGTCCACGGCGTGCTGCGCGTTCTTGCGCAGCACGAGGGTCGCCCGTGAGCGGGTGGGCAGGATGTTCTCGGCCAGGTTGGGGCCGTTGATCCGGTCCCAGATGTCCCGCGCGGTCGCCCGAGCCTCCTCCGGTGACAGCGTCGCGTAGCGGTGGAAGTACGACTTCGGGTTGGCGAATGCGCCCTGCTGGAGCTTCAGGAAGCGCTCCTCGTACCAGCGGGCGATGTCGCTGCTGCGCGCGTCGACGTAGACCGAGAAGTCGAACAGGTCGCTCACCGCCAGACGGTGCGTCCTCGTCGCGGGCTGCAACACGTTGAGCCCCTCCACAATGAGGATGTCGGGTCGGCGCACGACGATCTCGGCATTGCTCACGATGTCGTAACTCAGGTGCGAGTAGAACGGCGCCCGCACCTCTTCCGCGCCGCTCTTGATCTTGCTGACGAATCGGAGCAGGGCGCGGCGGTCGTACGACTCCGGGAAGCCCTTGCGGCCCATGAGGCCGAGGCGTTCGAGCTCGGCGTTCGGGCGGAGAAAGCCGTCGGTGGTGATGAGCTCGACCCGTGGGGTGTCGTCCCAGCGGGCGAGGAGCTCGCGCAGAAGCCTGGCGATCGTCGACTTGCCGACCGCGACGGAACCGCCGACACCGATCACGAACGGGGTGCTCTCGGCGCGCGTGCCGAGGAAGCCGCTCGTGGCACGGTGGAGCTGCTTCGCGCTGGCCGCGTACAGATTGATGAGGCGGCTGAGTGGCAGGTACACCTCGCTCACCTCGCGCAGGTCGAGCACATCGCCGAGTCCGCGCAGCTCGACGATCTCGTTCGGAGTGAGGGGGAGCGGGGTCGCCGGCGCGAGTTCCGCCCAGCTCGCTCGATCGATTTCAATGAAGGGGGAGCCGTTGCCATTGCTCGGCGCGTGCCCGGATCCGTGCTCAGCCATAGGTGCCAACACTAGCCCGAGCGCGTAGTGCGGGGTTTGCTCCCGTAACATCGACTCCATGTGTGGAATCGTGGGATATGTCGGAAGTGCCAAGTCGGTTGAGGTTCTGCTCGGCGGTCTGCGTCGCCTCGAGTATCGCGGATATGACTCCGCGGGAATCGCGGTCATCGATCCGGACGGCGCGATGCACACCCGAAAGCGAGCGGGCAAGCTCAAGATGCTCATCTCCGACCTGGACGGCCGCGCACTCGCGAACGGCTCCGCGGGCATCGGCCACACCCGCTGGGCGACGCACGGCGGTCCGACCGACCAGAACGCGCATCCGCACCTCGGCGACAACGGCAAGCTCGCTCTCATCCACAACGGCATCATCGAGAACTTTGCCGAGCTCAAGCGCGAGCTCATCGAGCAGCATCCGGACACGGTCTTCACGAGCGAGACCGACTCCGAGGTCGCCGCGTTGCTCGTCGGCTTCGAGTACCAGAAGACCCACGACCTCGCCCTCGCCCTGCGGAACGTGGTCAAGCGCCTGCACGGCGCGTTCACGCTGCTCGTGCTGCACACCGATGAGCCCGGCGTTGTCGTCGGCGCCCGCCGCAACTCGCCACTCGTGATCGGACTCGGCGACGGTGAGAACTTCCTCGGATCGGATGTCGCGGCGTTCGTCGAGCACACCCACCGCGCCGTGGAAATCGGACAGGACCAGATCGTCAGCATCCGCGCCGAGTCGGTCACCATCACCGACTTCGACGGCAACCCGGTCGACTCGCACGAGTTCGAGATCGCCTGGGATGCCTCCGCGTCGGAAAAGGGCGGCTGGTCGAGCTTCATGGCGAAGGAGATCAGCGAGGAGCCGGAGGCGATCGCCAAGACGCTGCTCGGCCGCATCACCGACGGCGCCGTGCATGTGGAGGAGCTCGAGTCGCTGCGCGACTCCCTCGCCGAGATCAACCGCATCGTGATTCTCGGCTGCGGCACGGCCGCCTACTCCGGAATGCTCGCGAAGTACGCCATCGAGAAGTGGGCGAAGATCCCCGTCGACGTGGAGCTCTCGCACGAGTTCCGCTACCGCGACCCGATCCTCGACGAGAAGACCCTCGTCATCTCCGTGAGCCAGTCGGGTGAGACCATGGACACCCTGATGGCGGTCAAATACGCCGTCGAGGCCGGCGCCCGCACCCTCTCGATCTGCAACACCCAGGGCGCGACGATACCGCGCGAGTCGGATGCCGTCATGTACACGCACGCCGGCCCCGAAGTCGCCGTCGCTTCGACGAAGGCCTTCGTGGCGCAGATCGCCGCGTTCTATCTGTTCGCCCTGCACCTCGCCGCCGTGCGCGACACCCTCACCAAGCGGGAGATCTCGGGGCTGCTCGAGGAGCTGCAGGCGCTCCCCGACCAGCTTGCGACCGTGCTGGAGCAGCACGACAAGATCAAGGAGCTCGCCGGCTGGATGGTCGACACGAGCGCCGTGTTGTTCCTCGGCCGTCACGCCGGCTTCCCGGTCGCGCTCGAAGGCGCGCTCAAACTCAAGGAGCTCGCCTACATCCACGCCGAGGGCTTCGCCGCGGGTGAGCTCAAGCACGGCCCGATCGCGCTCATCGAGCCCGGCCAGCCGGTGTTCGTCGTGGTACCGAGCCCGCGCGGCGAAAACTCACTGCACCCCAAAGTCGTCTCCAACATTCAGGAGATCCGGGCCAGGGGTGCGCGCATCCTCGCGATCGCCGAGCAGGGCGACGCCGCCGTGCTGCCCTACGCCGACGTCGTCATCCCGATCCCGCTCGCCTCGACCCTGTTCGAGCCGCTGCTCGCCGTTGCGCCGCTGCAGATCTTCGCCATGGAGCTCGCCGCCGCGAAGGGGCTCGACGTCGACCAGCCGCGCAACCTCGCGAAGTCCGTCACGGTCGAGTGAGACGGATGGCACCGTGATCGTGGGCATCGGGGTCGACGTCGTCGACCTCGCGCGATTTGAGCGTGCCGCCTCCCGCACCCCCGGCCTCGTAGCGCGCCTGTTCGCCGAAAGCGAACGCTCCACCCCGGAGCGGATGCTGTCGCTGCGCTCGCTCGCTGGCCGGTTCGCCGCGAAGGAGGCCCTCATCAAGGCCATTGGTGACTCCGCGGGCGTGCGCTGGCACGACATGCGGGTCGTGTCCGACGGTCTCGGGAAACCCTCGTTCGAGCTGCACGGCGCGGTCGCCGCAATCGCCGCGGCACGCGGCATCTCCAGCATCCACCTCACGATGACCCACGACGCGGGCATCGCGCTCGCCTGGGTCATCGCGGAGGGGTGCGACTCGTGAGCGCCCGGCCGCTGCGCGAGGCGCGCGTCGACCTGTCTGCGATCTCGGCGAACGTCGAGCTGCTGCGCGCCCGCATCGGCAGCGAGCACACGATGGCGGTTGTCAAGGCGGGCGGCTACGGCCACGGCGCGGTGCCGAGCGCGCGGGCCGCGATCGAGGGCGGAGCGGACTGGCTCGGCGTCGTCGAGATCGCCGAGGCCCTCGCGCTGCGCGCCGCCGGCCTCGACACCCCGATCCTCACCTGGCTGCACGCGCCCGACGCCGACTTCGCGCCGGCGATCGACGAGGGCATCGACATCGGCATCGGCTCACTGGCGCAGCTCGAGAAGGCCGCAGCAACCGCCTCCCGGGCAGCACCTGCCCTCGTGCACATCAAGGTCGACACGGGCCTTGGCCGCGGCGGGGTGCCGCTCGCCGAGTGTGAGGCACTGTTCGCGGCCGCAGCGGCGCACGAGCGCGGCGGCGCGCTGCGCGTCCGCGGCCTGTTCAGTCACCTCGCGAATGCGGGAGACGCCGACGACCTCGCCCAGCTCGAGGCCTTCGAGCACGCCTCGGCGCTCGCCGGAGCGGCCGGGCTCACGCCCGAGCTGCGCCACCTCGCCTCCACCGCCGCTGCCCTGCGGATGCCGTCGGCCCGGTTCGACCTCGTGCGGCTCGGCATCGGAATCTACGGGCTGACCCCCTACGACGACGAGAGCTCGGTCGAGCTGGGCCTGCGCCCCGCCCTCGAGCTGAGCGCCGGGATCGTGTCGGTCAAGCGGATGCCTGCCGGCACCGGCGTCTCCTACGGCCACCGCTATCGAACGGCACGGGAGACAACGCTCGCGCTCGTGCCGCTCGGCTACGCGGAGGGAGTGCCGCGGCAGGCATCCGGCGTAGGCCCTGTCTCGATCAACGGGACGACGTACCGTATCGCCGGCACCGTCGCGATGGACCAGTTCGTCGTCGACATCGGCGACGCGGACGTCGCGGTCGGCGACCGTGCGGTGCTCTTCGGCGACCCGCGTACGGGCGTGCCGTCGGCCGACGACTGGGCGGCCGCGGCCGGCACCATCAACTACGAGATCGTCACGAGGCTGGGCGGCCGGATCGAACGAAGCTACACGTCATGATCCGGCTCGAGATTCAGACGCCGGATGAGATGGCCCAACTCGGGCGCCGCATCGCCCGGCAGCTGCGCGCGGGGGACATCGTTGCGCTGAATGGCGAGCTCGGGGCGGGGAAGACCACCCTGACCCGAGGGCTGGGCGACGAGCTCGGTGTGCGCGGCGCGGTGACGAGCCCGACGTTCGTTCTCGCCCGCACGCATCCGCGCACCGACGGCGGAGCACCGCTCGTGCACGTCGACGCCTACCGGCTCGGCAGCGCGGCGGAGCTTGACGACCTCGACATCGACTTCGAGGGCTCGATCGTCGTCGTCGAATGGGCGGCGGGGATGCTCGACGGGATCAGCGACTCGCTGCTCGAGGTCTCGATCGCGCGGCCGACGGGGGCGGGCGGCGCATCCGTGCACGCGGAGGACCTCGGCGGGCCCGAACCGCGGCAGGTCACCATCCGGCCGTTCGGACCGCGCTGGGAGCGGCATCCGTTCGCTTAAACTGGGCGGATGCTCCTTGCGATCGACACTTCAGCCGGCACCTCCGTCGCGGTCGTCGATCGCGAGCGCGGCGTGCTCTCGGAACGTTCCTCGTCCGACACGAGGGGGCACGCCGAGATCATCGGAACTTTCATCGCCGAGTGCGTAGCCGAGTCCCAGGTACCGATCGCGGCGCTGTCCGGAATCGTCGCCGGCATGGGCCCCGGGCCGTTCACCGGGCTGCGCGTCGGCATCGCGGCGGCTCAGGCCTTCGCCCTCGGAGCGGATTCGCCGCTCGTGCGGGTCGTGAGCCATGACGCGATCGCCTTCGCCCACTACTCGGCCGGGGCGACCGGGCCGCTGCTCGTCGTAACGGATGCCCGGAGGCGCGAGGTCTACTGGTCCGCCTACCGCGGCGTCGACGACGCCGGGATCCCCGAGAGGGCGGAACCGGCGGGACTCGCCCGGCCTGACGACCTCGTCGTCGCCGTCGGCGACTACGACTCCTACGAGCGGCTCGACGCCGCCGAGGTGTCGGCCGCCGCGCTGGGCCTCCTCGCCGAAGCGATGTTCGCCGCTCGCCGGTCGTTCGCCGCCGCCGCGCCGCTGTACCTCCGCGCCCCCGACGCGGTCGCGTCGGCCGGCCCCAAGCGGGTCAGCTGATGGTCTGGCAGTTGCGGCGGGCCTGCGCCGGAGACCTCGACCGCATCATGCTCATCGAGAACAGCAGCTTTCGCAGCGACGCCTGGTCGCGGGACGGGATGCGCTCGGAGCTTGCGAACCGCCAGTGCTACTACCTCGTCGCATTCCGGCCGGAAACGCCCGAGAAAGTCGCGGGCTACGCCGGACTGTTCGCCCTACGGGGCGCCCGGGAGGCGGATGTGCAGACGATCGCGGTCGCCGAGGGATCCCGGCGGGAGGGCCTCGGCCGGCTCCTCGTGCAGTCACTCGTCGCCGAGGCGCGCAGCCGCGGAGTGCGGGAGGTCTTCCTGGAGGTGCGCGCCGACAACCCGGGCGCGGAAACGCTCTACGCCTCGCTCGGCTTCGAAAGAATTGCCGTGCGGGTCGCCTACTACCAGCCGGACGGAATGGATGCGATCGTCATGCGCCTGAGACTCGAGGCCCCGAGAACGGTGCTCGCGTGAGCGCGGCCGTAACCCCCACGTCTGCCGCCGAGCCGCTTGTGCTTGGCATCGAGACGAGCTGCGATGAGACCGGCATCGGCATCGTGCGCGGCAGCACCCTGCTCGCCAACGTCATCTCCTCCTCGATGGAGGAGCACGCCCGGTTCGGCGGCGTCGTGCCCGAGATCGCCGCGCGGGCGCACCTCGAGGCGCTCGGCCCCGCGATCACTGCTGCGCTCGCCGAGGCGGGGGTGGGCCTCGACGAGATCGACGCTGTCGCAGTGACGAGCGGTCCCGGGCTCGCCGGCGCACTCATGGTTGGGGTCGGCGCCGCGAAGGCGCTCGCCGTGGCACTCGACCGTCCGCTCTATGCCCTCAACCACCTCGTCGGCCACGTCGGCGCGGATGTGCTCCGCGACGACGGGACGGCGATCGAGCTGCCCACCGTAGCGCTGCTCGTCTCCGGTGGCCACACCTCGCTGCTGCTCGTGCGCGACCTCGTCTCCGACGTCGAACTGCTCGGCGAGACGATCGACGACGCCGCGGGGGAGGCCTTCGACAAGGTGGCCAGGCTCCTCGGCCTGCCCTACCCCGGTGGGCCGCAGATTGACCGGGCGGCCGTCGGCGGCGACCCGCGCAGCATCCGCTTCCCCCGCGGGCTCAGCCAGGCAAAGGACCTCGAGCGGCACCGCTACGACTTCTCGTTCTCCGGGCTCAAGACCTCCGTTGCGCGGTGGGTCGAGCAGAAGCGCGATGCGGGGGAGGCCGTGCCCCTTGCGGATGTCGCGGCGTCCTTCCGTGAGTCGGTGGCCGACGTGCTCGTGGCGAAGGCGGTCGCCGCGTGCCTCGACCTCGGGGTGCCGAGGCTTCTGCTCGGCGGCGGCGTCGTGGCGAACGCGCGTGTGCGTGAGCTGGCGGCGGAGCGGTGCGCGGAGGCCGGTATCGAGCTGCGCATCCCGCCGCTGGCCTTGTGCACCGACAACGGGGCGATGATCGCGGCGCTCGGAGCACAGCTCATCATGGCTGGGCACGCGCCGTCCGGCCTCGGCTTTTCGGCGGACTCGACGCTTCCGGTCACCTCGATTCAGGCCTGAATAGCGCCGCGCCCGAGGCGTCACAAGCGTTTGACAGTCGGAGAGACCTAGGGAATGCTGTGAGGTCAGTTGAGTTTTTGTGCCGTTGTAAGGAGCATTCCATGTCTGATCCCCGCGACGACGGTCCCGTCGATCCGAATCGACCCCCGGAATCCAGCACTCCTCCGCCGGTTCCGCCCGCGCCGGAGGGCGGCGGATACGCGCAGCCCGGATCGGTGCCCTACGGGTCCGAACCATCCCAGCCGGGCGGCTATGCGCAGCCGAGCGGCTTCGACCGGCCCGCCGGGTCCGGCCAGCCGACCGGCTACGGGCAGGCCACCGGCTACGGGCAGGCCGGTTACGGGCAGTCCGGCTACGGGCAGTCCAGCTCCGGCTCGCCGGCCCCCACGAAGACGCTCAGCCTCATCGGAATGATCGCCGGAATCGTCGGTCTGCTCGGCGCCGGGATCGTGATCCTGCCGATCATCGGTTCGATCGTCGGGCTATTCATCCCCGCCGCCGCGATCGTGCTTGGCTTTCTCGGTAAGAACCGTGAGGGGGACAGGGCACGTCCGTTCTGGCTCACCGCGCTCATCACCGGCTTCATCGGGGTCGGAATCGCGCTCATCGCGCTCGTATTTTGGATCGCCCTTTTCAGCTTGGGCAGCCCCACAAGCTTCCCGAACCAGGACTTCTAACCCGGCGCGGTGCCGCTCGCGCGCGTTGTGGCTGCGTGCGTTACGCCCGCTCCACCAGCAGCGCGCAGTGCCGCCCCGCGACGCGCGTGACGATGAGAGTACCGCTCGCCCTGCCCTTGAGGCCAAGCTTTTTGCGTAGCTGTGCCGGATCGACATCGACGCCGCGTTTCTTGATCTCCAGTGTTCCGATGCCGCGGGCAGCGAGCTCCCGCCTGAGAGTGCGCTCGTCGAACGGCAGAACCTCGATCACCGTGAACGCGCGCGCGAATGGTGTCGTAACGAGCTTGTCCGCCGTGAGGTAAGCGATGCCGGTGCTGAGCATGCGCGCGCCGATCTGCCGGGCGAGGTCGCCGATGAGTCGGGCCCTGATGACAGCACCGTCAGGCTCATAGACGAACTGGCCGATGGCGCCAGTCTCGACATCCTCGCTGTCGGCCGGCCCGGTCAGCTCTGCGGTGCCGTGGTCGCCGATCACGAGCGCGGCACGCCCGATGCCGGGCCGCGCGGCCGCGCCGAACCACACCCCAAGTTCGACGACCTCCCGATCGACCGAGATCCACTGCGCCTCGGCGCCGGCCGGAATGAGGTCGCGGTCGACCCCCGGGCCGAGCTTGATGCCCGTCGGCATCCGCTCGCCGAGGCCGAACGCGAACTCGAGGGGCGGCGAGAAGGCGGCGGGGTCGCGCAGCCGCGAGGTGTTCTGGTGGCCGGCGGTGCGGCGGGCGGGGTCGAGGAACACCGCATCGACGTCGTCGAGCGGCACGGTGACGGCATCCGCGTGCACCACCGTCACGTTGTCCCACGGGGCGAGATTGTAGGCGGCGATCGCCGCGGTCACCTCGTCGCGCTCGACCGCCGTCACCCGCAGATCGAGGGCCGCCAGCGCGAGGGCATCCGCGCCGATCCCGCAGCCCAGGTCGGCGACCGAGGCCAGCCCCGCATCGCGGAAACGCCCGGCGTGCAGCGCCGCGACGCTCAGCCGGGTGGCCTGCTCGAGTCCAGCCTCGGTGAACAGCATCCGCTCGGCGAACGCGCCGAACTTCGGGACGGCTTTCGCCCTCAGCTTGGACTGGTTCAGCACCGCCGCGACCATGCCAGGGGAGTGCCCGGCGGCACGCAGCTCGCTCACCGTGCGCACAACATCGGCCTTGGCGTCGTAGGGGCCGAGCGAATCGAGCAGCCGAAGCCCGTCGGCGGACAGCACGTCGAGCAGCTCGGAGGTCTCCATCGCCCCATTCTTCCACTCCCGCCGACGCGCTCACTGGCACTCCGATTGCGGGAGTGCTAACGAAACCCGTAAGCTACTTCTGGCACTCTCACCATGAGTGTGCCAACCCACAAGCCCTTAGTACTGAGAAAGAGGTCAACTGTGTCGGTCTCCATCAAGCCGCTCGAAGATCGCATTGTGATCAAGCAGGTCGAGGCGGAGCAGACAACTGCTTCCGGTCTCGTCATCCCGGACACCGCGAAGGAGAAGCCCCAGGAGGGCGAGGTCGTCGCGGTCGGACCGGGTCGCATCGATGACAACGGCAACCGCGTTCCCCTCGACATCGCCGTCGGCGACAAGGTCATCTACTCCAAGTACGGCGGAACCGAGGTGAAGTACGGCGGGGACGACCTGCTCGTGCTCTCGGCTCGCGACGTGCTCGCGGTCGTCGTCCGCTAACACCAGCATCTCTTCGCAAGGCCCGTCCGGTTCGCCGGGCGGGCCTTCGTCGTACCCGGGGTAGCATTTCTCGAGTGCCGGATGCCGCTACACCTAAGTCCCCGCTGGAGTTGATCGCGGCCACGCGCCGCGCCGGTTTCATCCAGGCGGTCTCCGCCTACGGGCTATGGGGTCTGCTGCCGGTCTACTTCCTCCTGCTCGCCCCGACCGGCCCGTTCGAGATTGTCGCCGGGCGCATCCTGTTCTCTCTCGTCTTCTGCGCGATTTTGCTCAGCGCGACCCGGCGATGGACAGCCGTAGCGCGGATCGTGCGCACGCCGCGACTGCTGTTCACCATGGCGCTCGCGGGCGCGTTCATCTACGTCAACTGGCAGGTGTACATCTACGCGGTGCTCACCGACCGCGTGCTCGCGGGTGCGCTGGGCTACTTCATCAACCCGATCGTCACTGTTCTGCTCGGAGTGCTTGTGCTGCGCGAGCGACTGCGGCCCCTGCAGTGGGTCGCGGTGAGCATCAGCTTCGTCGCCGTTCTTGTGCTCGCGATCGGGTACGGCGAGATTCCCTGGATCTCGCTTGCCCTCGCCCTCTCGTTCGGGTTCTATGGCCTCATCAAGAAGCGCATCGGCCCGCAGGTGGATGCCGTCAGCGGGCTCGCCCTCGAGACGGCGTGGCTGGCCCCCGTTGCCATCCTCCAGCTCGCGCTTGTCGCCGCGACCACGGGCCTCACGATCGGCACCGTCAGCCTGCCGCACACGATTCTGATCGTCGGTTCCGGCGTCATCACGGCCGTGCCGCTGCTGCTGTTCGCGGGGGCGGCCCGGCGGCTTCCGCTTATCTCGCTCGGTCTCATCCAGTACCTCGCCCCACTGATCCAGTTCGCGTTTGGCGCCTTCGTGCTGCGCGAGGCGATGCCGCCGGAGCGCTGGGCCGGATTCGGGCTCGTCTGGGTGGCCCTGGCGGTGCTGACCTTCGACATGGTCGCGAGTGGCAGGGCCGCCAGGCGAAACGTTCCGCTGCTCACCTGACGCACAAAAGTGTCGAGTTTGGGGGTGGGGACAGACGACTACCGCCGCGTTGGATCATCCGGATGATGAAATGTAACGATTTAGTCGCGTTACACGGCTGTAACGCGGTTGTATTGTGCGCGCGCGCCGGCCTCTATACCTTCAGAGAACAGGCGCGGTATTTCTATGCCTGCAATCACAACATCAAGGAGCACAATGAGCGCATTCCTGAAGGGCTCACAGCCTTCCCGCTCGAACGCCTTCGCTACGGGCATCAAGGCACTTGCGGTGGCTTCCGCGAGCATCCTGCTGCTGGCATCCTGTGCCAGCACGCCCGCCGAAGACAACGAGGGCGACGGTCCCGCAACCTCCGGTCGCGCCGCTGACGGCGTACTGACGGTCGGAACGATTCTTCCGCAGACCGGTAACCTCGCGTTCCTCGGCCCGCCCGAGTTCGCCGGCGTCGACCTGGCCGCAGCCGAGATCGGCGAGTCCGACTTCGAGTTCGAGGTCGAGGTCATTCACCGTGACTCCGGCGACGGCGACACGGACATCGCGACGCAGTCTGCCGGCGAGCTCATCGATCTCGACGCTGATGTCGTCATCGGTGCGGCGTCGTCGGGCGTCTCGTTCACCTTCATCGACCAGCTCGTCAACGCCGGTGTCCTGCAGATCTCACCGGCCAACACCTCGCCGGACTTCACGGACTACGAGGACGACGGATGGTACTGGCGTACAGCCCCGAGCGACGTGCTCCAGGGCCGCGTGCTCGGTAACCTCATCGTCGGTGACGGCAATGAGAATGTCGGCATCATCTACATCAACGACCCCTACGGAATCGGCCTGACCGACAACGCAACGATCGCCATCGAGAACGCCGGCGGAACCGTGACGGCAGCGGTGCCCTACAACACCGGTGACACGCAGTTCACGGCAATCGTCGACGAGGTGCTCGCGAGCGGTGCTGACGCGGTCGCGGTCATTGCGTTCGCCGAGACGGCCTCGATCATCCCCGAGCTCGTCAACACGCAGGGTTTCGCATCCGACAAGGTCTACTTCGTCGACGGCAACCTCTCGAACAGCTATGAGTTCCCCGAGGGCACCCTCGATGGTGCGAAGGGAACGCTGCCGGGAAACTTCGCCAGCGATGACTTCCGTGAGCGCCTGCTCGAGGTCGACCCGTCGCTCACCGACTTCAGCTACTCGGCTGAGTCGTACGACGCCGTCATCGTGAGCGCGCTCGCCGCTGCTCAGGGTGGAAGCGACGACCCGACGACGATCCGCGACAACCTCCAGTCTGTTACTGAGGGTGGCGAGAAGTGCGAGTCGTTCGCGGACTGCCTCGCGCTCATCACTGACGGCGAGGACATCGACTATGACGGCCCCTCGGGTCCGATCACGTTCGATGACAACGGCGACCCGACCGAGGCCTTCATCGGTATCTACCAGTACGGAGCGGACAACCGCTACGTGCCGCTGAACGCCGAGTTCGGTAGCCTCGCGGAGTAATTCGCACAGCATCACGCACGACGATGGAGGGGCCCGGCCGCAAGGTCGGGCCCCTTTGTCGTGTGCAGGGCTCGCAGTCGAAACCTGGTCGGTGGGGGATGTCGACACGGTCGCTGTGCGGCCTGCCCGATCGGCGGAGCGCGCGGCTCAGCGCCTGCCTGTGCCCACACAAAAGGCCCCACGACCGAAACTCGGTCGTGGGGCCTTCGAGGCATCAGGGGCGGCTCAGACCCCGCGGGCCTTCTTATCGGCGTCCACGTCGGCCGCGAGGGTGCCAAGGTACAGCTCGGTCACCTTCGGGTCCTTCAGCAGCTCACGCCCGGTTCCCGTGTACGCATCCTTGCCCTGGTCGAGCACGTAGGCCCGGTCGCAGATCTGCAGGCAACGGCGTGCGTTCTGCTCGACCATGATGACCGAAACGCCGGCACGGTTGATCTGGTGCACCCGGAGGAACGTCTCATCCTGCCGAACAGGGGAGAGGCCGGCTGATGGCTCGTCGAGCAGCAGCACCGACGGATCCATCATGAGCGCCCTGGCCATCGCGACCATCTGGCGCTCGCCGCCCGAGAGCGAGCCCGCACGCTGCTTGCGGCGGCTTGCGAGCTCGGGGAACAGCTCCGTGACGAACTCGAAGCGCTCCGCCCAGACCTTCGGGCGCTGGAACAGGCCCATCTCGAGGTTCTCCTCGATTGACAGTGTCGGGAAGACGTTGTTGTTCTGAGGAACCATCCCGACGCCCTTGGTGACGAGCTTGTCGGCCTTGAGGCCGGTGATGTCATCGCCCTTGAGGTGGATCGTGCCACTGCGGATGTTCACCTGGCCGAACACCGCCTTGAGGAACGTCGATTTGCCGGCACCGTTGGGCCCGATGATGCCGATGAGCTCGCCCGGGTAGGCGGTGATGTTGCATCCGTTGAGGATGTTGACGCCGGGGATGTACCCCGCGACGAGGTCTGTGCTGTACAGCACCGGCTCGCCCGTCATGGTGGGGGCCGTTCCCGTGGTTGTGCTGACTGTCTCAGACATCAGATCGCGCCTTCTTTCTTCGCCGCGTGCTGGGCGGCGGTTTTCTTCGCCTCGACCACGGGATTGGCCCCGGTCATCTCGCCGAGGTCGGTGTCGTGATGCGCGCCGAGGTAGGCGTCGATGACGGCCGGATCGTTCATGACCTGGTCAGGGGGGCCCTCCGCGACGACCTTGCCCTCGGCCATCACGATGACCCAGTCGGAAATGTGCCTGACCATATGCATGTCGTGCTCGACGAACAGCACCGACATGCCCTCTGACTTGAGCTGCTTGATGTGGCCCAGCAGTGACTGGGTGAGCGCGGGGTTCACTCCGGCCATGGGCTCGTCGAGCATGATCAGCACAGGGTCGCTCATGAGAGCCCGCGCCATTTCGAGCAGCTTGCGCTGACCGCCCGAGAGCGACGCCGCATAGTCCTCGCTCTTCTCGAGCAGCTTGAAGCGCGCGAGGATCTCCTCCGCCTTCGAGGTGATCGCCTCCTCGCGCTTGCTCCACAGCGGCTTGATCAGCGCGGTGAAGATGTTCTCACCGGGCTGCTTGGTGGCGCCGAGCAGCATGTTCTGCAGCACGCTCAACCGGCCGAGCGACTTGGTGAGCTGGAAGGTGCGCACCATTCCCTTGCGTGCCACCCGGAAGGCGGGCACCCGCGCGAGGCTGTGTCCCTCGAAGCTCCACTGGCCCGTGTTCGGTTTGTCGAACCCGGTGAGAAGGTTGAAGAAGGTGGTCTTGCCGGCGCCGTTGGGCCCGATCAGTGCTGTGATCGCGTGCCGAGGGATCTCGACGTGTGCGACATCCACGGCAGTGAGTCCGCCGAAGGTACGCGTGACGTTGTCGGCGACGACGATCGGGTCGACCTTCTTGCAGCCGGGTCCCACCTCGCCGTCGACGAGAGGGTGAGTCAGCATCGTGTCAGACATTGAACGACAGCTCCTTCTTGTTTCCGAAGATTCCCTGGGGCCTGAATATCACCAAGAGCATGAGAACCGCCCCGATGATCATGAACCGTATCTGGCCGGCCTGAGTTCCACTGATGAATGTGACGATGTCCGCCCGGATGAGTCCGCGCACAATGCCGTCACTGAGGGTCAGCAGAGCGGCGAAGATCATTGCGCCGACGATGGGGCCGAAGATGGTCGCTGCCCCGCCCAGCAGCAGCATCGTCCAGATGAAGAAGGTCAGGGTCGTGCCGTAGTTCGTGGGCTGCAGCGACCGGGGCAGGACGAACACCACTCCGGCGAACGCACCGAACACACCGCCGAGGATCAGGGCCTGCATCTTGTAGGCGTAGACGTTCTTCCCGAGGCTGCGCACGGCATCCTCGTCTTCACGGATGCCCTTGACCACGCGGCCCCACGGGCTGCGCATGAGCAGGAACACCAGAACGCTCGCGATGATCACGAGGCCCCAGCCGAAGACCCGAACCCACAGCTGGTTCGCCGAGAACTCCCACGGGCCGAACCCATAGCGGCCCGGAGCGAACGGGTTCAGATCGATGAAGCCGCCGTTGTATCCGGAGAGCCCGGTAGCGCCGCCGGTGATGGCGGTGAGCCCGGACGTCGAGACGACGAAGCGCACGATCTCCGCGCTCGCGATCGTGACGATCGCGAGGTAATCGGCCCGAAGCCGGAGCGTCGGAATCCCGAGCAGCAGCGCGAAGAGCACGCTCACGAGAATCGTCGAGAGGAAGGCCGCCCAAATCGGGAAGTCCCACAGAAGTGTCGGCACGACGAAGGCGTAGGCGCCGATCGCCATGAACCCGGCCTGGCCGAAGTTGAGCAGGCCGGCATAGCCGAAGTGAACGCCGATGCCGATCGCGGCGAGGGCGTATGCGGCCGTCACCGGGCTCAGTAGCTCGCCGGCGGCGGTTGAGAGAATCTGTCCCCAGTCCATGATGGCCTCCTAGCCGACTCGCTCTTTGCGACCCAGTACGCCCTGGGGTCTCACGAGCAGAACAAGAATGAGAATGAGGAGCGCGACGGCGTAGCGCAGGTCATTGGGGATCCAGATGGTCGACACTTCGGTCACGATTCCGATCACGAGGGAGCCGACGAGCGCGCCGAACGCGCTGCCGAGCCCGCCGAGGGTGACAGCGGCGAACAACAGGAGGAGGATCTGGAATCCCATGTTCCAGTTCACCTGGCGGAAGATGCCGTACAGGATGCCGCTGAGTCCCGTGAGAGTCGCGGCGAGAATCCACACGACGCGGATGATCCGGTCCACGTTGATACCGGATGCGGCGGCAAGCGACGAGTTGTCGCTCACGGCGCGGGTTGCCTTGCCGATGCGGGTGCGGGTGAGGAACAGTCCGACGAGGCCGAGCATCACGACGCTCACCCCCATGCTGACGAGCGAGGCGAGGGTGATTGTCGCTGGGCCGATCGTGACGTTCTGGGTGAGGCCCGTGTCGAGGGTCTCGATGTTTCCGCCGATGGCGAAGAGGTAGACGTAGCGTACGAAGATCGACAGGCCGATCGTGACGATCATCGCCTGCACGAGCCCTACCCCCCTCTTTCGCAGAGGCCGGTGCAACCACGCATCCTGCGCGTAACCGCTGAAGGCGCTGAACACGAGCGTGATTGCGATTGCGGGGATGAGGGGAACGCCGAGCGTCGTGCCGAAGATGAGGAAGATTACCGCGCCGAAGGTGACCATCTCTCCGTGGGCGAAGTTGTTGAGCTTCGTCGTGCCGTAGATGAGCGAGATGCCGATCGCGGCGAGCGCAAGGAGCAGACCGAAATTCAGGCCGAAGATGATGCGGGTGATCAGCGTGCTGCCGAAGTTGGAGGTGCTGACGGTGCCTTCGCCAGTCGGGAACAGCACGTTGACCGTGTTGGTCGTGGACAGGTTCACGTCACGCGTGATGTTGTCCGGGTCGCGCGGGGCGACGCCCTCGGGGAGGGTGTCGGGCAGCAGAGTCGCGGTGTACTCGCCCTGCTCGGGAACGGGGACGACCCAGCGTCCATCGGGACCCGTTACGCCGATCTCGTCGAATCCCTGGCCCTCGACCCGCACTTCGACCCCCTCGAGGGGCGTGTCGCCGTCGCGGATGAGCCCGCCGATGGTGAAGGTACTGGTGAAGTCGCCGCTCGGCGTGGGGCTTGGGGTCGGAGTCGACTCGGCGCTCGCCGGCGCGAGGCCGACCGAGAGAGCCAGGATCAGCGCTGCGATCGTTGTACCGAGTAGAACTCCGATGATTCTCATCAGAGACGTCGCTCGTCGAATGGTGAGTGGCACAAAACCTCCTGGAGCAGGCGACCGAGATCAAGGGAATCTCTCGGATTGAGGCCAGCCGTCGTCGTTGACGTTATCGAGTGTATGTGTCCCTCATGTTTCCGGAAGGGACACATACGTGTTCGCTCATTATGGACGGGGAATAGGCGGATCGCTAAACCGTTAAGATCAACTACCGGATCCGACGCTGCATACCGGAGCACCCACCCACCGCTCGCAATCACCGGGAGACTCATGGACCAGCCAGATCCCTTCGGCTTCATCGGCCTCACCTACGACGACGTGATGCTGCTTCCGGGTCACACCGACGTGATCCCAAGCGAAGCGGACACCTCTTCCAGGCTCACGCGCCGCATCACGCTCTCCTCTCCTCTGCTGTCGTCAGCTATGGACACGGTGACCGAGTCACGCATGGCCATCGCGATGGCGAGAAACGGCGGCATCGGCATCCTGCACCGCAATCTCTCGATCGAGGACCAGGCGACGCACGTCGACAAGGTCAAGCGCAGTGAGTCGGGCATGATCACCAACCCGGTCACGACGACGCCGGAGGCGACCGTGGCCGAGGTGGATGCGCTGTGCGGCGAGTTCCGCGTCTCGGGACTGCCCGTCGTCGAGGGCGACGGCCGGCTCGTGGGCATCATCACCAACCGCGACATGCGCTTCGTCTCGCCGTTCGAGAAGGACACGACGCTCGTGCGCGACGTCATGACCACGCGCAACCTCATCACCGCCCCTGTCGGAATCGACCCGGACGAGGCGCTCGCGATCTTCGCCCAGCACAAGATCGAGAAGCTCCCGCTGGTCGACCCGGACGGCCGCCTGCGCGGACTCATCACGGTCAAGGACTTCGACAAGAGCGAGAAGTACCCCAACGCGACGAAAGACCCCGAGGGACGCCTCCGGGTCGGCGCCGCCATCGGCTTCTTCGGCGACGCGTGGGAGCGTGCCACGGCGCTTGCCGAAGCCGGTGTCGACGTCATCGTTGTCGACACCGCGAACGGCGACTCCTCCGGGGTGCTCAACATCATCCGCCGCATGAAGTCCGACCCGGGATTCGCGCACATCGACGTCATCGGAGGCAACGTCGCGACCAGGTCCGGCGCGCAGTCGCTCATCGAGGCCGGGGCGGACGCCGTCAAGGTCGGCGTCGGTCCGGGGTCGATCTGCACGACCAGGGTTGTCGCCGGAGTCGGCGTTCCCCAGGTGACCGCCGTCTATGAGGCATCCCTCGCTGCGCGCGAGCACGGCATTCCCGTGATCGCCGACGGCGGGCTGCAGTACTCGGGCGACATCGCCAAGGCGCTTGTCGCTGGCGCCGACACCGTGATGCTCGGCTCGCTGCTCGCCGGCTGCGACGAGAGCCCCGGCGACCTCATCTTCCTCAACGGGAAGCAGTTCAAGAGCTACCGCGGCATGGGCTCGCTCGGCGCGCTGCAGACCCGCGGCAAGAAGACCTCTTACTCGCGCGACCGCTACTTCCAGGCGGACGTTCCGAGCGACGAGCGGCTCATCGCCGAGGGCATTGAGGGCAAGGTTCCCTACCGCGGCCCGCTGTCCGCCGTCGCGTACCAGCTCATCGGCGGCCTGCGCCAGTCGATGTTCTACACCGGTGCGCGCACGATCGCCGAGCTCAAGCAGAAGGGCAAGTTTGTGCGGATCACCGCCGCCGGGCTCAAGGAATCGCATCCGCACGACATCCAGATGGTCGTCGAGGCGCCCAACTACCAGCGCTAACCCTCCTCGGCTTCCTCTTTCATCATTCAGGAGTCAGTCGGCCGGTTGGGGATGCCGGAATGCGCCCAGTTCGGGATTTGCCCGGGAATGCGGCATCCGGCTCCCGCCACTGCAGCTGACACAGGCCCAGTCTCCTGAATGATGACAGCAGTGGAGCGCACCCCTGAGCCCTGCTCAGGCGGCGGCGAGGCGGCGAACGGCCTCGGTCAGCACCTCCGGCGAGCAGGCGAGGTTGATCCGCGCGAAGCCGACGCCTTGACGGCCGAAGGTGTGCCCCGCGTTGAGAGCAACCCGCCCGGATTCGAGCGCGCGGATGCTGGGATCGTCGGCCCAGCCGCGCGGCCGGAAGTCGAGCCAGCCAAGGTAGCTCGCCCGCGGCCGGCGGAAGACCACGCCGGGCAGGCGCTCGGCGATCAGCTGCTGCATCAGGTCGGCGCTGGTCTCGATGGCCTGAACCGCAGCATCCAGCCACGGGCCGCCCCGCTCGAACGCGGCGACCGACGCGTGCAGCCCGAGCTGACTCGTGCGGAAATTGACCTCGTAGGGCATCGAATCGAGGGTCGCCATGCCCCGCTCGCTCGCGGCGACCATGATCGCGCACTTCGTGCCGGCGATGTTCCAGCCCTTACTCGCCGACGTGACGCACACGCCCTGCTCGCGCGCGGCATCCGACACCGAGAGGAACGGATGGAACCGGATGCCGGAGTGTACGAGCGGCGCGTGGATCTCATCGCTCACGACCGTCGCGCCGTACCGGGCGGCAAGCTCGGCGAGGGCCTCGAGGGATGCGCGGGAGTGCACGAGCCCGAGCGGGTTGTGCGGGTTGCAGAGCAGGAGTGCACGGGCGCCGGCGGCGAAGGCCGCGTCGATGCCGTCGAGATCGAGCGAGTGGGCGACGCCGTCGTCGACGAGCGGCACCTCGACGACCGTTCCGCCCGCCTCGGGCACGAGGTCGAAGAACGGCGGGTACACGGGCGGGGTGATGATCACGCCGTCCCCCGGGTCGAGCACCCGGCGCAGCGTCTCGACGATCGCAACGCTGACATCCGTCGTCGTGCGGACCCGTTCCGGATCGACCTGCCAGCCCCAGACGCGCTCCGCGAACCCGGCGAAGGCGGCGCCGAGCGGCGCCGGCGACCCGACATAGCCCGTGTCGGAGGCGAGCACCCGGGCAATGATCGACTCGGCGATGGGCGCGGCGATCGGGAAATCCATTTCGGCAACGAACAGGGGGAGCACGTCGCCAGGAAAGGTGGTCCATTTCGCGCTCGTGCGTGCGCGGAGTGCCTCGAGCGGGTCGCAGGTCAGGTCGGTCATCACCCCAGCTTGCCCGATCGGCCCCGGCCCGGGGGACGAACGGCGGACGACCGCCCCCGGTTGGGAACCAGCCGGATGCCGGAGCCAAACGCGAGGGCAACTAGGCTGGGCGCGTGACTGACGTAGAAATCGGCCGTGCCAAGCGCGCCCGCCGGGTGTTCGCCTTTGACGACATCGCCATCGTTCCGAGCCGCCGCACCAGAGACCCCCAGGACGTGTCGGTGGGGTGGTCGATCGACGCCTACCAGTTCGAGATCCCGTTCCTCGCCGCCCCGATGGACTCGGTCGTGTCGCCCGCGACCGCCATCCGGATGGGACAGCTCGGCGGCCTCGGCGTGCTCGACCTCGAGGGTGTCTGGACGAGGTACGAGAACCCGGAGCCGCTGCTCGAGGAGATCCGCACTCTCGACGCCGCCGCCGCGACTGCGCGCATGCAGGCGATTTACTCCGAGCCGATCAAGCCGGAGCTCGTCACCGCGCGGCTTGCCGAGATCCGCGCCGCCGGCGTCACCGTCGCCGCCGCGCTGTCACCGCAACGCACTCAGGAGCTCTACCGAACCGTCGTCGCGGCCGGCGTCGACCTCTTCGTCATCCGTGGCACCACCGTCAGCGCCGAGCACGTCTCCAAGACCCACGAGCCGCTCAACCTCAAGGAGTTCATCTACGACCTCGACGTGCCCGTCATCGTCGGCGGGGCCGCGGGCTACACCCCGGCGCTGCACCTCATGCGCACCGGTGCCGCCGGGGTGCTCGTCGGCTTCGGCGGGGGAGCGGCCTCCACGACCCGCAAGTCCCTCGGCATCCACGCCCCCATGGCGACCGCCGTTGCGGACGTCGCTGGCGCACGCCGCGATTACATGGACGAGTCGGGCGGCCGTTACGTGCACGTCATCGCCGACGGCGGGCTGGGCACCTCCGGCGATATTGCCAAGGCGTTCTCGGTCGGGGCGGATGCCGTCATGCTCGGTTCTGCGTTGGCCCGAGCCACGGATGCCCCCGGCGGCGGCTGGCACTGGGGTGCCGAAGCGCACCACGGCGAACTGCCGCGCGGTCACCGCGTGTCGGTCGGCTCGGTCGCTCCGCTCGAGAAGATTCTTTTCGGCCCATCCACAGTTGCGGATGGCACCATGAACCTCGTCGGCGCACTTCGTCGATCGATGGCGACCACCGGTTATTCCGATCTCAAGGAGTTCCAGCGCGTCGAAGTCGTTGTCGCACCGTATAGCTCCAGATAGGTTGGGAGCGAGCCCCGGCAACCGCACGCCGGGCGTCAAGCGCCGGGAGGCAGCAGTGAGCACGCTCAAGACGGTTACCCGATCATCGAAGCTCGGCCCGGAGGAACGCGACGCCGCGATCACCGCGCTGAAAGAGAAAGAACTCGACATCCTCGTCGTCGGCGGTGGCATCGTCGGTACCGGCAGTGCCCTCGACGCGGTGACCCGCGGCCTGCGGGTCGGGATGGTCGAGGCGCGGGACTGGTCGAGCGGTACCTCCAGCCGCTCCTCGAAGCTCGTGCACGGTGGCATCCGGTACCTCGAGCAGCTCGACTTCCGCCTCGTGCGCGAGGCGCTCAAGGAACGCGGCCTGCTGCTGCAGCGGCTCGCCCCCCACCTCGTCAAGCCCGTGCGGTTCCTGTACCCGCTCCAAAAGCGTGTCATCGAACGCGTCTACGTCGGTGCCGGCATGCTGCTCTACGACATCTTCAGCTACACCGGTGGCCGCCCGCCCGGTGTGCCGCACCACCGTCACCTGAGCAAGCGCCAAGTCATGCGCATGGCGCCGAGCCTCGCGAATGACGCGCTCATCGGGGGCATCACCTACTACGACGCGCAGGTTGACGACGCCCGCTACGTCTCAGTGCTCGCGCGCACCGCCTCGTTCTATGGTGCCCACGTCGCCTCTCGGGTGCGCGTTGAGGGGTTCATCAAGGTCGGCCAGCGCGTTGTTGGTGTGCACGCCCACGACCTCGAGACCGGCGAGAAGTTTGAAATCCGCGCCAAGCAGGTCGTCAATGCGACGGGCGTGTGGACCGACGACACCCAGGCCATGGTCGGCGAGCGAGGCCAGTTCAAGGTGCGCGCCTCGAAGGGCGTCCACCTCGTCGTGCCGCGGGACCGCTTCCAGTCCAAGCTCGGGCTGCTGCTGCGCACCGAGAAGAGCGTGCTGTTCGTCATCCCGTGGGGCCGCCACTGGCTGATCGGCACGACCGACACCGACTGGAACCTCGACAAGGCGCATCCGGCTGCGACCGCTGCCGACATCGACTACATTCTCGAGCACGTCAATTCGGTGCTCGCGGTGCCGCTCACCCGCGACGATGTCGAGGGCGTCTACGCCGGGCTGCGGCCGCTTCTCGCGGGCGAGTCCGACCAGACATCGAAGCTCTCCCGCGAGCACATCGTGGCCCACTCTGTTCCCGGCCTCGTCGTCGTCGCCGGCGGCAAGTGGACCACCTACCGGATTATGGCGAAGGATGCGATCGACGAGGCCGTCGCAGCGCTCGATGCCAACGTGCCGTCGAGCGCGACGGAGGAAATCGCTCTGCTCGGCGCTGAGGGCTACCAGGCCGCGTGGAACAAGCGGGCCAAGATCGGGAGGGCTTTCGGCATGCACAAGGTGCGGATCGAGCACCTCCTCAACCGCTACGGCACGATGACCGACGAGCTGCTCGACCTCATCCGCGACGACCCCTCGCTCGGCGAGGCGCTGCCCGGCGCCGACGACTACATCGGTGCCGAGGTCGTCTACGCCGCCTCACACGAGGGCGCACTCCACCTCGAAGACGTGCTCGCGCGTCGCACCCGCGTCTCGATCGAGGCCTGGGACCGCGGCGTCTCCGCCGCGCCCGTGGCTGCGGCGCTGATGGCACGCGTGCACGGCTGGGACCAGGAACGCATCGACATGGAAGTGAGCAACTACCTCAACCGTGTCGCCGCTGAACGCGAAAGTCAGACCATGCCCGACGACGCATCGGCAGACCGGGTGCGGCTCGAGGCGCCCGACATCGTCAGCGCGAAGTAGCGGCCGGGACCCGTCCAGACAGCGCCGGGTAGACTCGGTGGGTACCCAACCCCCGCGAGGAGTCCTGCCAGATGGTCGATGTTCGACGGGTGACGGGCTCGGCTGGGTTCGCAAGCTCGTCGCGATTCACGTGATCGTGACCGACGTGACCATGTGGAGTGTCGCCCGCCGTCCCAAGTGGATCGCCCTGCTCGTGCTCGCCCTCGTCGTGGCAGCGGGGTTCGCCGCGCTCGGGCAATGGCAGCTCTCCCGCAGCATCGAGTCCGGGCAGATTATCGAGAGGGAGTCCGAGACGGTGCTGCCACTGACCGACGTTGCGGAGCCGCAGACGCCGACGACGCAGCGTGCTGACGGCCAGCTCGTCGAGGTGAGCGGCGAGCTCATCGAGTCGGATTTCTCGGTGCTGAGCAACCGGGTCAACGGCGGCCAGACGGGATTCTGGGTGGTCGGGCACCTGGTCACCGCCGACTCGGCATCCGTCGCCATCGCCGTTGGCTGGGCACCCACCGAGGCGGCGGCCGACGCGGCCGTTCGCTCCCTCTCGGGTGGGCCGGCGACCGTGACGGGCCGCTACCTGCCGGGCGAGCCACCGCAGGAGACCGACTTCGAGATTGGCGAGCGGAGCACCTTCGCCCCCTCGGCGCTCATCAACGAGTGGGAGGGCTTCGTGGGCAGCGCCTACGGCGGATACGTCGTGCAGGGTTCGGCTCCGGCCGCCCTCGACACCATCGACTCGCCGACCCCCATCGAGACGGTCACCCTCAACTGGCTCAACATCTTCTACGCCGCCGAGTGGGTCGTCTTCGCCGGATTCGCGGTGTTCATGTGGTACCGGCTGGTTCGGGATGCGTGGGAACGCGAGACAGAGGAGGCGGCGCTCCAGGCTGCGCCGGCCGGCGAATCCGACACGCGCGCGGAAGTAAACTAAGGCAATGCCTCTCAAGCCCAAGCCGTCCGATCTGCCGCGCATCCGCGGGGCTCTGAAGTTTTACCGGGTGATCGCGTACGCGACGGGATTCCTGCTCCTGCTGCTGGTCTTCGAGGTCGTGTTCAAGTACACGCCGCTTCAGCTTGAGATGGAGCTCGGCGGCCCCGGCGGCTTCTTCGCGCTTGTTCCCGTCGACACCGTGACGGCGTTCAACCTGAGCACGGCGATTCTGATCGCGCACGGGTGGCTGTACGTCGTCTACCTGTTCGCCGACTTCCGCCTGTGGAGCATCATGCGGTGGCCGTTCTCCCGGTTCATCGCCATTGCGCTCGGCGGCGTTGTGCCATTCCTGTCCTTCATCGTCGAGCATTACATGTCCCGCCGTGCGCGAAATGAAATCGCCGAACTCGAACTCGAAGAACGCGCCGCGCGCGTGGAGGCCCCCCAGTGAGCGAGACCCAGCAGAGACCCGTCCTCGTGGTCGACTTTGGCGCCCAGTACGCGCAGCTCATTGCGCGGCGCGTGCGCGAGGCGAGCGTGTACAGCGAGATCGTGCCGCACACGATCACCGCGGCTGAGGTTGCGGCGAAGAACCCGGTCGGGATCGTGCTCAGCGGCGGCCCGTCGAGCGTGTACGAGGAGAATTCCCCGACCCTGGATGCCGGCATCCTCGCCCTCGGGATCCCCGTGCTCGGAATCTGCTACGGGTTTCAGGTCATGGCGCAGCAGCTCGGCGGCGAGGTCAGCAACACCGGCCTGCGCGAATACGGCGCCACCACGGTCACCCTGACCGGCGACGACAGCAGCCTGCTCGGCGGCCAGCCCGCCGCGCAGACCACCTGGATGAGCCACGGCGACTCCGTGTCGAAGGCTCCGGCCGGCTTCGACGTGCTCGCCTCCAGCGCATCCACCCCCGTCGCGGCCTTCGCCAGCGACGAGCGCAAGCTCTACGGCGTGCAGTGGCACCCCGAGGTGGGGCACTCCGAGTTCGGCCAGAATGTGCTCGAGAACTTCCTGCACACCGCCGCGGGCATCCCGGCCGACTGGAACAGCGGCAGCGTCATCGCCGAGCAGGTCGCCCGCATCCGCGCGCAGGTGGGCACGGCCCGGGTCATCTGTGGCCTCTCCGGCGGGGTCGACTCCGCCGTCGCCGCCGCGATCGTGCACGAGGCCGTCGGCGACCAGCTCGTCTGTATCTTCGTCGACCACGGGCTGCTCCGGCAGGACGAGCGCCGCCAGGTCGAGGAGGACTACGTCGCCTCCACCGGGGTTCGCCTCGTGACGGTGGATGCCATCGAACAGTTCATGGATGCACTCGCGGGGGTCACCGACCCCGAGCAGAAGCGCAAGATCATCGGCCGCGAATTCATCCGCAGCTTCGAGGGCGCCGCCGAGGCGCTCGCGCTCGAAGCCGCGGCCGGGGGCGAAGAGATCAAGTTCCTTGTTCAGGGCACCCTCTACCCCGACGTCGTCGAGAGCGGCGGCGGCACCGGCACCGCCAACATCAAGAGCCACCACAACGTCGGTGGACTGCCGGAGGACCTCAAGTTCAAGCTTGTCGAGCCGCTGCGCGCCTTGTTCAAGGATGAGGTGCGGGCGATCGGCCGCGAGCTCGGGCTGCCCGAGGTCATCGTCGGCCGCCAGCCGTTCCCCGGCCCCGGCCTCGGCATCCGCATCGTCGGCGAGGTCACGCTCGAGCGCCTCGAGCTGCTGCGCAAGGCCGACGCGATCGCCCGCGCCGAGCTCACCGCGGCCGGCCTCGACGGCGAGATCTGGCAGTGCCCGGTCGTGCTCCTCGCCGACGTGCGCTCGGTCGGAGTGCAGGGCGACGGCCGCACCTACGGGCATCCGATCGTGCTGCGCCCGGTGTCGTCGGAAGACGCCATGACGGCCGACTGGACCCGCCTGCCCTACGACGTGCTCGCGCGCATCTCGAACCGGATCACGAACGAGGTTGCCGGGGTGAACCGCGTGGTGCTCGACGTCACGTCGAAGCCGCCGGGCACGATCGAATGGGAGTAGTAGTCGGGTCGATGCGCTAGACCCGTTCCGGCCGAGCTACCCGTTGTGGCGGCGATGCTCGGAGGAATAACTTGAACGCATGACCCAACCTCAGCGATCCCGAATCCGCTTCATGTCGCGCCTCGGCGCCGTCTCGCTCCTGTCCCTCGGCCTGGTCGTGGCCGCATCCGTCGCCCCCGCCACCGCATCGCCCGGAGCGACCCCCAAGGGTTCTGCCGGCGGCTCCTACGTCGCCATCGGTGACTCCTTCACCGCCGGCCAGGGCGCGGCCCCGTATCTGCCGGGACTCTGCCTGCAGAGCCAGTTCGCGAGCTACCCGGCGATCACCGCCGGTTCGAGCAGCTACCGCGAGGCCCTGAACTTCGCCTGCTCCGGCGCGGACACGACGGCCACGATCGCGCAGCTCGCTGCCATCGACCCCCGCACCAAACTGAAAGCATCACTCGTGACCATCACGGTGGGCGGCATCGACGCCGGATCCAACCAGGTACTCCAGGCCTGCGCACCCGATCCGGCATCGGCGCTGTGCGCGTTCGCGGTCGGCGCAGCAAGCGCCAACCTGCCGAACGTGGGTCTGGCGCTCGTCTCCACCTACAGCACCGTCGCTGCCGCGTTCCCGAAGGCGCGCATCGTCGTGCTCAACTACCCGCGGCTGTTCGACCCGAACTTCGGGCAGCTCGCGTCCACGATGAACGCGGCGACCGACGGGCTGAACGCGGCCATTGCCGGGGCGGTCACCGCAACGGATAACCCGCGAGTGTCGCTGACCGACGTCACGCAAGAGTTCGAGGGCCATGGCATCGGCTCTATCGACGGGTCTTACATCAGCTTCAACGGACCGTTCGACCCGGCCAGCTTCCACCCGAACGCGCTCGGTAACACCGCCGGATACTCCGCGGCGCTGCGCACCGACGGAGCCGTTCGGGGGCGCTGACCCCACCACACAAAAAAGGGCCGCCCCTCGGGGCGGCCCTTTCCGTGCGGCGTGGTGCTAGTTGCTGCCGCGCAGGATCGCGATGAGGCGCAGGATCTCCATGTAGAGCCAGACGACGGTGAGAATGATGCCGAACGCCGCCCTCCAGGCGAAGGAGCGGGGGGCTCCGTTGCGCACGCCCTGCTGCACTCCGTCGAAGTCGAGGACGAGCGAGTAGGCACCCAGCAGGATCACGAAAACGCCGAGGACCGCCCCGAGCGGAACCCCAGGAATGATCTCAATGCTTCGCATGCCGAACGGCTGGTC
>Ga0335397_10001705_pt1 | contig 29911 bp, 19 predicted proteins | sample MAT04_FD_205740 | JGI IMG/M metagenome (GOLD analysis project Ga0335397, IMG submission 205740) | Freshwater microbial communities from Lake Fryxell liftoff mats and glacier meltwater in Antarctica - MAT-04 (spades assembly) (version 2) ... | reverse complement strand
TCCATCAGAGATCCTGAACAAGCAAGACGAACTGATTGACTGGTGGGCGGAAGTTTTTCCTCCCGCAAAAGTCGATGACAAGGCGCCAGCAACGCCAGCAACGCCTGTTTCAGCCGGTGTCAGGGATATCGTCGATAAAGCGTCTGCCGCACGCAACGGTGACAAGTTTGGGCAGCTGTGGGCCGGTGACTGCAGCGCGTTCGGTGATGACCAATCTTCAGCCGATTTATCACTGTGTTCCATGCTTGCGTTTTGGTGCGCTGGGAATGCAGGATTGATCGATGAAGTATTCCGTGCATCCGGACTATGTCGCGACAAGTGGACGGAACGCGAAGATTACAGGTCAGCCACGATTCAGAAGGCAATTGACGGCTGTCGTGAATACTACCAGTGGGGACGGCAAACCCGCTCATCGCCGGTTCCGGCGAACGACGTAGCGGAACAATCGGTCGATCGTTCCTACAATCAGACTGACAGGAACGACATCGGCAATTCAAAATACTTCGCAGATACATACCGCGACGAGTTGCGCTACTGTGTTCCATGGAAGAAGTGGCACTGCTGGGACGGCTGCCGTTGGAAAATCGACGACGAGGATCGATCGTTGAAGCTCGCAAAAGAGCTGACAACCAAAATGTTTCTTGATGTATTGGATCATCGTGGCGACAACGATGGCGTCGGCGTCGCCCTCAAACATGTGTGTGCGACTGCCAAACTGGATCGGTTAAAAGCAATGATTACGTTGGCAGGCCCGGACATTCCAATCAGGGTATCAGAGATGGACACGAATCATTGGATCTTGAATTGCACAAACGGTTTGGCTGACCTGAAAACCGGCAGGTTGCTGCCACATGACCGCCGCTTGGCTATAACAAAACTTTGCCCAAGTGAGTTTCAACCCGATGCCGAGTCACCGTTATGGAAGCAGTTTCTTCGGGACGTGTTCATTGATGACGAATTGATCCAATTCATTCAACGACTGTTCGGGTACTGTCTGACCGGCGACGTTTCTGAACAAAAGCTGCCGATTTTCTTCGGGACAGGTGCAAACGGAAAATCGACGCTTTTGAATGCTTTTATGGACACAGTTGGAATGGACTACACGATGCAGTGTATGCCTGACTTCCTGATGAAAAAGAAGTGGGAAGGGCATCCGACCGAAAACGCCAGGCTCTTTGGACAACGGTTTGTCTCCTGCGTTGAGACAGATGCATCGTGCGACCTCGCTGAATCGAAAGTGAAAATGCTGACCGGCGGGGAAAGAATCAATGCCAGAAGAATGAAAGAAGATTTTTGGCAATTCGATCCGACTCACAAGATCGTCCTATGCACCAATCATCGCCCAGTCATCAAAGGCACCGACGAAGGCATCTGGCGTCGCGTGCTGCTGGTGCCATTCCGTCAACACTTTGATGAGTCAAGGCAGGACAAGCATTTACTCGAAAAACTGAAGAACGAACGAGTCGGAATCCTGGCGTGGGCCGTTCGGGGTTGCCTTGAGTGGCAGCGCATCGGCCTGAACCCTCCGAAGTTGGTGTGCGAAGCCACAGCGGAATACAGAAAATCCGAGGATCTAATCGGACGATTTCTTGAACATCGCTGTATTTTTAATCGGGCACACTCCATCAAATTTAGTGACCTTTACAACGCATTAGAGTCATTTGGGCGAGATTCCGGCGATGTGGTGCCTGACAAACGCACTGTCGGGATCCGATTGGCAGAACGGGGGTTTGAGAAATTCACGTCCAACGGCACGCACTATCGCGGCCTGTTACTCAGAAATTCAGAGTCGCCAGTGGTCGATGTGGAATGAACGGAATGATCTTCCTTATTGTTTTCACAGCGGGGGATTATAGGGAGTAACATGGAAGATCATTCCGTTCGTTCCGTAAACCCGCCAGTTCGGATGAAAGGACGGAATTCTCGCCTTTTTGGCGTTGCCGCTTGGAACGATAGTCTCGAAAATCGCTGCAAACATAAAGACTGTGGCTTGTTACAGTGCCACCGTCGAAGAGTCCATTTTCAGCGTCTTCTGGCAGCGACGCGCAGACGAGACGTAAAATGACCCCCAACCCCACCGGCACGCACAAAATTTGTTCGCGGTGTGTTCGATCGTTCCCAGTGACCGAGTTTCGCCGCCGGGCAAAGAATTCCGACGTGCGAATGTCCGATTGTCGCGAATGTCACTCAATCGCTGAGCGGGATCGCCAGCGCAGGCACCGTCAACGCGAGAACGGCATGATCGTGGGGAAATATGCCAGCCAGATTGCAAGGTCGCGAAAGTTTGAGCGTACAAACAATTTGCTCGAAGCGATGGTGCGGTCTCTCGGCGGAGCGAACAATTTCTTGGCTTTCTGGAAGGCGGAAATTGACCGCGTTTCGAGTCGGAAACGGGTCACATGCAGAGTATTGCGATTCGCAGAATTGATCGTTGCTGCCGATGTCGCAGCGACGCGAGGAAAGCCTGCTGCCGTCAAATATACGCGCGCAGATGCTCAAGAGGCGATCCGGCTGGTATTCCTGAACGAGCCTGGTCTCGTGGCGGCAGCAGCACGCCAGGTTGGTGTGATGGTCGTGTGGGCGGAGGATGTTCAGACGGCATCAACCTGACGGATTGCCTTTCGATTTCCAACCATCCGATTTGCACGGACCACGTCAGCATTGTATAAACTTGCTGTGCCTCAACATCGCGGGCGGTTCTCCGAATTTAGGAGAAAAAATGAGGACGGTCTGTATCGGTTGAACTCATATTCTCGCGAACACCTCAAAAAAAACGATGGTTCGCTAATTCACCAGACGAACATCCCTTGCCCGGCGGTTTAGTTAAAGGTAAACTTCATGCCCTTGCCAACTGAATCCGATAGAAGGGTGGCAAAAGGGCAGTATGGCACGGTTGAATTCGCCGTAATGCATGCGGACAGAATGTCGGAAGCGTGGCACTGGAAAGAGAAGCTTCCGGAAAAAAAATGGCTTTCGTTCAAGGTCCTGTTTCAACGCTTGCTCGATAAAGGAGAAATTCACAACGTAGAGCAATTCAAATACCTCACAAATGAGATATGTGAATTCAAGCGTGGCGGCGTCAGATTGTTGTGTTATCGCGATGGAATCCGCTTCTTTCTGACGAACACTCTCAAAAAGAGTGGGCGGAAGAATATTGAAAAAGACATTGAGCGATCAAAGACAATTGGAGAGGGGCATTTAGCATGGGAAAAATCGCAAAAAAAGAAACTCAGAGAACAATGACGAAGCGAGCAAGTGTGGCGGTGCCAATTAAAATATCTGCCGATGCGAACAATCTTTTATGGAACCGAGAAGCGGCCATCCTTGATACAACAGAGTTGCTTTGTGAGTTGATGAAAGAGGCGGGTGTCAGTCGCGCAGATCTTGCTGCTCGTATGGGCACAACAAAGAGCAATATTACGCAGATTCTTGACGGGTCGCGAAATATGACAATCCGTACGGTATCTGATGTGATGACTCATTTGGGCCATGAATTCCGAGCCTCGTGCAAGGATCGGGAGACGAAAACACCGCCCTATGCGGTCTATCGAGTTATCGCTGAAATTCAAATACCAATGAAGGACATCTCACCTGCATTTAATGCAATCCCACAAAATATTGAGCTTCAGCCAATGGTTGAATATCCGGATGGGAAATCACTTCTGACCTCACTCGTGCCTTGCCAATTGGCAGGTGCTTGACATGGCTAAAAAACAATCGAAAAAGCGAATGACGTCGAAGGCCGCCACTCGCACACAGTTGGACCTTTCACTAAAACTCCACGTCATTCGACTCTTCGACAGTAAATCCGAACAGGCAATTCTCGCCGCACGACCACTGTCAAAATTTACATTGAATGCGTCGTGTGAGGCTGCTGAACCAACAAATCAGGGTGAAGCCTACATCTTGAGTTATCGCGTAGGGTCGGAGATTCTCTGGGCTAGCAATCCAGAAGATAGTGGCGAAGGTTCCCGAGTCACCGCTGCTTGTAGATATGAAGTGCAGTTTATGGTGGATCGCCAGCCATCCACAAAAGAGGTAGAGGAAGTAGCGAATGTGGCTATGAATTGTTGCTGGCCATACATGAGGGCGTTCATTTCTGTGCTTCTAAAAGAAATGGGGCAACCTCCAATCATCTTGCCGCTTCTGAAGATTGACCCAAAGCATGGCGTGCAGTTTTTGACACCCACAAGTGGTGGGGTTTCGCGGCCAAAATCTGAATGACAAACAGTTGACAAGAGTGTATCCGACGTCACTGTTTGGTGTTATTGGAAATCCCCGGTGCTTCGGGTAATGTAGCCTCGCCCAAACTTCTGAGTGATGTGCGTCGCGCGCCGTCCGCTGCTAATTCCTGTGTCTCGCGATAAATATCCGCCACGCCCATATAGCTGCGTTATCGTCGTGCTACCATCAGAACGATTTGTGATGTACCCGCCACGTCCATATGGCCGTGTGTAACTGGTAACAGAGCGATAATCTCCTGCCTCTGCTTCAGTGACCGCGAACTGAAGGGCGATGACGGTGGTTGTTGCGATCGCCGTGAACAGAATGAACTTTTTCATCTGAGTCTCCATTGAGTTAATTGAACTGACTCCAACACGAATACGAACAACCCCCTGCACTTCGGAGTAAGTTTCAACAGGGACATCATCTTTTGACGAAAATAGTTGGGGAGACAATGAATCAGGAAGTGGGAATTCGCGGGGGCGATGATATCACGATTCCCATCGGGGGCGGTTCGTAATCCTTGCCAGTAAGCGGAGCAATGGGTGGCTTGTCTGATTGATGAACTTGATGCTCAAAGAGATGGTCTGGGACTCCATTGAGGAAATATGATTCCTCCGCCTCTGCCTCGCCAGAGCCATCCGGGGGGGTCTGGTTTTCGTAAGCCCAAAGTCTATAACCCTGTCTGGTGACAATCAGTTCGTCTTTTGCTCTCGTCAGAGCGACATACAGAACTCGTCGCTCCTCTTCAACTTCCTCTTGGTTTCCCACCACCCGTGTTAATGGATAAGCGCCAGGGGAGACGTTGACAGCGTAGCATACTTCGCGCTCCGTACCTTTTGCGGAATGAACTGTGATCAAGGTGACCTTGTCAACCTCTGGTTTATATATGACCTCCGTTTCAAAAACAGGATCCAAAACGTACTGCTCCAGAAAAGCGGAGATCGATCCATGTCCTTCCGCCAGCTTTTCCACCAGCGGGAAGTCTCGCAGCCGTTTATCCCAGTTTAAGTGGTACTCTTTCGCAAGGATGTCCTGCATTCCCCGAACTGCGGCTGCAAATGCCATCGCAACATTCTGCTGGAGGTTTTTCACCACTTCAATCACTTCCACAACTCCGGGCGGAAACTTTGGTTCTTTGACGAGTCGTCGTATACAGTCATCCAGCAACTCGAATTCCATCAGTTCCTCCGTCAGCCTGGTCACAGTCTTTTCGCCAACCCCCGGCCATAGCTTAAGGAATCGCATCCATGCCAGTTCATCCTGAGGATTGGCAACGATTCGCAATACTGACAACACGTCGCGTACATGAGCCGTTGCGAACAGTGCCACACCTCCAATGAGTACGTATGGAATTTCTTTTGCGAGCAGTGCCGCCTCAATTTTTCTGGCTGCATAGGCAGTCCGAACCAATATCATGTGCTCTCGCCAAAGCGCCCCCTCCTGCCGACGCACTAACAAATCTTCCGCGATCCACCGCGCTTCTTCCCAGTCGTTGGCGAAGGTGTGCAGTTGCGGTAGTCTTCCAGCTCCCCGAATGCCTACAAGAGTCTTGTCATAATTCAGTGGGCTTTGTGAGATCAACCAGTTGGAAACATCAAGTATTTCCTGTGTCGAGCGATAATTCTGTTCGAGCTTCAAGGTGATCGACGGACTGACGTGTTCCGAAAACGAATGAACGCTCCAGAAGTCGGCTCCTCGGAACCCAAAGATTGACTGTGCGTCATCACCGACGCAGAACAGATTCACATCGTTTTGAAGTGGAGTCAGCAGTTTCCATTGTAGTGGGTTTGTGTCCTGCACCTCATCTACGAGAACGTGATCATAAAGGCTTCCCACCCATGCGCATGCTTCGGGTGATGTCGAAATGCGTTGGGCAACAACATCAAGAACATCGTCATAGTCAAGATACTTACGATCTCGCTTGCGTTTTTCATATGAAAGCATGACTTTGCCAATGACCTCCAGATGCTTAACCCATTTTGGGGCGTCTTTCTCAAGTGTTGCCTCGAGTGTTTGGATCGTGTTCCTTGCGAATGAGTAAAAATCACAGAGTTCGTTGGCTGGCGGTAGTTGCTCTGCTGTCGCTTTGCCACGGAAGAGTTTGAACAATTGATTTTGATCTTCACGATCTATGCAAGAAAAGCCTCGATACCCAAACACAGCAGGTGCCCGGAGTCTGAGGGACGTACACCAGGTATGAAACGTTGAGGCTCGCAGACCGTTCGCTCGATCGCCAAGTTGAAGGCGCACTCGTTCCACGATTTCATTAGCAGCGCGCCGAGTGAACGCCAGAATTTGAATTCGGTCTGCTGGAGTAGAATTGGAAATAAGCCAAGCTGCGCGGGCAACGATCGTTTTTGTTTTCCCGCAACCTGCGCCCGCAAGAACCAATGCGTGCTGCGCCGGCATAGATGCTGCGGCCCGCTGCGAATCGTTCAGTTCTTCAAGAAGTGAGTTGATGGACATTTAGAGTCCTTGAAAGTGAACGAGCGCCTGAAGTGGTGTATTTGCACCCAAGGAAGCGAATCAGGACACTGGCATAATGGTCACAAAACACATCAGAAAACTGAGCATCGCATCACCTCATAAACGTCCGAACGCGGGTTCACAATCAGGATTGACCAATTGAACCTTGCCACCTAGGTGCCGACAATACCTCTTCCGAAGCAATTGGTCACGCAATTCGGAATCATTTTGTTTCAATTTTTTTCAACCGAGCGACGTCCCGAATCAATCGTCTTTCGCTTCAGATATTTCGTGACGAGATCGATTCGGCCTCGATCCTGCATCACACTGGAATTGCGAAGCCGGGCCAGAATATTGCCTCAGGATGCCGATCAACCCAGTTTTGATGAGAGTGAACTGCAACCGGTCTTGAATCAGGCAGGCGGGCCGATGAAGCCACGCCCGATGACCATGCTGATCAATGGGATTGACCTTCGGCGTGACTGCGGGCGGTCCTCAGACGTCACCACCCGCAGTGTTCCGGTCGATGCCTCACACTACTCCCTCGGCATCGCCCAGGGCAATCAGTTTCTGTTGAACCTTTGCCGGCAGATCAGAGCAGGCGAGAATCAACTCCCGAATTTCACGCCACTTTGCACCGCATTGGATATCCAATGCACCGGATTCTGCACCGCCTCGGCAGGAATCAGACATTTCCCCAGCGTTTCCGGCAGTGATTCGAATCCCTCCGCCGCTACTGGAAACCCCGGAAAACATTGGTTTTTCGGGGTTTTTTGACGTATTGGCCGAAAGTGGCCAGTTTGGTGGCCAGCCGATTTGCTGGAGTTTTCATCGTTCCCATGCTTCGCATCATTCCCATGCAATTGGTCAAAGCAGCTTCCTTCCAGAGGACGTTGCCGATGATGTTGAAGGCTTGTTCAAACATGAGCGGTGAGAAGTGAAGCTGGTTGGCTTGGCTGCCAGCGAGCGAATCGTTAGTCAGACGTCAGCACCTGGCGGATGGGAATTCGCAGGGAGGCATAGATCGGGAATACGGCGGCAAGCGTGCCGATAACCAGGACGGCACCAAGTGTCATTCCCAATTCCATCCATGGAACATCCGCGCCAGTACTTCGCAGATGCGGCAGCATGGCTATCAGAGCGGCGGCGGAACCGGTAAGAATGCCCCAGAAAAGCAACATCGTATTTTCGGCCAGCACCAGCCAGACGATGCGAGTCCAGCGAAAGCCAAGCGATCGCAGCAACGCGATCTCAGCACGACGCTCAATCACATTCCGCATCATCACGGCGGCCAGTCCGAAGGTTCCCACCAGTAACCCCAGTCCGCCCAGCATCTGGAATGTTGACAGATACGTGTTCTGAACGGCCAGGAAATCAGCAAGCCGGCGACTGACACGTTCTGTGTCCATTCCATAGGGCTGAAGCGCGGTTTCAATCGCCAATGATGCCTGATCGACAGACGCTTCGGCATCGGCTGTTTCGATCAGGAAATAGCGGGCACCGGAAATATCCGGAGCGATGCGTTTGAGATTACTGTCGGACATCACCAGCACTCCCTGAAGAATGCTGCTGTCCAGCATTCCGACAATCTGCAATGCGAACTGCGGATGCTGAGCATCCGGGGCCAGGATCATACCACCCATGCCTTTTTTCAGGCTGAACTGCAGAGTGTTCATGTCGCCGATCACAGGGATCACAGGCAGTGACATTTTTGCTGCGGGCAACGAATGACTCGACCATTCCGTGTCGGGCAATTGTTCGGTCAGTCTGGTCCACGGGTTTTCCCCCGGCGTATCGGCAAATCGAAACCCACCACGTTTGATGAAATCGTCGGTTGCTCCCAGCAGCGTGGGCAGTGTGGCCTGAAACAAGTTCAGGCAACTTGCATCCTGTCCTGGCTGCGTCCGAAAACTGTAGACTGTTGTATTGACCGGCAACGTTGTTAATACTGACGTATTCAGATTCAGTCGTGTTCGCCCTTCGGCTGTGTTTATGTCGAACAGGACCGGCAACGACGATTCAGCAACCAGTGAAAACCCGCCGTTGCCCGATTTCAGTATCGGCGTTTCCGACGCAGGATTTCTGCGACCAGCAGCGACGGCGACAATGACGAATGTTGCGCAAGCGATGAGTGCTGTCGTGAGCAGACTCCTTTGTGGATTTCGAGCCGCGTTTGCCAACGACAATCCGGTGAGACTGGAAATCTGTAAACCTTCGACCGCATCGCCCGTTCGCCGTCGAAGACGACTACGCAATAGCAGCAGCCCGAAAGCAAGCCACGAAAAACCAGCAACGAAAAATCCAATTACCTTCCACGACATTCCGCCAAACACTTCGTTTTCAGGAAGCAGTTTCGTCACGATCGCGGCAGGCAGGCCGATGGCTGCACACAGCGACAGCAGCAAACTCATTCGCAGAACGAAATTCCAAACTGGTCGCTGGCTGGCGGGAAGATTGTCCGACGTCAGCCCGGCAAGCAGTTCCCGCGGACCGCGTTGAGAACTTTTCCGCACCGCGTTCCAGATCACGATGGCGGACAGCACCAATGAGATTCCCGCTGCCGTCAGCAACCGCATGGGCTGCACGTCCAGTTTCAGAAACTGAGTCCCGATCGCGCCAATCCACCACGTTGTCAGTCCATAGATCATCAGCTTTGCAAAGTACACGGCAGCCATGGCCCCGATGAGACTTCCGCAGAACGCGACCGCAGTGCCTTCGCCGACAAAGAACCACCGCGCGCGACGGGCGGGGAAACCGACGGCTTCCATTAAACCAATCTGAGCCACTCGCTGCTGAACGCTGAGCTGAAACATCAACGCAGCCAGCAGGATCGCTGACAGAATCAGGAAGAAGCTGAACCCGAGAAACAACTGTGTAAAATCGTTCGCTCCGACTGCCGCCTGCAATCCTTCAGCGCGGACGGATCGAAATCCGAGGCCAAGTTTAAGCGGATTCACCAGCGGCTGCATTTCGGTCGCCAGTCGTTCGCTGAGCAAATTCAAACGATCCATCGGCAGTGCGGTCCCCGGTGAGGCGACTCGAATCGACGTGGCTCGCCCAAATCGGCTGCTCCAGAGTGTCTCTGCGGTTGCCAGCGACACAAACGCTTTGGGAGTCGCTTTGTGAGCTTCCCAATAGGCATCATCACGCGATGTGATCCGACTCATTTCCATTTCAAACGGCTGGTCCCAGTCGCTGAAAGAATCCACGTCCGTTACGCCTTTGACGAAGGGCGACAGATCACGGTTGATCGAGACTGGATCTTCTGACTTCAGAATACCCTTCACGACAAAACTCTGATGCGTTTCCGGCAGATCACCGTGACTGCCGACATCGTGCCACCGTGCTTCGACAGCGTCACCTGACTTGACCTGAAGATCTTCCGCCAGCCATGCTGAAAAGATGATCTCATTGTCTTTCAGTTCCGGCACCGGCTGGTCATCATTCAGCCGAAATGGTCCCAACGGTGCAGATTGCTGAAAGTCAAGTCCGGCAATAATGGAATACATCGAATAGCGAATGTTCGGGTCCGTGCGCTCTGCAGCATGAATTTCGTTGATCAGATACACCAGAGTCGGAGCAGCCTGCATTCCCAGTTTGTCTGCCGCCTTCAGCACGGCTTCAGAGATGGCGTCTTCCAGAATCATGCTGTCACTTTCGATCGACAGAAATCCGCTGGTCTCGACTGGCCGCGCGCGAAGCCCGAGATCTGCCATCGTCAACGACTTCTGCAACTGCGTCACCAGAGTGGAAGCATTGGCCGTGTCGGAATCGATCAGCGCCCTAAGCGCGACATCCGAACGCACATCGATTTTCGCTGGACGTTGATCGCTGCCGACAAAGATTGTGTTCACCCGTGCTGGTCGGGCAATCGGACTGCGTCGCGAAGCGTCGCGCGCGTTCAGATTCAGTCGCTGCTGAAATGTGGACAGTGAGACAAAAGCGTTAGAGGGAAGTTGTTGAGCCGGCTGCAGTGAAAACCGTGACGCCCCGGCAGATTCCGGCAATACGCCTTCTACCGTGAGAATAATTTCCAGATTGATGTTCTCACGTTCGCCCAGCAGACTGTCGCGAGGAATTGAAGAAGGCCGTTCCACCCAGACCGAGACCGTGTCGCCAATCGCGGCGTTGAGTTCCGTTGCTGTGCGAAAGCCAAGGACAATTCCGGATTCCTGCGGCGGTGCCACATTTGCACAATCCAGCAACGTCCAGTCTGCAGCGCGCAGCCCAAGCACTGAGACTGACGTCGCACGACGAATTTGCCCATCCTCGGTTTTCTTTTCAACGCTCCCCGGAAGCAGGAGACCCGGAGCCGTGTGGGACGTTTTCCACAATTCCTGATCGGACCCGGAAAGTTCGTCTGCCAGCGATTCACGCACAAATCGCGGCGAATGGAGAATATGGCTAATCCCTCCCAATCGACTAAGCGTCATCTGACGCAGACTGATTCTCACAGAATCGCCGACAATCAACGATCCACCGATGACCGCTGTGGAAACAGCAACGGCCAGCAGGACCACAAGATGTGAACGCCGATAAAATACAATGCTGCGAAGGATAAACTGAAACATCTCACGATTGTATCCATTGACCGCTCGTCGTGCAAAAGGCCGTGAAAATCCGGCTTGAGTCAATTTTCCCGATGGGAGTACATTACGCGTGGACGCTGTCCACATCAGTTCCTCCACTGGATCAGAAAATGACTTTTCCTGCATCGACAACTTTGTCTCGTCTGCATTGGACCGTGATTGCTGCCATGCTGCTGTCTTGCAGCTCGTCCGTCACACTCGTGTTGCTGGGATGTCAGCAGGTTCCGATGACAAATCGCAAGCAGGTGCTGCTGTCGTCGGAAGCCAAAGAAAACGAAATGGGGTTGACGGCGTACCAGGAAGTTCTGAAATCGGAACCGCTGACGAAGAATGAAAAGGCCGTCGAGATTGTGCGTCGAATCGGCCAGCGAATCGCAGCGGTGGCGAATCGACCGGACTTCAACTGGGAATTCAACGTCATCGAATCAGAGACTCAGAATGCTTTTTGCCTGCCAGGTGGCAAAGTTGCGGTGTATACGGGCATTCTTCCTGTTTGTGAAAACGAAGCCGGACTTGCCGTGGTGATGTCGCACGAAATCGCTCATGCAATCGCTCGACATGGCGGTGAACGAATGACGTATCAGGCGGCTCAGAATGCCGGGAAGTCAGCCGTAGGATACGTGATGCAAAAACAGGATGAGCAGAAACAGAAGATCGTACTGACGGCCTACGGAGCCGCGTCGGAATATGGCGTCATCCTCCCATACAGTCGCAAACATGAAATGGAAGCCGACCAGATTGGTATCATGTTGATGGCCAAAGCTGGCTACGATCCGTCTGAAGCTCCTGTGTTCTGGGAAAGATTTGCCAGTTCCAAACCCGGTGCGGCACCAATGGAATTCATGTCCACCCATCCATCCGACGCCCACCGTGCCACCGCACTGCGTGAACTGCTGCCTTACGCGATGACGTACTACGAAAAAGCAGACGAAAAAGTGGGACTCGGCGAATCAGTGCCGTAACTTGAAAAATCGTCTTTCATCAATCGGCAGAATCTGCTACTTGTTCCGCCGAAGTGCGATGTGATCGCTCCGCAGGAGGCGGAGTCGAAAATTGATTTTCCCGATGCGGGAAGGGATTCCCATGCAAAGTTCTCTGTGGAAATTACTGACAGTCGTAGGCATTATTGGCATCGGAACTCTTGTAGTTCTGGAAGTCCAAAGTCGCCTGCCGATGCCCGATCGTGCGTCGCAAACTGCCGATTCTGTTGCGGTTTTGGCCGCAGATGGTATCGCTGGCAATGACGTCATTCCAGACGCCACAACCGATCTGGATGCGATGCTTTCCGGTGCGGAAACATTCGACGATGCGGACTTCGCTTTGCAGGAACCTGCGTCCGTTAGTAATAGTGGTTCTGGTGAGCCATCAACAGGAGTGCAATCACCAGGTGCGCAATCGACAGGTGGTCAGGCTTTTGTCGGTGTCACTCCAGTCAATCGCACGGTACGGAAAGATACACTGACCGACGACGAAAATCCGTTCAATCGCGAACCTGCAGCCAGCGGCGATCCAGCAACGGAGAGTGCTCCGGTGGTCGCGGCACCTCAGGCAAATTCCCGCACGGTGATTCAGCCCACAAGTTTTGTCAGCAGTTCTCCAGCAGCGAATTCCGCAATTAAATCGAATTCCGTTACGACTGCAAATACCAGTAAGACAGCAAACACGTCGCCCACAATGTTCTTCAGCGGTAGCGGTGGTACGAACGCCGCCGCAGATGTTCAAACTTCGAACGCTGCGGATTCGTCCGTCGCGGTACGGACTGCTGAAACAATAACGACTTCAGGCAACAATACGGCTGTCGCAAATACGCAGGTCGATTCAGAGATCCCCGATCTGTTCGTGCCGGATCCGTTGCCGGAACTTGGCGGGCCACAGCAACCATCTGTCCCTGCCGCCAAACCCGATGACGACTTGCCTTTGATGGAGACGCCAGGCTTCGACGCTGATCCTCTGCCGAGCTTTGACCCTGAACCGAAACCCGTGTCTCCGACCAATCCACGGCCGGATTTCGGGACTCCTCTGTCAAATCCCGGCGGCAATGGGAACTCCCCTTCGTTGCCGAGCGATGAAAACGTTCGCTTCTTCGAACCTGATGAACCCGTTCCAACACCTCCTGCTGACAACGGTGGATCAAGACCAGAACCTCGGCGAGACCTGCCCCCGGCATTCGAACTGGACCCTGTTCCCGATCTCGACCGACCTCGCACCGTGCCACCCCGCACATTGCCTGACACAACGACGCAACCAGAACCGCGTTCAACGCCGCTCCCAGCACCGCGAGATCCCCGAGAGGACGATTTTCCGACTCCCAGTTATCCTGATCGAAACACCCGTCCTGACATCAACAGTTCACCGTTCGATTCACCGCCGCGTCGTCCCATTGAGTCCACCGATCCTCGGGATCTTCCCGCGATCAGCGATCGCCCGACGCGGCCCGATCGTGAACGGGATCCCGGCCTCAGAGACTTTCCTGGCACTTCGCCGAATGGAGTCGATCGCGAAACTCCAGAAGTCATGCGGCCTCAGTTGACCATTCAGAAGCGCGCACCGGACCAGGCGACCGTCGGTGTGTCGCACGAATACACCATTCTCGTCTCAAATGACGGTGATTCGCCAGCGTATGACGTTGTCGTCGATGACTATCTGGGTGACAGTGCCAGACTTGAAAACTCAAAGCCAACGGCCGAATTCGATCGTGCAACTGGAAAACTGAAATGGACGATCGCAGAACTCGCGCCGCGGGCCAGACAGGAAATCCTTGTCCGGATCACTCCGACAGGCGAAGGAACTCTCGATGGTATTGCGACTGTTCGCTTTAAGGCTCAGGTCAAAACGGCAACTGTCATTACGGCTCCAAAAATCACGCTGGAAGTCACCGGGCCTGCGGAAGTAAAAGTGGGTGACGAGGTCCAGTTGCGTTATGTTATTCGCAACAACGGCACCGGAGACGCTCGCAATGTCATTCTGCGAAGTGTCCTGCCACCGGGCTTAAAACATTCTGAAGGCGGTGATCTGGAATACGAAATTGACAACCTGCGGGCCGGTGATCGCGAAGAGATTGATCTGACGGTAATTGCTGCCGAACCAGGCAGTCTGCGTACAGTGTCTGAAGTCACAATGTCGGGTGTCTCTGCTGACCGTGCGACGTCCGAGATCGACATTATCGGATCGCAATTGTCCATTCAGAGACTGGGACCAGATCGCCGATACGTCGGTCGCACAGCGACGTTCCAAAACATCGTTGTCAACGAGACGAATTTCGAAGCAACCAACGCCATCGTGACTGAACAGATACCTGAGGGAATGCGATTTATCTCCGCCGACAACGGTGGCGAGTACAACGCACAGACGGGGCGCATCCGTTGGGCGATCAACCGTTTGCTTCCTCACAAGCAAGCGGTCCTGCAGGTGGAACTCGAAGCTGTGTCCGCTGGTCCGCAGCAGACCGTTGTTGAAGTCGCCGAAAGCGCTGGATTCCGCAGTCAAGCCATGGAAAACACAGTAGTCACCGTTCAGGACTACGAAAACATGACGGCGGATATCAGTCGTCAGGACGCTCCTGTCGCGGTGGGTGAGACCTTTGGATTCACAATCACCATCGAAAATCGCGGGACTGCGGTGGCTCGCGGCGTCGAAATGGTGGTCAATGTTCCGTCCGAAATCTCCGTCAAAGCGGCTGGTACAAGAACAAACCCCGCTCGACGCATAGGCAATTCTGTTCACTACGCTGTGGTTGAATCCATTCAAGCGGGCGAGAAAATGGCGTTTGAGCTGAAACTTCAGGGAGACCGACCTGCTCAGAATGCCCTCGTTCGAGCGTCCCTCAAGTATGAACACCTGACTGAGCCGCTCATCGCGACGGAATCTGTCACGATTTTTGAATGATGCTTACCAAACCATTCAGGAACGGATGTGGCAGAGTAACCGGGTTCCGGCAAAATCCGCCGACGTAGACTGTACGCGGTCTGGCAAGAGTGGTTTTTTCGTTTAACCCGACCCAACGGGTGGCTGGTGAACCACGTAGACCACGACTGCCTCGCCGCTGGCTCGGGTTAAACGGGGAAATTGAATACTACCAGCGTTTGGAGATCTCGAAAGCATCATTCTGAACCGCATGGATGCTGATATACCTTTGACGCCTGATAATTTGAGGCAGAAATTCCGGCCTTGATCGGTTTTCGCAAGAAGGCTTATGATTCGGCTCCTGTCCCCCCATTTCTCTGCCCGCACCGCGCCCCCCCTTTCGATGATCGCTGATTCGCACCCGATTTGTCGATTCTCAGGGTGAATTCTTTGGTTCCATTTCTTCCACCAACATCGATTTCAACATCGACATTGCAGACAGGCAAGGTCTGGGCTTCGACAGTGATTGCGCTGTTGCTGATCGGATCAGGGGTTGGTTGCAAGGGGACCAGTGTCAAGGAAGACAATCCTGTCTTCACATCCGCTCCGCCACGACGTTCACTAGTCAATCAGGACGCCGATGCTGAAGAACAGCGATTGGTTCAGCGAGCCGATGCGAATACAGACGGTGTTGTGCCGGTGTCGTACCACGAGATTGGCGTCACTCCGCTGACAGGCTCCAGTATTGTTGCGACAGTCAACGGTAAGCCTGTGTTCGTCGATGATATTCTGGGTGGTGTCCGCCACAAGATCGAAGCCGATCCAAATCTTACGGACGAACAACGTCAGATGATTCTTCTGCAGTCACTTCGCGCGAGGACTCGGGAATACGCGGAAGATGAACTCGTGGTTCAGGCGCTTGAAGCCACGATCCCCGAGGACAAACGGAAGATCATCCGTGAGTCCCTGGAACCTGCGTTTCAGGAAGTTTGCCAGAAGATGATGAAGGATAATAAGATGACGGCCGACGATGAACTGGACCGTTGGCTTGAAGACCAGGGGTTCACTCGTCGAGAAATGAAAGACACGTTTGTTCGGCGACAGTTTGTTGTCGGTTATGTCCAGTCAAAAATGCAGGTACCAAAACAGATTGATCGCGCTGTCCTGGTCAAACATTATCAGGAACATGTCGGCGAATACACTCCGGATGAAGAAGTTCGATTTGCAGAAATCGTGGTGCGATTCCGGGATCACGGAGGCCGCGAGGGTGCCGAAGAAATCATGACTCAGGCTGTTCAGCGTTTACGGCAGAAAGAAGATTTCGGTGCGGTCGCTAAGGAATTGTCGGACGTCCTGAGTGGTGAGAAACGCGGCGACATCGGCTGGATCAAACGCGGATCACTCGCGGATAAAGAGCTGGAAGCGATGCTCTTTGAAATGCCGTCCGGCTCCATGAGCAGCGTGCAGGTGCGAGACGATCGTTTTGAGGTTTACAAAGTTATCGATCACCGTCACCCGACAACGGTCGCGTTTCAGGCAGTGCAGAAGGAAATCGAGAGCAAGCTGATCGGCCAGCATCGGGAAGAGGCTCAAAAACAAGTTCTGTCTGACCTTCGTGCGAAGGCGAATATCGTCACGATCTTCGACGGCGAAAAGCCCGTGGAGAAAACCGCGCGCCGTTGATGCTTATGTTCCCAGCGAAGGCTTTGTCTTTGCTGTTGTCGTTCTCATGTCTTTTGCAAAATCGCCAACATTCCTGGCGGCTTCAGCACTGTTGCGAGCGTCGGCCATTCGGCGGACGATCGCTGAACCGACGATGATTCCGTCCGCCACGCCTTCCAGAGATGCGACTTGCTCCGGACTGCTGATACCAAAACCGACCGCCAGCGGCAGTTTTGACTGGCTTCGGAGTGACTTCAGTTGTTCGATCAACTCTCGTGGAAGTTCCTGTCGCACACCCGTCGTGCCGGCAACGGAAATGCAATAGAGAAATCCCGTCGATGCGGCCAGAATGTCCTTAGTTCTTGCGGCTGTTGTGGTTGGTGCTATCAGTTGCACAACATCCAGCCCATGTTGCTGCGCCGCTTTGACAACGTCCTGCGCTTCGTCGGAGGGAAGGTCCGGAATGATTAGCCCGCTGAACCCAGCCCTGGCGGCGTGTTCAACAAACAGTGCAGTGCCGTGGCGGAAAATGATGGCAAACGAAACCATCGCCAGCACGGGCGGCATCTCGTCAGATTTCAGGGACTCCATCATTCGGAAGATCGCGTCGACCGTAATACCATTGTTGAGTGCTCGGGTGTACGATGCTTGGATCACTGGACCATCTGCGATCGGATCGCTGTACGGAAATCCCAGCTCGATCAGATCCACCTGAGCGTCCCGCAGAGACCGAAGGACGGCAGCCGTGGTCACCAGATCCGGATCACCGGCAGTGACAAATGGCATAAAGGCCATGCGGGATTCGCGGGCCGCAGTTTGAAACGCTTCAGAGATTGGTGACATGAAACAAAGTTTCCTGGGACGGTCGTGCGGGAGTTTGCACGAGGTATAACGTGGAAAAAGGTTGTCGCCAACTGTCTGGGTTTTGATCTATTGTGATTTCCCTGCAGTAAACGCAGAATGCGTTGTGTGGGAACAGTCGCCATTCAGGAGGTATCGCCGTGCTGCGTTCATTGTTGAGTATTCGCTTAGAAACAACTGCCGTGGCTAAGTTCGCCAGAACGTGGATTTCTGCGGTCATTGATCGCGTTGGCAGCCGCTTACCGAGAATCGTCTTGATGACGCCAGTGATTCTGCTGACACACTCAATTCCGCACGCAATCGCTGATGAATCAGAAGCACCGAATCGGACTCTGGACATAGTTGTTCTGATCCAGCCTCAGCCGTCGTATCGTGTCAAAGCTCAGGAATGGGGCCGCGTTTTTCAGGAGCTTGGATACAGCGTCAGGTTTCGCGAACCTCGCGCTAGTGAAGCACTTCGGATCGAAGATCAGGACCGTGATGACTTTCTGGCAACGCAGGTAGTTGCAGCAATGGAGGCCAGTGGATCGATTCAGATTGGCGGCCAAAAATTCGATATTAACAATACAAAACAGTTGACACTGGCCCTGGAAGAAATCAAACGGCACGGAGCAAAAGGTCCGCCGAACAGCAACCCCACCTGGGGACTGACGGACGAACAATTCAAAGAGGTGACACGAATACTGGGTGTGCCGGTGGAGAATTCCGTCGAACTTCAGTCGTCGATCCTGGCGATCGAATCGATCGGACTGCCCGGAAACATGCGGATGAAGTTTACCGAAGCCGCGCGGCAACAGGCATTGGCGAAGCGGCCTGATTCTGCGCCTGAGACGATCGAGTTGCAGGGATTTACGAAAGGGGCGTCGATCGCCATCATTCTTGCTCAGTATGGGCTTGGGTTTCGGCCAAAGTTTGTTGCACCGGGACACTATGACCTGGAAATCGATCGCGGCAATGAATCCAGCAATCTCTGGCCGATCGGCTGGAAGCCGGAACAATCCTTCAGCGAGATTCTGCCTGCCTATTTTCGAGCGATCCCACTGGATGTTGAAGATGTCGAAGTGAATGCACTCGTCGGTGCGATCACTGACAAACTTGGCATGCCGTATTTTTCATCGGCATCCGAATTGGCATCGAAGAACCTGGATATCAATTCACTCAAATATACCCGAAAAAACGCTCGCATCTCTCCTGCACGATTGCTGACAAGTGTCGGCGACAAATTTGAACTGGGTTTTGACATCCGCGTCGATGAGGCTGGGAAAATGTTTCTCTGGGTCACGACGGCGGAAGATACCAAATCTTTTAGGCACCGTTTTGCCCATGTCGTGCAGAAGTAGACATCCGTTCCGGTTGGAAAAGCCAACCGGGGCGGCCTCGGGTTCGTTGCCGCTGGCTAATTACAAATCTTCCGCTCGTGCCAGGCGAGCTGGCACGGGGCGAGATCAAATGTTGCCTAAACAACTTTTCGACAGATTGCTGTTTGTCGCGCACCCCAGGCGTTGTCAACGAGGAATGATCCCACCGTTCCTCACTCTTTACTCGCTTCAACTTCAGTTGTCGAATTCGGCGACAGTGCAGAGTTCAGGACAGCCGTCTGATCATCGTAGTCATGCACATTCGATGCGGGATAATCACGTGTCAGCCAGCGGACCACAAGATCCAGATCCTTGTCAGATAACTTCTGAGACGAATACACTACCATGCGGTTTTTCGGACCGTAGTGACGAGCGGCGTTGGGATTGCGAATAAAATCTTTCAGCCATGCGGCTGATCCGTATTTCGCAAGCGTCGGATAACTGCCTGCTGCAGAATCATCCGGCTCAGCCGGGAAGTCCTGGCCAATCGTATCGTGGCAACCGGCACAGGATGTGTCTTTCAGGGCTCCGGCCCATGTTCCATGGATCGCCAATTCACGTCCTTTTGCAACCAGCAAGGGATCGTATGTCGTTCCCGAATGCCCCGCTTCGGCAGCGAGGAATTCAACCAGCGCTTTGACGTTGTCGGCGTTCTCCGGAGCATTAAGAGACTTTGTATTGCCGCCGGTCCAGTCGGCCATTTCCGAATTGTCCGGATCAATGTACTCGACACTTTCACCCGCAGCCGCTTTTGCCGCAGCGTCACGGAACCATGCAGAGTTCTTCATCCACGAAAAGTGATTCGAGTAATCGACGACAACCGCCGTCATCCATTTGCGATTGCCGAATGATCCAAGATCCGCCGCTGTGGGGGCTGCAATTACAGGGGCCGCGCCTTCTGCGGCACCTGCGTCTGTCACCATTGATCCGCGCCCGTCATGGCCATTGTAACGATGGCAACCGGAACAGTGTTGAGCAAACAAACGTGGTCCCTGAGTGAACGGGTCGTTTCGAAGCAATGTCACTGCACCTTCGACCGGGATCATGTCGGGACCAGAGGCCAGTTCAATCGCTCTTTCTCCGTCGCGATGTGCTTCCGTCAGCGCTGCCTGATGACCCGTGTCGTTAGCATCTTCATAGAACGCCATAACGGTCAAAACGACAACTCCCACAGCCAATGCCCAAATAAATATCCTGTTCAGGGTATGGCCAAAGTTGCCCAGCACTTTCGCAGTAATGGGCATAATGGCAATGATTCCCATGATGATTCCCGGCACGATGATGGCACCAAAGGTCACACCAAGGGATTCGACCGCGTGAAACTTCAGGAAACGAAACAGAAACAGGAAGTACCACTCCGGTCGAGCCGCATCAAACTTCACAGCGGGGTCCGCCGGGGCGCTCATTTCCGCACCGCGAAAAATTGCCAGCAGCAGCACAACCGCCAGAACGGCAAGACAGGCGACGGAGTCTTTCAGAACCTGATCCGGCCAGAACGTTGTATCTGGAGCACGTTTGGGGTCGTGAACTGTCAGCCCGTGACGTCGGAATACGTAGATATGCAACGCCAGGAACGCGACAAGCAGTGTCGGCAGAATTCCGGCATGCATCGCAAAAAAACGTGTCAGCGTTAGATGCCCGTAGTCCGATCCCCCCTGAGCCAGCACCTGAACTTCGCGACCAACGACAGGCGTTGCACTCATGATGTTGGTCGTGACCTGCGTCGCGTAGTATCCCTTCTGGTCCCAGGGCAGCAGATATCCCGTCAACGAAAGACCAAGAACGATTTGCATCAGCACAATGCCCAGCCAGAAATTCATTTCGCGCGGAGCTTTGTACGCACCGTCAATGATCACCTGAACCAGATGAATGGCCATCAGCAAGACCATCGCCTGAGCCGCATAGTGGTGCAGTCCGCGAATGATGTTGCCGAGAAACATTTCGTGCTGAATGTAGTACACACTTTCCCACGCCGTGCGTGTGCTCGGACTGTACGCCGACCACAGCATAAAGCCGGTGATGACCTGCAGCGTAAACGTAAACACCAGCGTGCTGCCCCAGACATATCGCCATCGCGCACCGCCGGGGACACGTTCGTACAGCGCTTCATGCAGGATAGCTTTAAAGCCTGTTCTTGTTTCCAGCCAGTTGATCAAAGAGTCCATTGTTCGGAGTGCTTTCAAATGACAATCTTGTCAGAAGTCGCTTTTTGGAAATTCTGGAACTTCACCCAGATTTCAACACCATTTGCGTCATCCAGGCCATTCGTTCGCATAGAAACTTCCAGGACATCCATGTCGCGAGGCGGTATTTCGTTTGTCTTCTTTCCGTCCAGATCAAAGGCACTGGTATGACACGGACAGAAGAAATGATTTTCCGCTCGAATGTAATCCACCGAACAACCAAGGTGCGGACACACAGAATTAAACGCAAGGATCGCACCGTCGCCGACTTTACGCAGCCAGATGCTGCCAACCGGGACGTCGCGAAACATGTTCCATGCGTCAATGATGTCGTCACGAACGGTGACTGCCAGCGGTGTTCCATCCTGTGGGACGGAATCTTTTGTTACGTCGAGTCTTATAAATCCTGCTTCATCTTTCTTCAGGATCTCACCATCGGTCGCACCACCAGCTCCCGATTTTTTTTTTCGCAGGATCGGATCCAGGAAGAACAGACCGCCCACAGTCGAAGGAACAGCCACGATCACGAAACTAAGTACCGCCGTGATGACGTGTACCAGCATACTTCGGCGAGGTGTTTCGGTGGCGGGGGGCAGAAATTCTGCGGGATAGGTTGCGGGATCGGAACTGCTTGAAGTCATGGGATGTCCTGAATAAAGTCAGTTGTCGCGGCAACGTTTTGTGGCGGGAGAAGCGATAACGAGCGTTTTGGGGCACGCGACGTCAGGGGCAGGCACGTATTTGAAAGTCTGACCGCACCAAAAACAACCGAGGAATCAGCCGCCATCCAGGTTGCCGGAATCTGAGATTGCAAGCGATCGAAATCTGCCTTGAGAATCGTCTCAGTGTAGCGATGACGTCAACAACGACTCCGTTTTTCGGACTTTCAGATGTTCTGAACGGCCTTTGATGCAAAATCGTTCATCGCATATAGTGTTGTTCCGAATGCTACCAAATTTTGACAATCTGAATGAATGCAAACTGAAGGACCACGTCAGTCTGTTTCAGGCGGCTGGGTTTTCCGATCCGGAAGCAGCGGTCCAGGCCGTAATGCGAATTAAGTCGCACTGGCGCAAGGCAGCAGTTTCGAGGTCTCGCAGTCAGGAAGTCGTGACCGAAGAGCCAGCATGGTACTGGCATCTGCAGCGAGTCTGCCACGAAGCTCCTCTCAAAGATGCGGTCCTGAGTGTTGTCGATCAATACGTGCGGAACGCGGTCGAGCAGTTTGAGGTGTTTGCGCTTTTCAATGCGACCCCGCGTGCGCTGGAAATTCTTGCGAAACTTGCATGCGCCAGTCCTTTTCTGACTCAGACACTCATGGTCGATCCCAGCTATCTGGCGACTCTCGCATTGCACGGGCGGACGTCGGAAATGAAGTCGCGTGAACAGTTTGTGCAGGAAGCTGCTGCCACATTCGAATTCGGTCAGAATCGGTTCGAAAGGCTGTCGGCGGCAAGACGATTTCAGCGACGCGAAGTCCTCCGGATCGGGATGTGTGATGCCTTCGGACTGCTTGATTTGAGATTCGTCACGCTGCAGTTGTCATTACTGGCAGATGCAATGGTGCAATGCTGCCTGAATCTTGCGATGGACGAAGCGAAAATCACCGATTTGCCTCTGGCCGTGATCAGTCTCGGAAAACACGGCGGCGAGGAACTCAATTACAGTTCGGATATCGATCTCATTCTGATCTGCGAGCAGGATTCGTCGCTCGTCCAGCGCGTAGCACGTTTGATGATTGACGGATTAGCCGACGACATTCCCCCCGGCTTTCTCTATCGCGTCGATCTGCGGCTGCGACCGTGGGGTGAGGCCGGGCCACTGGTCAGCACGATCGATACCTATGCCGACTACCTCGTACAGGACGCAGCGACCTGGGAAAAACAGGCGATGCTGAAAGCGCGGGTTGTGGCAGGTGATGCGGAAATTGGAAATCGATTTCTGAATCGCATTCGACCACTGTTGTTCACGGACTCCGCAACCGATGTTCGCAATAGTATCCAGCAGATGAAGGAACGTATTGAGTCTCGACTTCGCCAGCGCGGAAAACTGTATGCAGAAGTCAAACTCGGCGCTGGATCGATTCGGGACGTCGAATTCCTTGTCCAGAATTTGCAGTTGATTCATGGTGAACATGAACCTCGCATTTTGAGTTTCAATACACTGGACTCGCTGGTGCGGCTTGCAGAATTTGGTTTGATCAGTGCGGCATGGTATCGCCAGCTTCGAGCAGGCTATGTGTTTCTCCGCACGGTAGAACATTCTCTTCAACTGCTTCACAATCAGCAGACGCATGAACTGCCCGCCGACAGACATCAGCTTGAATGGCTGGCGAATCGGCTGGACTATCCAGATGCCGCCACACTGATGCATCGCTTCGATGAACATCGATTGGCCGTTCGATCGATCTTCGATGAATGCCTGCAGTTGGAATCCAGGATACCTCCTGCGACCGATTCGACAAGTCGAACCTCGCAAATACCAGCGGTGATCGCTGGTCAGAGGACGTTGCCAGGAACTTCGGACAAACGAGCGCAGGAGCGCCGACAACAGTTGGCAGAGATCTTTGCGGCGGTTGATTCGAGCATCGGGGTGGTCGTGCGCATTCGACCGAATGCTGCCTTCTCGGACCATTGGGATTTGATCGTTTGCGGGAAAGATTTCTCCGGATGGCTGTCGGTGATCTGCGGCCTGCTTTCGATCTATCGGCTGGATATTCGTCGCGGCGACGCATTGACTGGTGAAGGCGTAAACGGATACGGTGATCGCTGCACCAGCGGTCGATTTCTGGCGTGTTTTGAAGTACGCATTGAACCGACGACAAGGGAATCGCCGAGTTCCTCAGGAAAAGCAGAGACTCAGGCGAATTCACTTCAGGCGGAAATCGCCAGACTTAGTGAAAGATCTCGCACTGGCAGCATCGAAGATGTGCGGGCCGAGTTGCTGTCGCGATTCTGTGATGCGGTGCCGCAACGCTCTGAATCTTCGTCACCGGAGATTGACGTCGAACTGGTTCGAGTTCCAGATTCTGTGCTGACTCAGATGAATATCACCGGAGCTGATTCATGGGGATTTCTGTATGAGTTGGCGAGTGCGTTGTCGCTGAGTCGTTTTCGAGTGCTGAGGGCGATCATCGATGCCGAAGGAAGTCAGGTTCGAGATGTGTTGTATGTTCGCGAACGCAGCGGTCGCCCGATCGAGAGTGAAGAACGTCGCCAGGAGCTTCAGCTTGCAGCGACTTTGATCAAGCAGTTTACTCACTGGTTGCCGACGACCAATGATCCTCATCATGCTTTGTCCAGGTTTCGCGATCTGGTGTCTCGGCTGCAACCGGCCGTCGCATGGTTCGACAACATGCAATCCCTGCGCCGTCCCGAGGTGCTGCATGCTGTCGCGCGTGTGCTGGGGATGAGTCAGTACCTGTGGGAAGCATTTCTCCAGTCGCGGCATCAGCAGTTGTTTCCACTGCTGGCGAATCCGGAGGCGTTGACGATTCGCGAATGTCGCGAGGATCTGACGCTTGAACTGAACGGAATGCGTGCTGGTGCTGACGAGCCTGCGGCTGCCTGGCGGATTCTGAACGAGTTCAAAGATCGCCATTTGTTCAGAATTGATCTGCGAAACGTGCTGGGCCATTGTCGCCCGTTTGGAGCTTTCTCGGAAGAATTGTCCGATCTGGCCGAGCTTATTGTTAACACGGCGTTTGACATTGCGTGGCAGCAACTGACGGCGGAATTCGGGACGCCGCTCTGTGAAGACGGCATCGCCGAATGTCAGTGGGCCGTCGCGGGCCTTGGAAAATTCGGCGGCATCGAGATGGGGTTTGCATCAGACATCGAACTCATGCTGATCTTTGCCGAACCTGGACACACGAACGGCTCTACGACTGTTTCCAATGCCGTCTTTTTCGATCATCTGATTAACGCGGTGGCTTCAGGTATCGTAGCTCCCCAGGATGGAATCTTTCACGTCGATCTGCGGATGCGGCCTTTTGGTCAAGCCGGTTTCGGTGCCGTTTCTATCCGGGATTTTATGAAATACTATGCGGCTGATGGACCGGCGTGGCCGTATGAACGTCAGGCTCTTGTAAAGTTTCGCTGCACTGCCGGCGATCCTTCTTTTCAATCAGTGGTTTCAGCGGCCTGCCAGCGTGCAATCTACGAACACGGCCGCTTTGATTTTTCTGCCATGCGCGCGATGCGGGAACGACAGATTCGTCAGCTTGTTCGAGGAGGTTCTATCAATGCCAAGTTGAGCGACGGTGGCATTGTGGATTGCGAATACGCCGTGCAGGCGCTACAAATGGCGTTCGGCAACGAAATGTACACACTCAGGTGCCCCAACACTCTGCAGGCACTGCACGAAGCCGAACGATTAAGTCTGATAGACACCATGCAACGCAAATCGATCGAACGCGCTTACATCTTTTTGCGAGAACTTATCGACTGTCTGCGAATGGTGCGCGGCAACGCGAAGGATCTCACGCTGCCGTCACCGGATACCCGCGACTTCTTAATGCTGGCACGTCGGATGAAGTCGATTCACGATTCCGAAATTCCGCTGGAAGATCTGGAAACTCAAATGGCCCACGTCCGCGAATTCTCTGCATGGGTTGAGAAACGCTGCCAGAGTTAAAACGTTTTCTTACAGGAACATTGTATGTCAACATCGGGTTCGGATGAGTCATTACCCGGTTCAACTTCCGGAGACAATCCTGTCCCCATTCGCCTCTACGCATTCTTTCTGGCTGGCCAGACACTTTCGCGGATCAGCCGCAACGAACTTCGCGCATCTCGAAAACAACGGTCGCATTTGAAATGGATCATGGTTGTCACGATGTTCGTGGTGCCTGTTGCATTGCTGATCTTTATGGTGATTCTGAAATCACAGTAAGAGACTTATGTAGTTCAACTAATAGTCCAGTGAGGCGTCGCGGCTCGCGCAGATTTTGTCAGGGGTTCTTCGTCATCGCTTGAAGGCAGAATTCACGCGGGACTTGCCGGGCAATTGGCTCATAATGAGGCGCAGGAGAAAAACTATGCCGATGCACGACTGGACTCGCGTTTCCGCCGGAACATTTCACGATTTTCACAATGCCTGGATCACTCACATCAAAGAAGCTCTCAATGGCGGGCTGCTGCCGGATCCGTATTATGCACTCGGCGAACAATGTGTGAGCGAATTCAGGCCGGATGTCCTGACACTGAAAGCGGAAGACAATGGGACCCCCGATGTCGATTCCTCTTTTGCGACGGACGACAAGACGATGGTCGCCGTGGCAGTGTCTCTAAAAATAACTTAGCCATGCATCACTGCGGCGGCGTTTTACATCGCCGAACCAGCGGCACAACGGATACAAAACCGCCACGATTCCTAACCAGATCAGATAGAGAATCGGCAGACTGTATCCATTTCCTTCCCCGGCATGGCCCGGAGGAAATGAGAAGAGCCAAGCTGGCGTTGCTCCGGATTGAATGTAGACCAAACACAACGTCAAGGCATGGATGAGATACAGATGAAGGATGTAGTAAAACAAAGGAACACGGCCAAACGTCACCAGAATACGTCTCGCGGCACTAGCAGGGTGATCGGTCGCTGATGGCCGGTCGGCTGCGGCTATTGCGATCAATGCCGGCCCTAAAGTCATCAGCAGAAACAATAATGACGGTGGATATTTCTGCAGATTCAGGAACGACATTAGAGTGCGAGTAAACTCCGGTTGAACCGACCACGGAATCGGATCACCATAAAAATTGGATGCACGCAGTCCGACAAATGCCGCCGTCATCAGGACGCCAAGGCAAAACATCAGCTTTCGCCGCCGATCGCGCGGGAGTTGCAGCAACTCACCAAACCCGTATCCGGTGGCCATGACACCGACCCAGGGAATCAATGGATACGCCACATGCACCGGAACTCCCGGCAGTAGCGTGACCATTCCTCCGTCGTGGAGAAATCGCCAAACCCAGGCAAATGCTCCGAAGCTGTCTGCTGTGACAGGATCGAGACAGTTGTGAAAGACGATCGTGATCAATCCGAAGATGGTGATACCTCGAATCGGCAGGAACACCAGGCCCGACATCACAACCATGGACCATCCGATCGTCCAGATGACCTGACCGACACTGGATGAGGCGTAGTCGATGTTAAAAAACCATGCGAGGCGAATGACAGTCAATTCGAGGAACACCAGCCAAAGTCCGCGTGTGAGCAAAAATCCCGCAACTTCGCCAGTTGAATGTCCGCGTTGACGATACAAAAAGGAACCCGTACCAGCAAGAAACACGAACACCGGCGCGCAAAAGTGTGTGACCCAGCGTGTGAAAAACAGAGACAATGTTGTCTGTGCAATATCTGTAGGATCGACTTGCGATTCGGACAGAAACTCGCGCACATGATCGAGGCTCATCAGAACAATGGCGAGACCCCGCAACATGTCAACCGAATCCAGCCGTTGCCGTTTTGTTCCGGACACCGCACGAATTTCATGTCGAGAATCGGAAGTGAGATCAGAATCAAGAACCTGCATCACGTGAGTGTCCTGAAGGGCGGCAACAAAAAAACTCTGCCCGCATCCGGGGAAGCAGGCAGAGTCGCATAGTCGTGGAGTCTATTCTCGAAGACAGTTCAGGCTAGAAGGTTCCTACTTCTCCACCGGCTCGTGTTCCCAGGTTCCGATAGACGTTCGTGTCCATGGAATAGCTGAAAAAATGAACGGAACCATCCGCTAAAAGAAACTGAGCGCCACCGGCGTGCCAACTCCAGTACTTCTGATTCGACGGCCCGGAATCCGGATCATCCGTGGCCACTCCATTTGAAAACGTGTACATCTCCAGAATGTGATCTTTGCGGCCGGAAAACAAGGGCGGATATCCACGACCGCATAAAGGCCATCCATAGGTCAGAGATTTATTCTGACCTCGTCTTCCAGAATTGCAGAGGCCTCATCAAGCTGCCCGCCGGAAATCAGCCCCTGGCTCTGTTCGAGCATGTCCGGGTACTGAACGACATCCTTAATGTCGCGTCTCGTGACTGATGCCAGGGGATTTCCTCCGGACCCGACGTATCCAAGGCTTTCAAGGGCCTTGAGTTCGCTGGCCCGAAGCGTCAGATTCTCTGTTGGTTTGTTTCTCGGTTCCAGTCCGGCTTCGAGCTGCTTCCAGCGTTCCTCCAGGCGATCCAACTGCTCCGGATGTTGTTCTGCAAGGTTGTTGAGTTCCTTTGGATCACTTGCCAGATCGTACAGTTCCGGACGTTGCGTCCTGATATATTTCCTCTGATCCGAAATGACGCACTGAAGTGGCGACCAGCCAGCTTCAAGTAGCGGAGCTTCACTTTCTCCATATACACAAGGTGAATCGTTTTCGCTGGCGATGGTGTCTCCAACTGCGAACAGGTTCTGCCCGGAAACCTCAAGGGAACTGGTGATCGGCAATCCTGCAAGATCTCCAATTGTCGGATAGAGATCGACCAGCGACACGACCTGATTGATGCGTTTGCCGCGAGAATCTGCGACCATGTCGCCCGGTATTCTGAAAATCAAAGGAACGTGCATCGTACTTTCATAGACCATATATCCGTGTTCCGTTTCGCCGTGTTCACCAAGACCTTCACCGTGGTCGCCAACGATCACAACGATTGTGTTCTCCAGTTTGTTGTGTTCTTCCAACCAGGCAATCAGTCTCCCAAGATGCTGGTCAGCAAATGCAATCTCAGCTTCATAGGCATTTCCTGCGAAGTCGCTGCCCAGTTCTTTGGGATGCTTCTGATAGGGCATGTGTGGATCGACAATGTGAACCCAGCAGAAAAACGGATCACTGCTGGTTCCTTCCGAGTTTAACCAATCCAACGAGGCATTTACGATCTGCCGCGCGCTTCTGAGCTGGTGAACGCCATGTTCTCCTTTTTCTCCGTTGGTCACATCATCGTTGTAGTATCCAAATCCCCGGTTCAATCCGAATCGAGAATTCAGCACATAAGAAGCAATGAAAGCACTTGTGCGGTAACCATGCTGATCAAAATGTTCGGCCAGAGTCGGAATACCAGAGTCCAGTGATTTCACCGCATTGATGCGGAGGCCGTGTTCGGGAGGCAACAGACCTGTGAGGATCGTCGCATGTGACGGTAGCGTCAATGGCACAGGTGTGTAGGCTCGCTCAAACAGAATTCCCTCAGCAGCCATTCTGTCAAGCACAGGAGTCCGCGCGGTGGTTGCTCCGTAGCAGCCGATGTGGTCGGCCCGAGTCGTGTCGAGTGTGATCAGCAGAACATTGGGACCATTCGAACTCGTTGGTCTGAACATGAACAGGATCACACCAGCCAGCGCCAGGCCGACGATCAGCCAGCGAAAGAAAACTGAGCGTTTCATCTCGCACCTGTGAGCATGAAGGATTCCTGTTTAGGCTCATAAGGACAACCAGACAAGGGTTATGTACAGTATAGTCGAATATCGAGAGAAGAAACAAACAAGCCGAATCAACGGATATCACACAGATGACAATTACGCGACGCAGTATTCTGCGAACGGCCCTCACTGGTGCCGCTTGTTCGATCATACCAGAGTCGATGAGACTCCGTGCCGATGAGACTCGCGATCGTCGATGCATGCTTCCCGTTGCGGCCGTCGTGACTGCCTATACGCCGAACAGCCACGCGGATGTGATCGTGGGAAAAATTCTCGAAGGTTATCAGCAGGATGGCGGCATTGGCCCGGATCTGGAGG
>Ga0335397_10001702_pt1 | contig 29958 bp, 27 predicted proteins | sample MAT04_FD_205740 | JGI IMG/M metagenome (GOLD analysis project Ga0335397, IMG submission 205740) | Freshwater microbial communities from Lake Fryxell liftoff mats and glacier meltwater in Antarctica - MAT-04 (spades assembly) (version 2) ... | reverse complement strand
AATTTTAGATTATCTTAACGAATTGATCTTTTTGCGATCATTTTTAACTGAAACGGGGAAACTGCAGTTTCCAGGGGTACTATAAACCTGCGCCGTTTATGAGCGGGTTAGTGACACTGTCTACACCCTTGTTCATCTGAGATGTATTACTAACTCGTTATAGGGGTAGAGATGGCTTAACGGTAATAACCATAGTTAATCAACCTAGGTTTAATAGTCACGAGTATATTTAACTTCAAGATCAGCACTTAGCTTGCGTAGTTCCTCTGACATGATGCTATCGCTTTCAATGTCAATTTTATTACCATAAACTTTGGGGACTAACTTACATGCTAACCATTCCCGCGTACCAACTTTTAACCGTGCTCTGTTTACGGCTGGTGGGTTATGATCTTGCCTTGAAAAATCGGACACTTTGCTAAGCAGCCATTTTAACCTCAAACAATTCGGGTGATTTATACGCAAGCATCGAATGAAGCGGTTTTCGATTATAATATATTTCGATGTATTCAAATACATGATTTTTTGCAATTGTGCGTGTGGTCAATTTCTCCCCGTGAATAGCCTCAACTTTGAAACTATGATTCCAGCTTTACATGGCAGCATTATCAAAACAATCGCCTCGTTTACTCATACTACAAACAAGTCCATAGCGTGTAATAATCTTCTGATAATCATGCGAACAGTACTGACTGCCTCTATCTGAGTGTAGGATAAGCCCTCGTGGTGGTTTACGACACCATATTGCCATCTGTGCATCAATCACCAGCTGCGAAGTCATCCGCTCCGAGATAGCTCACCCAACCACCCTACGTGAATACAAATCCATCACAACAGCCAAGTAAAGCCATCCTTCATCAGTCCAGACGTATGTGGTGTCACTTACCCATTTTTCATTCGGTTTTTGAGCTGAAAAATCCTGCTCCAAGAGGTTAGGAGCAACAGGTATAATCATCCAGACATATTAGCTTGGGAAAATACAGAAGGAGATGGAAGCCTCAAAGTCTATGTATGGCTAAAAAGAACATGACTATATTGCCATCATGAAAAAAACTAGAAATGGGCAACTGATTTTAATCACAGCCTATTGGGTAGAATATGAGAATGTAAAAAGAAAGCTAATGAAAAAATACAACACTAGAAATAAAGAAGCCAACGCATAACGTTGGCTCAACTCCTTCTGGACGATTTTTCAAAAAAAACAATGCATTTTATTTGAACAACTTTAAGATGTGATAGAACATCTGTTTTAGAACTACTTCATAAAGCTAATAGATCTTCAAAAGATGAATAATTTAAACTCGCGACTTACTGCGCCAGGATTTATCCTGGCGCTTAGCGTATTTAAATACCCATGTTTTTGATTAATTCAAAATAATACGCTGCAGTCGTTGTACGGTGGGAATCATTTGGATTTGCTTTAATGCCTTGAGGTGTGTATTTGTGTTGAACTTGTTTTAAGTAATCTACGACAATTTGTTTAGATTCAGGCTTAAGTAGATTTTTTCCTGACCCTTGATACCCCATAGATAATGGTCCAAATAAATAGCTATCTAAATCAGAATTGTTAGCCTCACGAAGTTCATTGACTATCGACTTTATATATATAAGCTGTAAGTCGTTTGATTTATGAACTAAAGTGTATTTTAACATAATGGATGAATAATGGCCTGTAGCTGGCAACCACTTATCAATTTTGTCTCGGTTAACCATGATTTCTTCAGCAGAATGAGTATCAATGAAACCTCGGATAGCATCATCAGCCATTTTTGAATTTAAAGATTTAGAGTCGAGTAACTCAGCGAAAAAAGCTTTTAGCAAAGGTTGCTCATTATGAATATAGGACTTAGCATTTCTATGCCGTTGATCATAAAGCATTAAACCTTGAACAACTTTACTTTTTATTTCAATATTGTCTGTTTCATTATATAAATTTAACAGTTTTTTGACTAAATCAGGTTCAGTACCTTCAGCAATAAGTCTATCAATCATAATTCCACGCTTAACATCATTCAAATTTGAATTATAAGCAAATTGCATTTGGACAGTGGACGGTGATGTTACATAGTGAGCAGGGGGAGTGTCCATTATCATTTGGAATTCCTCAAATGGCATTTCATTAAGATCTTCAGCAGTTACATTTTCTAAAGATTTATTAGATAAGTTGCTTGGTGATTGTTGAGGTGCTTCTGTAGCTAATCTTTCATCATTATAATAAGGGAAAGAATTGAACATGATTGTCGGCAGCCATACAGAACCTGGCATTGTATTTAAACCTTGGCTATAAAATGCCCACCACGAAAAGGTATCACAACGCCATGTTCCACATTCAATGACTTGACCTGTAGTCGGAATTCCTGAGCCAATATGATAATTAGTATCGTTAGTGTATTTAGGGCACCACCAACGTTGATGATTAGCTTCAACAAGAATGTTGTAACCAAGTACACCTCTATCAGCAACACCATATTTGCTGCCCCAATATTTTGAACGAGATTTAAAATTACTAATTGAGTTAACTTGACCTACTGGATTTTCATTAAGTACTTCTATCACTTGATCGGCGTTGTTTCCCATCCCTGCAGGAGACATCATATTAGTGGTAGCAATACCAACATGCCCTGCCCAACCAAGCCCTAGAATAAGCAAATCTCTTCCCATAATTTCCGCGGGATAAATTTTCTTTGCGTAGATTGGTGAACAGACGATAGTCGTTAGGGTTAGAGTAATACCTAATACTACTAGATTTTTTTTCATTATTTAAGTTCCTTCTTTACATCCATTTTTACATCACTACAGGTTGTTACTTCAGGTAATCTTCCATGTGGTTGGTTGTACAAATAGATAGGTTGTTGTTATTTGCTATTTCTAAGTGCCTCATCAGTGCCCCTCAGAGACTATCCATTTTTAATAATTATTCGTAACTGCTTGATTTAATTGGTGCCCAGGGCCGGAATCGAACCGGCATGGGATTTAACTCCCGAGGGATTTTAAGTCCCTTGCGTCTACCTGTTTCGCCACCTGGGCATACCTTGGAGGCTGAGGCCGGAATCGAACCGGCGTACACGGCTTTGCAGGCCGCTGCATAACCACTCTGCCACACAGCCAATCATATAAAGATTTCAAAAAAAAAAGCGACTGCTTTGTCGCTTAAATTTTGGAGCGGGAAACGAGACTCGAACTCGCGACCCCAACCTTGGCAAGGTTGTGCTCTACCAACTGAGCTATTCCCGCGTCTTTATGGGATGCAATTCTACCGAAAAAAAACACCCTGTCAACAATTATGACTAACTTTTTTTTGTTAATTCAGGCCAAGCAATCGTCAGGTAAATTACCATTGACCAGATAGTTAAAATAGCTGCCACATAAAGCAAAATAAAGCCTAAAACGCCCCACCAGGATAAAGAGGGTTCAAACGCAATTAATAAAAAAAGCGCTCCCATTTGTACCGTTGTTTTTACTTTTCCAATATAACTGACTGTAACGCTTGCCCGACTACCTACTTCAGCCATCCATTCACGCAACGCAGAAATCACAATTTCACGACCTACAATTACAATTGCCGGTAATGTGATGTAGTTTATATCGCGTGCACCGACTAATAGTAATAAAGTGCAGGCAACCAGTAGTTTATCAGCTACAGGGTCCAGGAATGCGCCAAAAGGTGACATTTGCATTAATTTGCGTGCGAGATAGCCATCAAGCCAGTCCGTGAAACAAGCCAGTGCAAAAATTAAGGCTGCCAGCGCATGCGCCCACGGGAATGGTAGGTAAAAGGCAATAATAAAAACCGGAATTAAAATAATACGCATCAATGTTAAAAGATTAGGCAAACTGGTAAAATTACTCACGACAGCACATCCTCTTAATAAGTCGACAACTGTAAAAATTCAGCAAACTGCTTGTAATCATCAAAAACCTTTAAAGCACCTGCACCCAATAATGCATCCGGGTGTTGATGATAAAAATCCACACCTACTGCATCAACACCTATAGCCTTAGCCATTTCCATATCTGTTACTGAATCGCCAATCATAATTGTTTCTTCAACCGTAGCACCAAATACTTCGATAATTTCTTCCAGCATTTGAGGTGCAGGTTTGGGCGCGGTTTGTCCCGCAGTGCGCGTTACTTTAAAATACTGTTCAAGACCGCAATGATGCAGTGAGCGAGCAAGGCCTTGCTGGCCTTTATTAGTTGCAATTGCCAGATCTACTCCAGCGTTTTGCAGTGCCTCTACAATTTTTTTTGCACCGGGAATAAGATAAACATGGCTGTGTTTCGACATTAACGACTGTTGTACAGCGCTCAACAATTGCTGATGTTGTTGCATATTCAAATGTGGAAAAACTTTTTTAATTGCATTAACCAGTCCCAGCTCGACTGATTGCCGCGCAAGTTCTTCATTAAGTTCACCAAAATTTAAACGTCTGGCTTCTACCGCCACACAATTAAGGATTTGACCCAGGGTATCACTTAAAGTCCCCTCCCAATCAAATACAACCAGCCTATACCGCTTACTCATGATTTAACAAGCTCCTTGTACGTAACTGTTTTAAAGTTTCGGCAAATCGATCATCAAGATTTGCTTCATAACGATGTACTTTATCGTTCAGATTAAATTGAATTGAACGCGCATGCAAATAAAGTCGTGATTTTCCTATATCTAATTTTACTAGTGCGTTGGGATTGCCATATTTCTCATCGCCCACAATCGCATGCCCAAGACAGGCGCTATGGACACGAATCTGATGTGTGCGACCAGTTTTGGGCATAGCTTCCACCCAACAGGCCTGCTGATAATTTTCAAGAAGTCGAAATGATGTCTGGGAAGGTTTTCCTTCTTCATCAACTGTAACGATGCGTTCGCCAGACTTTAAGGTATTTTTCTTTAAGGGTGCGTCAATCTCTTGTTTTTTAGAACCGGTCCACGGATCTTCTAGTAATGCCCAATAAGTTTTAGTAACTTCACGAGCAACCAGTTCAGCCTGAATTGCACGTAGAACACTTCTTTTTTTGGCAATGAGCAAACAACCCGAGGTATCTTTATCAAGTCGATGAACAAGTTCCATATAACTGATATCAGGACGTGTTTTACGAAGTGCTTCAATCATGCCTAGACTTAAACCACTACCGCCATGAACAGCAATACCCGCTGGCTTATTTACTACTAACAAGCCGTTATCTTCAAATAAAATACAATCTTTTAATCGCTGCTCAAGCTTGTCGCCCACGTGGATTTCTTTATCCTGAGCAATGCGAACGGGTGGAATCCGAATAATATCCCCTTGTAATATTCGTGATGATGGCTGCGCCCTTTTTTTATTGACACGTACCTCGCCACCCCGAATAATGCGATAAATATGGCTTTTGGGAACACCCTTTAAAATCCGCATTAAATAGTTATCCAGACGTTGACCGTCTTCCTCACTGCTAACTTCATTGTACCGTACATCACTCATTCTGATTAAACCTGTTTGCTGTATCCGTTTTTTTTGATACTATACTTAAATCGTAAGAACAAATGCTCTTGCGACCGAATTATAACGCATAAACTACTAAAGGTTTACCTGCCGATTATAAAAATCGGTTTTAAATATAGAAACGCGCTTCCCTTAGGCTATAGATATAAGGAAGCAAGCCAATATCAGAGTCAAATTGAAAACGAACTCATCAGATACCCGCGCATGCCAGACATGCCTTACAACGTCTCAGCCTGTTTTGCGTACAGCAATTAACAGATTCCTTCCTATGTTGAAAAAATCATTGAGAATCATGTTACGCAATTTCGGCTTTTATCGTTGTTTATTATCAGCTATGCACCCCGGATTGGGGGTAGCAGGCGCGTGGTCTGTTGTTGATATTAGGAATGCTTAAAGAAACTTTTTTTGTTGTGTTGAAGAGACGTTAATTGACCAGCTGTTACTCGCTAATCGCGTAACAGGAAACTGCTTATTACCGGCATTAATATGCCCACTTTATAAATATGAGGTAATAAGCATTAACGTAACGAACAACTGATGAATAAAAGATCCTTACACTATCGTAGATTAAGTGTGTCGCGCCCTGAATGGGGTTAGTGATGGAAAAAATGTTGATAAATGCAACTCAGGCTGAAGAGATCAGAGTTGCGCTGGTTAAAGACAATCATTTGTATGATCTGGATATTGATTGTCCTTCCGATATTAAGAAAAAAGGCAATATATACAAAGCCGTAGTTACTCGACGGGAACCCAGCCTTGATGCGGTTTTTGTTGAATATGGCGCAAAACGTCAGGGTTTTTTACCATTAAAAGAAATTTCTCCTGAATATTTAAGTAAAAACCCGCAAGACTTTGGGGATGACAGGCCGCCGATTACTGCCTTGATACGTGAAGGGCAGGAACTTCTTATCCAGGTTGATAAAGAAGAGCGTGGCACAAAAGGAGCGGCTCTGACAACGTTCATCACGCTGGCTGGCTGCTATTTAGTCCTTATGCCAAATAATCCTAATTCCGGTGGTATTTCTCGTCGTATTGAAGGCGATGATCGCGATGAATTACGTGAAACATTAAATGCCCTGCAGCTTCCTGAAGACATGGGACTAATTATCCGTACTGCAGGTGTGGGCAAAGGCATTGATGAGCTACAATTAGACCTGGATATGTTATGTAATCAATGGCAAGCAATACGTCATGCTTACACAACGCAGCTCGCTCCTTGCCTGATTCATCAGGAAGGCGATGTAATTATTCGTTCTATCCGCGATAATCTGCGCAAATCAATTACCGAAATCATTATTGACGATCAGGTTTCTTATGTTAAGGCAAAACAATATATTGATCAGGTCAAACCTGATTTTCTGCCTAACCTTAAACTATACAATAGCGCCGTACCTTTATTTAATTTCTACCAGGTTGAAAGCCAGATTGAAACGGCTTATCAACGTGAAGTGCCTTTGCCTTCCGGTGGTGCACTGGTTATCGATCGAACAGAAGCTCTGGTTTCCATTGATATCAACTCGGCAAAAGCGACCAGCGGCTCCGATATTGAAGCAACCGCTCTAAATACCAATCTTGAAGCAGCTGATGAAATTGCCCGACAATTGCGTTTACGCGATCTGGGTGGTCTGGTTGTTATCGACTTTATTGATATGAGTTCAGCAAAAAATCAGCGCGATGTTGAAAACCGCCTGAAAGAAGCATTACGTGCCGATCGCGCCCGTATTCAGGTTGGCCGTATTTCACGCTTTGGTTTGCTGGAAATGTCCAGACAACGATTAAGATTATCATTAGGCGAAAGCGCTCAGGAAGTTTGTCCTCGTTGTGAAGGTCGTGGAACCGTTCGTAATATCCAATCCCAAGGCTTGTCTATTATCCGTCTTATTGAAGAAGAGGCGCTAAAAGAAAAAACTGCTGAGGTTCAGGTACAGTTACCTGTTGAGCTGGCTACTTTCATTATCAATGAAAAACGTGAATTTATTCTAAATATTGAAAAGCGACATAATGTCCATGTCTTAATTATCGCTAATCCGTATTTACACGCACCTCAATACCACATTACCCGCTTAAAAGAAGATAATGTCGGTAAGAACAAAAAGCCAAGTTATACTCTGATTCAACAGCCTGAGCTGGAAGTTGCTCAAATGAGTCAAAGCGCAGCCAAGCTTGATGAGCCGGCTGTTAAACCATTTACCAGCCATAGCGTCAATAAAGCAGCTCAAACAGGCTTTATCAAGCGATTATGGACAAGTCTTTTTGGAACAGGCAGTGTTGAAGCACAAGGTTCTTCTGGCAGTAGCTCCTCTACTGGCGGCAATAAACAAGTGCGTCAGCATAATCAGGCAAGGCAACCTGTCAAAAATAACAATAATGACAAACGCAATCCTAACCAGCAAGCAAATCGTCGTAGACGGCCTTCTGGAAATAATCCTCAACAACAAAATCGTCCACAGCAAAATGCTGGCGGTACAGCGGCGGCGGCAGCAGCAGGTAGTAGTAATCCTAATAATCCGCAACGACGACGCAATCCTAACCAGCAAGGCGGTAATCGCGCCCTGCCAATTAAGGACATTGCTAAAAAGAAAGAGCCCGTTGTTGTTACACGCGAGCAATCTGATAATTAATAAGGGAACGTTGCCTTTTCTTCTGGAAGGGCAACGTTTTTTATTTTATTTTCATAATAAACTGCATCAAGAAAACCTGATTCAAAATGCCCTGACTGACTAAATGCGCGACCCATTTCTCCTCTGATAGCCAATGTTTGTGATTTTCCCAAATCTTCCATAATTTCTACCATTGCAAGTGTCGCACTTACAAACTCACGACTGTAATAAGTAGCTATCCAATCTGAATAAGGATTGTTATCGCTAATAACCCCTTTTTTTCCGAGTTGATAATAAAACCAAAAACAAGGCAGGAAACTGGCGATTGCAACAGGCAGCGATTGGTGGTTACTCTGTATGTGAAGATGATTGACGTAATTTAAAACAGCCGAATTGGCTGGAGTATTTATTACAGTGTTATCAAGAAACCTCAAGTAACCACTATTCTTTTTCTGCTCACAGGTAATAATATCCAGAGCCAGACTTTTAAGCTGTGTAGCATGCGATTGATGAGAAGACTCCAGTCTTAAAGCAATTCGCTCTAATCTTAGCGCAAATTCATTAAGATATATAATATCCTGTTGAAGAAATTTTCCAAAAACATGAGGTGGTAAAGTCCCATTAAATAACTGTGTATTAAATGGGTGATTGTAAAAACGATACAAGGATGGAGAATTATAATAAAGCATAGTGTGAAATAACTTATTGGAATTTAATGGAAATTTACAGGGCGCAAAAAAACGATTCAGAATCATCACTCTTCCTTCGCTGGCATTATCCAGAGCAGGTTAAAGGGTATTTCTCAGCCTTACACAGTATGTAAAGCACCCCTGGTGTTGTTTAAGCAGGTAGACTAACTTATTTTATTTAACTTTGCCAGTGCTGCGACCATTAAGATAACGACTAACCAATGCTTCCAGCATGAAACTTACAATGTCAAATTTACCAACACCTTTAAGCCCGCTTTTCTTACCTAAAATACGGGTAAGAACGAAATTAAATACTCTTAAACGGAGGTAATTCCTTAACAATAAACCTATCATCAGAGTTTCCTTATTTATGTTTACTTATAAGAATAATAATAGCAAAGAATGATTAGAATACAAACAACAAATGGGTGTAATTTGATCGCAAAAAAATTAAATCAGTGTTATTATTTTATCTCTTTGCCTTATTTATGACTTCTATTATGTATGGTTTTTTTGATCTCTGCTCTAATTTTTTAACTTCTTGCTTTCCGACTAATCTGGAAATAATTGAACAAAATATTGCTATAAATACCCAGACGCCTCCTGTAGAAATTGCACAAAAATCGTCTTTTATTTCTCACTCTCTATCTATAAAACATGAACAAAAAGAGGATTTTCATTATCAGACGCCTCCCATGAATACTAAAAAATATTTCATTATTTTTGTGAACAGAAATAATACAACGGCAACACCTTTAGTAAAGAAAATTACGCCTTCTCTTTTCCTTGAGTTTATAATAACCGCTCAAAAAAATTTGAATTTAAATTCACTTATTTATATCCGCGATTCATTTGGTTTCAAAAATTTTTCAATATCTGAAAGCTTCCAATATTGGGATGATAATCAGTCTGATAAAATAGAACGTATAGTAATTGAAATGGACGTTAGTTTAGACGTCTATCAGGCTAAGCTAGACAATAAAGATTATGCAGCATTGAAACCTTGCTTCACATGTGTCAAATTACAAATTAGCAGTAAAGATTGCCCTGAGTGGAAAGATAGTGATGTCATGATGCTTACTAAAGAAGACACAAATGAACATATACAAGAAGAATCAACTTTTTACAAAAAAACTATTTAATTGAGATTAAATGGAAAATTATTATATAACATTGGAAATAGATCAAAAAGCTACTATCGAGGACATTAAAAAAGCCTATAGGAAGTTAATACTTATATATCATCCTGATAAAAATCGGGATGATCCCTACACAAAAGCATACTTTAACAAAGTTGATAACGCTTACAGAATTTTGATTGATCCGGAAAAGCGCGAGCTACATGATCAACAGCTCAAGAGAAAACCCACTGAAAAGAGCAGGAGCGGCTTTTTTTCATTTCTTTATACGCCTGAGCGTAAAGAATGTTATGTGGTTCATACTAATTTTTGTTCTGAACTGGTCACTTTACCAATGTTCATTAATAAATTTAAGAATAAAATAATTCCTGACAACATATTAGTCCTGACGCCCGATGATTTTGAAGATATCAAACAAAATGATAATTATATGGTGTGGGAAAAAGATAAGCGTCTTCACCCTTTGCCCGAGCAAGTTACTCGCCTTGTCATAAAAATTAATTTATTGGCAGATGAGGTTTTTGCACTAATTGATAATCAGTCAGATTTTCTGGCATCAAATTTTATTATGGCTTATCAGGAATTAACTAAACGGGGAGAGACAGATTGGGAAAGAATTGACCATATGATTTTTGAAGAGTATCTGTTATCTCTTGAAAATAACGCGTCGTGTAATATTAATTGCACTATATCCTGATAAATTAATCATCCAATCCTGTAGCGATCGGTGTAATACCTATATTGGGATTTATACCACAATCATCCAGCAGCTTTAACAGATTATTACCTTTGCGGGTCAAACGTTTGATACAATATTCTTTCAAATAACTTTCTAAAATATAATAATAATCAGGTAATGTAAGAATGGATAATATTTTTTCAGCCCGTTTTACATGATCTTTATTAGCATAATTACAGGCCTGAAATAAAACAGCAGCAAGCATGGACGCAATACTCGCCTTGCGTAATGGATTAGCAAGATAAAAGCGATGAACCGACTCATCAAGCGCCCTGTCTTTGTCCCACTCACTCCATAATTCAAAAATATCCATCGCATCCAGATCATTTATTTCACCTGTTTCAGCCAGGTTCTGTAATGCATATCCGGCGGCGATAACAGCCTGAATGTTTGCCCAAGAGCAATTTCCGCTAATTTGAGAACTTATTGGCAGTTGCCCCATTGGCATTAAACCTAATTGTTGATTAATTATCTTATGGAAATAATTCCTGCTTTGCTTTTTATAAAGAAACTCTTCAATAAAGCTGACCGTAACTACTTCTGGACGAGTAATACGATAAACATTAACACTGCCTTCTTTTAAGCTATTTTCGCCTCTGTCAATTTTTACCCACCATTGGTGGTAACGCACAAAAGCCATGGCATGGCCTCTGCTTGCAGCAGGCAGAATCAACATGGGGGATGATCGCAATAAATAACCGATTCTGCTCTTATGTTGTGCAGTTAACTGGGTTTGATGTTGTAGTTGTAATAATTCTGCAGCCACACCAAATGCATCCATTATGGTATGCAACGAAGGAAAATACGTCCGTAAATGGCGGGTAGAATAACTACTGGTAAAGCGTCTTAATGAATCTTTAATAATAGCGACAGTGAACTCAAGAATAAAACCTTCATAATCCAGTTCAATAAACTCACCTTCAGCATTTAGAATATCTACATCACCCTGCAGCTCATATCGGTGCCCAATTAGCTTGGCATTAATAAAATCAAGAGCAAAATCAAGCTTTGCACCATGCTGATAAAGTAAATGCTTTAGATTATTCTGACTTCTTAAAACTGGATAAACCAAAACAGATAATCCAGCACTGGTGTATGCATTGGGATTTGCACCATTTTTTAATAATAATCTGACTAATGCTTCATCATTATTATCAACTGCCCAATGTAATGGCGTCCGTCCGGTAACATCGGGTTTGTTTACATTAACACCTTTTGTTAATAATTGTTCGGCGATATGCGGCTGTCTGGTAATTGCGCATTCAATAAGCGGTGTAAAACCGTATTCATCAATATCATCCAGCGATTCGCCTTCACGTAAATAAAGGTCAAAATCGGGCATTCTACAATTGATTATATCGTTTGCAATGGTCATCGTTATTATGGACCTGATGGTTTAGGTGCAGTCGAAAATTTAGGCATATTGCCAAGCCGTAATTGTTTCTCCATCTCCTGTTCCCGGCGTTCATTATCATATTCACGTCGAGCAGCGGTATTTAAAGGGGGTTCAGGATTAAGATTAGGATCAATACCGTCAAACGTTTGTTTGTTTAACCAAGGATGTTGTTGAATAGAATTTTGTAAATCACCCTCTGGTGCCGACTGCTCCTCTTCATTATGTTCACGCGCATTGACTCGAGCAAATTTACGATGGCCATCTTGTTCTGTACGACGCCTTTTACGCTCCATTGAACGCGAATCGTCTACAAGATAAGAAGAAGACTTCCGTTTATCACCGGATATTTTACGTCTTCTTTTATCGTCCTCTTCTCGCTTAAGGCGTTTTTTTTCATTTAATCGATTTTTTTCATCAATTAAATCGTCCATAGACTTACGGTTGCCATTAGGCAAGGTATCGGGAATTTCCTGATTAATATGTTCGTTTTTTGCATTCATAGCTATTAGTATAAATTATAAATACTCACGTTGCAGAATTTCTGCAATCTGCACAGCGTTTGTCGCTGCACCTTTACGGATATTATCTGCCACCACCCAAAGATTTAAACCATTTGGATGAGAAATATCCTGTCTGATACGGCCAACAAATACTTCATCACGGCCAGATCCATGTGTAATGGGTGTCGGGTATTGTAATTTTTCGGGATTATCTATTAATTTTACCCCGGGAGCTGCTTTTAATAATTTTCTTGCCTGTTCTGCCGTTAAGGGTGACTTTAATTCCAGATGAATTGCTTCCGAGTGACCATATAAAACAGGTACTCGAACGGTCGTCGGATTGACCATAATACTATCATCCTCCATAATTTTTTGGGTTTCCCAAACCATTTTCATTTCTTCACGTGTATAGCCGTTTTCCATAAAATCATCAATATGCGGTAAAACGTTAAAAGCGATTTGATGCGGATAGACTGACTTTTTAACCGGGCGTCCGTTTAATAATTCGCCAATCTGTTCAATCAATTCGGATATTGCCTTGTGACCAGTTCCTGAAACAGCCTGATAAGTTGCAACATTGATACGGCTGATACCTACGGCATCATGAAGTGGTTTTAATGCTACAACCATTTGAATGGTTGAGCAATTTGGATTGGCAATAATATTGCGGTTTGTATAATCAGCAATTCGGTGCGCATTTACTTCTGGTACTACCAGTGGAATATCATCTTCATAACGAAAGCATGAGCTGTTATCAATAACGATACACCCAGCTTCAGCTGCTATTGGCGCGTATTTTTTTGAAACGTCACTGCCTGCGGAAAATAAAGCGATATCAGCATCGGCAAAATCAAATCCTTCAAGATTTTCTACATCCTGAGATCTGTTATTGTACAGCAATGTCTTGCCTGCAGAACGTTCACTGGCGAGCAGATAAAGATTTTTAATGGGGAAATCGCGCTCTTGGAGAACCGTTACAAACGCTTCTCCTACTGCTCCAGTAGCCCCTACAATTGCAACGTCTAATGGTCTGCTCATTCTTATGCCTCATCTGATTATATTATATCGTTTCTATTCTGCGCCTTATGACGTAAATAATGATCCATAAGCACCAAAGCCATCATGGCTTCTGCTATGGGTACTGCACGAATTCCTACACAGGGATCATGTCGCCCTTTAGTAACAACCGTTACTTCTTCGTCAAATTTATTCAATGTTTTACCGGGTTTAATAATGCTTGATGTAGGTTTTAAAGCCATACTCACTTCAAGAGTCTGTCCGGTTGATATACCACCAAGAATACCACCAGCATGATTACTTAAAAAACCTTTTTTGGACATTTCGTCACGGTGTAAGCTGCCTGATTGTTGGACAACATCAAAGCCTGAACCTATTTCAACTCCTTTCACAGCATTAATAGACATCATTGCTGCTGCCAGAGTGGCGTCAAGTTTATCAAAAACAGGATCGCCAAGACCTATGGGAATACCTGTAGCATACACATTCACACGTGCACCTATGGAATCACCTTGCCGGCGAAGATCAGTAATATAATCTGCCAACAGAGTCACCTGTTGATTATTGGGACAAAAAAACGGGTTATTATCAATTTCCTGTTCATCAACAAAATCTAAAATTATTGAACCCATTTGTTTCAAATAACCGGTAATTTTAATGCCTGCCTTTTGTTCAAGATATAGGCGGGCAATAGCGCCTGCAGCGACTCGCGCAACTGTTTCCCTCGCTGATGAGCGTCCACCACCACGATAATCACGATGGCCATATTTATGATGGTATGTAAAATCAGCATGTCCAGGACGAAATAAATCTTTGATTTCATCATAATCACTGGAGCGCTGATCATCATTTTGGATAAGCAAGGCAATGGGCGTTCCCGTGGTCAACCCTTCAAATACACCGGATAAAATTTCGACCTGATCACTTTCACGTCGCTGTGTGGTGTATTTTGATTGGCCGGGCTTACGTTTATCGAGAAAAGGTTGAATAAGTTCTTCACTTAATTGCAATCCAGGTGGACAGCCATCAACAATGCAACCTAATGCTTTGCCGTGGCTTTCACCAAAACTCGTCACTGTAAATAATTTACCAAATGTATTACCGCTCATAGAAACCTTATGATGCGAAGCTGTCTTTCAATTGCTGGCAGGTTAGCAGGAAAACACCATGCCCGCCATGTTCAAATTCCAGCCAGGTAAATGGTACATCGGGATAAGCGGCGACCAGTGCTTCTTCACTATTGCCGACTTCAACCACTAAAATACCATGATCAGTTAAGTAATGATGGGCATTAGTTAATATTTTTTCAACTATTGCCAGGCCATTATTTTCACTTCGCAGTGCCATATCCGGTTCATGCAGATATTCCTCTGGCAAAGTGTCCATTTCATCATCACCTACATAAGGTGGATTGGAAATAATTAAATCATAATGCACTGCAGGTATATTTTCCCAACAATCCGACTCAATTAAATTAAGATCATGCTCAAGTCCATGCTCTTCACAATTAATCGCTGCGACATCCAGCGCTTCAACAGAAATATCAGAAGCGTCAACTAATGCATCAGGGAAAGCATAGCTGCAAGCAATAGCAATACAGCCGCTACCTGTACACATATCCAGTATATGGTGCACATTATCTGCTGCCAACCAAGGGGAGAATTGTTGCTTAATCAGTTCGGCTATAGGTGAACGTGGTATCAATACCCGTTCATCTACATAAAAAGGTAAATCACAAAAATTAGCTTTATTAATCAGGTAGGGAACCGGTATTTTATCAATTATTCGCTGATGCAAACTTTGACGAAGCAATGTTTTTTCTTCTTCGCTTAAACGTGACTGTAAATAGAGCGGGTTAACATCATTGGGAAGAGATAAAATACCATAAACCAGAGTATGTATATCATCATATGAATTATCACTGCCATGACCATACCACAGCTCATTATTAGCCGCTTCTGTTAATCCGAAGCGTAAAAAATCAATAATTGTTTCAAAATTAGCAGTGCAATCATCATAAGTAAGCGACATAAAAACCTTTTAAAATTAAATGAGCATAATAATCATAAATTGTACGCTAAAATCGCACTCAAGCACAGATTATTTAAGCATCATAAGATTGTTATGATGACTTCGCCGTTATAAACTATAATATTGTTTAATTACTCATATTTGTATCAAAACATGTCAAATGACTCGCTATCGGATGAAGACAAAGAACTGTTTCGCCAGGCAGTCAAATCTGTCAAACCATTAAAAAAACCCAATCTGGTTAAAAGCGTTACTAAACCACCTGCCATAACCGTACACAAAAAAATTGTTGAACACGTAGCTGTCCCCAAAGAAGAGCCAATTCACCTATCGGATTTTTATACTCATGAAGTTCAGGCTCAATCTATCTTATCTTTTTGCCAACACAGTATTCCTGGAAAAAGACTCAAGGAATTACGCCAGGGAATAATTCCCTGGCAAGGAAAGCTGGATTTGCATGGTTTACGGCAGACGGAGGCACAACAGGCCTTAGTCAATTTTATTTTACGTGCTATTAATAATAATCAGCGTTGCCTGTTAATCATTCACGGCAAAGGCAGTCCACAGGGTGAGGCGCCTGTGCTAAAAAATCTGGTTAACCATTGGTTGAAGCAAATACCACAGGTTTTAGCATTTCATAGTGCCTTGCCGAAAGATGGTGGCAGCGGTGCTTTATATGTCCTGTTGAAGCGAAACAGAGAGTTTTAAACAGTTACTTGTATGTTTCCTAGACTTTTAGATTGAATTTATTCTCATAAACGCTTACCATCTGGTGAAAATTTTGAATACGAATATCATGAGCAAACAACCTATTATTATCGGAATATCCGGACCCTCGGCCTCAGGCAAAAGCCTTTTAGCCAATACTATCGTTAACGAACTTGGTTCTGACCAGGTTGTCGTTATTTCAGAAGACGCTTATTACAAAGATAATAGTAATATGCCGCTTGCTGAACGAGAAAAAATTAACTACGACCATCCTAATGCCTTTGATCATGCCTTATTATGCGACCATTTACGCCGCTTACAGCGTAGTGAAGAAGTAAATATTCCTATTTACTCGCATTCCAAGCATATTCGCCTGCCGGAAACGCGTTATATTGGTCGTCATGCCATTATAGTGCTGGAAGGTATTTTATTATTTACCGACAAAGCATTACGTGAAGTGATGGACATCCGTATTTTTATGTCCACTCCGCTTGATGTTTGCTTAACACGCCGTTTAAAGCGTGATGTAGTAGAGCGTCACCGTTCATTTGAGTCGGTAGTACATCAATATGAAACAACCGTTCGGCCAATGTATTTACAATTTATTGAACCATCCAGCCGCTATGCCGATATTATAGTGCCACGTGGCGGTGAAAACCGAATCGCAATTGATATGATTCAGGCTAAAATGCGCGAGCTGTTAGCTACTCATCAAAATGACTAGAGGATTATAATATGGGTTTTTTAGCTGGTAAAAAAGCGTTAATTGTAGGTTTAGCCAGTAGTCGTTCAATTGCATATGGGATTGCCAAAGCGTTTCATGAGCAAGGTGCTGAACTTGCCTTTACCTATCAAAATGAGAAACTGCAAAGCCGAGTGGAAACGATGGCTGCAGAGTTTGGTTCAAACCTGACTTTCCCTTGTGATGTTGCCAGCGATCAGGCTATTGATGCAGTGATGGAGGGATTGGGACAACATTGGCAGGAACTTGATATTGTTATCCATTCAGTCGCTTTTGCTCCTGCTGATCAAATCAGTGGTGATTTTGTCGAGTGCAGCACGCGTGAGGGATTTCATATTGCTCACGATATCAGCGCTTACAGTCTGGTGGCTTTAGCTAAAGCAGCCCTTCCACTGATGGAAAAAACAAATGGCTCTATTCTTACGTTAAGTTATTATGGCGCAGAAAAAGCGGTTCCCAACTATAATGTTATGGGTATTGCCAAAGCAAGCCTGGAAGCCTCTGTGCGCTATCTGGCAGCAAGTCTTGGTCCTCGTGGTATTCGCGTGAATGCAATTTCGGCAGGCCCTATCAAAACATTGGCGGCGGCGGGTATTAAAGATTTTCGTAAAATGCAAAATGCTTATGCCACTACAACACCATTAAAGCGTAATGTCACGTTAGAAGAAGTCGGTAATACTGCTGCTTTTTTATGTTCTGATATGGCTTCTGGCATTACAGCTGAGGTAGTTCATGTAGACGCAGGCTATCACGCCGTTTCAATGTCAAATCTCGAATAGTCTCTTGTCCTGCATACAGAATTCTCTTTTTGCAAGGTAAAAAGGGAATTCGTAGCAGAGTAGCCTTGATGCAGCGCAGCGTAATCAAGGTTTTCATTCTCAAATATTGCAAATTCCCAATTTTAAGGACATCTGTCGAAATTAAATAAATAAACCTTGATTACGCTGCGCTGCATCAAGGCTACACTCACATGCCAGAAGGTGAACCACCATAATACGGAGTTGGGTTAAAGGTTTGTTGAGGTGGATCTGCCTGCAATTGAGGCGAGAAGGGAGGAGATATAAATGGAGGCGGGGGTGGGTAAATAACGGGCGAATTTTGATGTTGAAAAAATGCTCCGCCTCGTAAAACCACTACAGGTTCACCTGTAGACTGAGCTACTTCTTCTCGATTGCCAATGCTCATATCAAGATCTGGTATGTACACCGTTTGATCACCAGTAATATTCATAACCATATGACATTCCGGAGGGCAACTTGTATATGCGTCAGTGAAAGCAAAATTTAACAATTTATTGCCTACGGACTTTACACCTTCAAGCATTTCTACATCACCAGCACGCAACGCTCTGACAATATTCAGGTTTTGTTGTTCTTTCCTGCCATTTCGAGAGAATAAGCGATATCCCTTATCGTGAACACCATTGTTATCAGTAATGGTGTCCCATGCCTCTAATATTCCACATTTGACCTTTACTACATCAAAACCGTTGTCTTCTAAATTTGTCATTTCGGACTTGGTTAATTTAAAACGATGAGGATCTTTGCGTACAAGCGCATCTTTATTCTTATTATTTATTAATGAATCCTGAATTAAATTTGTCAGACTACCACCTAAAGCAGCACCTAAAAAACTCAAGCATACAACTGCTGCAATTGACAAACCAACAGGGTTAGCAAGCCCTAACGAAGCACCCAAAAGCATTAATGGTGCTGAGGCCAGAAATTGTCCCAGAAGCCCTGCAACTATTCCGCTGGCAATTGTTGATGATAACGTGAATGTTGCCTGTAAATACCCTTCGTTATATACAAATCGTTCAACCCCATTAAAAAGCAGGTTTGCCACATAATAAAAAGCAAATAATGCCATGCAAATAATCGTAATAAATAGCACAAACAATATTAATGCAGACTTTATAGCCTCATTTTTCTTATTATTACTATTACTGGAAAAGCTAAATAAATAGCCTAAAAAGAATCCATCAATGAATGTGCTTAAAAAACTCTTATTTGATTTTGGATAGTGTAAGTGAGCAGGGATTTTCTCTACAGTCTTAATGTTTATAAACAATAAATTTTTAATATCCTCAAAGGAGGCATTTTTAACGGGAAGTGAGCCGATAAATACATCCAGTATTTTAAATGCTTCCTGTTTTTGCTCATAAGTTAATTTTGACAACTTATTATTAGGATTTGTTGCGCGTGCAAACAGTTCATTCCATAACTGCGCATAAATAATACTGATGGTTTCCGAGTCAATTGATAGTAAATTAGTGGTAAGTGCTTTATATTTTTGTGAAAAATCAAAATATAATTCCGAAAAGTCTTTATCACTAAGATGGTTACTCATACCTCATACCTCTACTATTTAATTGTGTTCAATTTTAGCCTTGCTAACCAGATTATTAACATATAAGTCATAATCCATAAGGCCATAGTTTGCCTCTATTTGTTGAGCCAGACTGGCTTGCTGTTCTTTATCGAGTTTTTCGTATTGTCCTTCATTGATTTTTTTCAAGCGAACAATGACATAATCACCGTTTTCCAAACGTCGGCCATCGCTGCTATCTGGACGTGCCAGACTGAATGCCAATTCATTAATTATTGAGTTAGCCTTATCACTGTCTCGCGAAGCTTCTTCTACTTCATGCCAGGTATATTGGTGTGCATCAGACTTTATCTCGCCTGTTATCAGTTGAGCACCGAATTTTTGCGCTTTTTCTTCTGCCTGAACCAGCGCCAATTTTTCAATAATTCTGTCTTTAACGGCAATTAACGGTTTTTCAGAAGCAGGAATATGTTTATTCACGCGTAAAACTATAACACTGTCATTATCTAATTGAACTGGTTCACTGTTATTACCCAGCTCTAAAACATCATGGCTGAATGCCGTGTTAATGATCTGCTTGCTACTGGTTATATCTGTTTTACCACCCTCTTTAGTGAACGAAGGTGTATGTTCAATGTTTAACTTCATTTCTTCTGCTACAGGCGTCAGTGAATCAGGCGTTTGATAACTTAGATCCGTCAACTGCTCTAGTAATTGGGCATACTGAGATTGAGCTGTCTCTGTCATTAATTGTTCAGCTATTTGTTCCTTGACATCACTTAAAGGTTTTAATTCAGAGGGTTTATAATCAACCAGTTTAAAAATCTCGTAGCCTTTAGGGGTTTGAAGTGGTTCTGAAATTTGTCCGGGCTTTGTCAGTGTTGATAATGCTTTATCAAAAGTAGTTTGGCCTGCAGAAATCCAGGGTAATTCACCATTTGTATTTGCAGCCAGTTTATCTGCCGACATGGTCTTAGCCCAATGTGTAAACTGTGTAGGGTTATTTTGTAACGCCTGGTATGCCTCATCAGCTTTTTCTTTTATTTGATTTTGGCTTTCATCATTCGCATCCTCAGGTATGGCAAAAAGAATATGTGCTACCTTCCACTGCGCCGGAACCTGGAAATTATTTTGATTTTCATCATAATAATGTTGAATGTCTTCATCTTTTACTTGTAATCCTTCACGTACTTTTTGCATGGAGAGCCTGACAAAGTCAATGCTTACTTTTTCGGGATCAACAAATTCCTGTGGATTTTTTTTATAATATTCATTAATTTGTTGATCGGACACATTCTTTTTATCCATGAAATCTGCTGTTGAAATCTGTAGATAATCATAATCGCGGGTTTGCATATAAAGTTTAACATATTGGCTAACTTCGCCTGGCAAAACAAATGCACTTCCTATAAAGGCGAATCGCTGCTGATTAAGCAACATGCCTTGCTTAACTTCGCGCTGGAAAGACTCAGGCGTATACATAGCACTGTTTAAAGCCTGTTCATAACGTTCAGCAGAAAAATGGCCGTCTTCCTGAAATTGAGGGATATTTAAAATGGCATTATTTGCCTGCTCCACACTCACTTCAAAACCTGCATGGTGTGCTGCCTGGACACTTAATTGATTGACAATCATTTCATCCAGAACTTCTTTTTTTAATGCTGCATCGCTTGCTGCAGTCATTTCGGCAGGATCACGCTGTTGGCGGCTTCGGCGATAATTAACTTCAAAGGATTGTTTACTGATAGGCTGATCATTCACGGTCACTTCCGTATCAGATACGTGATGCGACTGCATATAATAATCAACTCCGAAAAGAGTGAATGTCATCGCTATCAGAATGATGACTACCCAGGCTACAACACCTTGTATGCGTTCATTTAGCTTCTGCAACATGATCGGAGTTCCATATTTGATAATAAATTTGCAAGAATATAATAAGCTATTTTGGCAGGAAAAAAAAACGCGCCCTTCGGCGCGCTAATTTGGCGGAGTGGACGGGGCTCGAACCCGCGACCCCCGGCGTGACAGGCCGGTATTCTAACCAACTGAACTACCACTCCAATTTTGGTGGGTGCTGCAGGGATCGAACCTGCGACCCTCGCCTTGTAAGGGCGATGCTCTCCCAGCTGAGCTAAGCACCCGAAAAATTACGCTTCCTGAACAGCTTCTTTAAGCGACTTACCAGCTTTGAACTTGGCAACTCGTGACGCTTTAATCTCAATTGTTTTGCCAGTCTGTGGATTTCTTCCTGTTCTGGCAGAACGATTACCAGTGGAAAAAGAGCCAAAACCTGGTAAAACGACCTGATCACCATTTTTCAGTGCATCAGTAACAGTTTCAGTGAAAACCGCAATAACTCGGCTAGCTTCAGCCTTGGTTATACCTGAACCGTTCGCAATTGCATCTACTAATTCACTCTTATTCATCTCGTCCCCTATCCAGTTATTCATCCTTTTCTTGAAGGCGATTAAATCAGATAATCAATCCTCCGTCAAGCTGTCACTTCCTTGGATTCCCCGCCAGTGGCGGGCAACGGAGTGAAATATACTAGTTATTAATGAGCATGTAAATCATTATTTTTATTTTTTTTAGAACTTTTAATAACTTTCGTTACTTTTTGCTCAGAATCGCTAGAAATTACGATTGGATTGCGCTGTAAAGCCAGTTCTAAAACTTGCTCAATCGTCTCAACAGGATGTATTTTAAGCTTTCTGAGTACGTTATCTGGTATTTCCGCAATATCCTTTCTGTTTTCTTCAGGAATAATAACATGCTTGATACCACCACGATGCGCGGCTAACAATTTTTCCTTAAGTCCACCAATAGGCAATACTTGGCCACGCAAGGTAATTTCTCCTGTCATAGCGACATCTGCACGTACAGGAATGTGTGTAAGCACTGAAACAAGCGCTGTACACATGCCAATACCCGCACTTGGTCCATCTTTAGGTGTAGCTCCTTCAGGAACATGAATATGAAACTCATGTTTTTCATAAAAGTCATCAGTTAATCCAAAACTCTTCGCCCTGCTTCTGACAACGGTCATTGCTGCCTGAATTGATTCCTGCATTACTTCACCCAACTGGCCGGTATGCGTTATTTTACCTTTACCGTTCATCATGGATGCTTCAATAGTTAATAACTCTCCACCCACACTTGTCCAGGCCAAACCAGTTACCTGACCAACCTGATCAAATTGCTCAGCTAATCCATAACGGAATTTCTTCACGCCAAGGAATTTTTCAATATTTTTTCCTGTAATGGTAACTTTGTTGGTTTTACTATTAGTCAGAATTTCTTTCACTACTTTACGGCAAACACTCGCTAAATCTCGCTCAAGATTACGAACACCAGCCTCTCTGGTGTAATGGCGAATTATTTCGCGTATAGCACTTTCATTAATATTAATTTCATCCGGTTTCAATCCATTTAACATGACCTGTTTCGGACTTAAATAGCTCTCGGCAATATGAACTTTTTCATCTTCGGTATAACCAGCCAGACGTATGATTTCCATTCTGTCGAGTAAAGGAGCTGGTATTTCTAATGAATTTGCTGTGGCAATAAACATGACATCGCTTAAATCATAATCTACTTCAAGATAATGATCGCTAAATGTATGATTTTGCTCCGGATCTAATACTTCCAGTAAAGCAGAAGCAGGATCGCCTCTAAAATCCATTGCCATTTTATCAACTTCATCAAGCATGATTAATGGGTTTTTAACACCGGCTTTACAAAGCTTTTGAATAATCTTGCCTGGCATGGAGCCAATATAGGTACGGCGATGTCCTCGAATTTCAGCTTCATCACGGACTCCGCCCAGTGCTATACGAATAAATGTCCTGCCAGTAGCATTGGCAATTGATTGGCCTAACGATGTTTTACCTACGCCTGGTGGTCCCACGAGACATAGGATGGGGCCTTTCAGTCGTTTAACGCGTTGCTGTACAGCCAGATATTCAATAATTCGTTCTTTAACTTTTTCCAATCCATAATGCTCTTTATCCAGCAGCTTGCTCGCTTTATCCAAGTCGAACTGAATTTTGTTTCGTTTTTTCCAGGGTACACTGAGCATCCAGTCAAGGTAATTGCGAATGACTGTAGCTTCAGCAGACATCGGCGACATCATTTTTAATTTTTGTAATTCAGCCAACGCTTTTTCTTTTGCTTCTTTTGGCATACCCGCTTTATTAATGGAGGCTTCCATTTGTTCAAGCTCATTACCTTCTTCGCCCAACTCACCGAGTTCTTTCTGAATAGCCTTCATTTGCTCATTCAGATAATATTCGCGCTGGCTTTTCTCCATTTGACGCTTGACTCTACCACGCACACGTTTTTCCACGTGTAATAAATCTATTTCACCTTCTATCGCGGCCATCAAACGTTCAAGACGTGTACCCGCATCACTGATTTCAAGCAGATCCTGTTTATCTTCAACTTTTAAAGTCAGATGGGCAGCAATGGTGTCCGCCAAACGCCCAGGTTCTTCAATCCCTACCAAAGAACTAAGCACTTCAGGAGGAATTTTCTTATTTAATTTAATGTATTGTTCAAATTGCGACATCAAAGAACGCATCAGGATTTCAACTTCCTGTGTTTTAAGAGCCTCATTTGTTTCTTCAATGGGTTCAAGATTTGCTTCCAAAAACCCGTTTTCCTGCGAATAAGAAGTAACGCGTGCGCGTCGCTCACCCTCTACTAATACTTTTACAGTCCCGTCGGGCAATTTTAACAACTGCAAAACACTTGAAATTGTACCTACTTCAAAGACATCTTCTGCTGAAGGATCATCATTTGAGGATTTTCGTTGCGAAACAAGAAATATCTGCTTGTTATCAACCATAGAAGATTCAAGTGCTTTAATGGATTTTTCCCGGCCTACAAAAAGCGGAATCACCATATGAGGATATACGACTACATCTCTCAGCGGTAAAACTGGTAAAAATGCAGAAAAGCTAACTTCATTTGGATTGTTTTCATTTTCACTTGGCATAATTAGTCCTTAATCAGACGATAACCCATGATAAGTTTTATAACTTTAAAAGTGAATCTTAAATGTGTATGGATATGAAAATATTTTAAAATCAACTGCAATTGGTATAAAAACACTCGCAGTTGATTTTAAACGCCCTCAAAAAATGAGGGCTTTGTGGGGAGAATTGGTTTTTCAACCGGACAACTATTACTATTCCCCTCCAGCAGCAGATTGTTTATCTTCTACATTGTCATAAACCAATATAGGCTCGCCTGAATTATTGATGACAGTTTCGTTGATAACTACTTTATTAACACCTTCCATTGACGGCAAATCATACATGGTGTCTAAAAGTATATTTTCAAGTATAGCTCTCAGTCCACGCGCACCAATTTTTCTTTCCAGCGCTTTTTTAGCGATCTGTCTGAGGGCGTCGTCCTCGAACTCAAGCTCAACACCTTCCATTTTGAACAAAGCATGGAATTGTTTGGTTAATGCATTCTTTGGTGTTGTCAGAATATCAACCAAGGCATCTTCATCAAGCTCTTTTAAAGTAGTAATGACTGGTAAACGACCAACAAATTCCGGTATTAACCCATATTTAACAAGGTCATCGGATTCAAGTGCATCAAGTACTTTTTCGTTTGCCTTGCTATCTTTCTGATTTTTCAGCTGAGCGGAAAAACCTATACCGGATTTATCGCTACGCTCACGAATTACTTTTTCAAGACCTGCAAATGCTCCACCACAAATAAATAATATATTTGAAGTATCGACCTGCAAAAACTCTTGCTGAGGATGTTTTCTACCGCCTTGTGGCGGGACAGAAGCAACAGTTCCTTCAATTAATTTTAGTAAAGCTTGCTGCACACCCTCGCCTGAAACATCGCGAGTGATGGAAGGGTTATCCGATTTACGTGAAATTTTATCGATCTCATCGATATAAACAATTCCGTGCTGTGCTTTATCAATATCATAATCACATTTCTGTAATAATTTTTGAATAATATTTTCAACGTCCTCACCGACATAACCAGCTTCGGTTAAAGTTGTAGCATCTGCCATAGTGAAGGGAACATTTAGTAAACGCGCCAGTGTTTGAGCCAATAATGTTTTACCGCTACCGGTAGGGCCAATTAGTAAAATATTACTTTTTCCTAATTCAACACCATCTGCAGTTTTATGGTTCAGACGCTTATAGTGGTTGTAAACTGCTACAGAAAGTACCTTCTTGGCATGTGGTTGACCAATAACGTATTCGTCAAGAAATTTGGCAATTTCTTTAGGTGTAGGTAATTTTGTTTCTGTATGCTCAGTTGTTTCCTGAGTTTCCTCACGAATTATATCGTTACACAACTCAACACATTCATCACAAACAAAAACAGAAGGTCCCGCAATCAATTTTTTCACTTCATGCTGGCTTTTGCCACAAAACGAACAATACAAGACTTTGTCACCATCGCCTTTGCTAGTTTTACTCATCAACAAACCCCTTTCTTACTGACCGGATTAACACTTGTCAGAAAATTGGAAAAAAATAGCAGAAAATGCCCCTGTCCTAAAAATAGGCAGGAGCATCTTCAGTTTTAATCAGCTTACCTCTGATGTCAAGGCATTACGATCATGAAGAACTTTGTCAATCAGGCCATATTCCTGAGCCTGACTCGCACTCATGAAGTTGTCCCTTTCAGTATCACGCATAATTTGATCAGGCGTTTTTCGTGTATGGTGCGCCATAATATTATTTAAACGCTCACGTACAGCCAATGTTTCACGTGCATGAATTTCAATGTCAGTTGCCTGACCACGATACCCGCCTAAAGGCTGGTGAATCATCACGCGTGAATTAGGCAAACAGAAACGTTTGCCATCAGCGCCTGCGCACAGCAATAAAGCTGCGGCACTTGCCGCCTGGCCAATACACATCGTACTGACATCAGGTTTAATGAACTGCATGGTATCATAAATAGCCAAACCTGCAGTTACTACTCCACCTGGCGAATTAATATATAAGTATATATCTTTTTCAGGGTTTTCAGACTCAAGAAACAACATTTGAGCAACCACAAGGTTAGCCATGTGATCTTCAACTTCACCTAATAAAAAAATAATACGTTCTTTCAATAATCTTGAATAAATATCGTAAGAGCGTTCACCACGTGAAGTTTGCTCAACTACCATCGGCACAAGGCCGCTGGCATTTCTAATCAGGTTATCAGCATGCCCCATGCTTATTCTCCTTTAGTCTCATTGTCCTGTTTGGGGTTCATTACTTCATCATAACTGGCTTTCTTTTCAATCAGTTTAGCATTTGCACTGATTTTTTCAGCAACAATTTCTTCCATTACCAATGCTTCAACTTCGCCAATACGTTCTTTATCGCCTTTATACCAATCACGTAATTCATCTGGATGCTCGTAAGCACTTGCGAATTTTTCGATCATGGCATCGACACGTGCTGGTTCAGCAACTAATTCATGCGCCTTAACATATTCAGAAAATAATAATCCCAATTGAACGCGTCGTTTAGCTTTTTCTTCAAACAATATGCGTGGGAAATCAGGAATTTGTTCGTTTTCATGATGTTCATGTCCAAACAGACGGTGAAACATGTCATGTTTTAAATTTTCGATTTCCTGATCAATCAATACCGCAGGTACATCAAAATCATTTGCTGCTAATAATTTGTCAAAAATACGCTCACGATTTACTGAGCCAACGCGGCGCTCAAGTTCACGTACCATATTTTCTTTAATATCTTTACGCAGTGCATCAACACCACCTTCTTTGATATTAAATTTTTCAGCGAAAGCATCATCGAGTTCTGGCAAACGACCTTCCATAACCTTGTGCACTGTAATTTTGAATGTAGAGTCTTTACCAGCGAGTGCATCATGACCATAGTCTTCTGGAAATTTCACAGAAATTTCAAAAGGCTTGCCTTCTTTGCCACCAATCAGGCTGCTTTCAAAACCGGGAATCATTGAATTTGAACCGATAACAATTTCAAAATCAGTGGCTTTTCCGCCTTCGAATGGTTCATCACCAATAAAACCTTCAAAATCAATTACAGCTTTATCACCATCAGCAATAGCACGATTTACTTCATGCCATTCTTTATTTTGGCCGCGCAATTTAGTCAGCATGTCTTCGATATCGCTATCTGTAACTTCTGCTTTAATCTGTTCTATTTCGTTCTGATTTAATTCATTGATTTTAATCTCGGGAAATATTTCAAACATGGCGCTGTAAGTAAAATCTTTACCTTTTTCCAGATTTTCAATTTCTACATCAGGATAGCCGGCAGGCATCAGTTTATTGTTTTCCAGGGCTTCAAATAATGTTGGTTGAACCATTTCTCTGGCTACATCTTGACGTACACTGTCAGAATAGCGTGTTTGGACAACCGATAATGGCGCTTTACCGGGTCTGTACCCATCCAGTTTTGCTTTACGAGCCAGGTTACGCAAACGAAGACTTACTTCTTCTTCAACTTTTTCAGAAGGTACTGAAACTGTTATTTTACGCTCCAAACCTTTCAGGGTTTCAACAGAAACTTGCATCTAGTCACCTCTTGGATATTTTGATGAAATGGTGCGAAAGGAGAGACTCGAACTCTCACAGGTTACCCTACTGGAACCTAAATCCAGCGCGTCTACCAGTTCCGCCACTTTCGCAAACAGGGTGGAATTATCAAACAGTATGTCTATCTTGTAAAGACTCAGATTCAAACTGCTTGTTTTTTTCAGAAGATTTATCTTAATCTGGGGTGAACGATGGGACTCGAACCCACGACAACCGGGATCACAACCCGGGGCTCTACCAACTGAGCTACGCTCACCATATTTTAATTCAGGTTAATTCTGCTCAAACGTATGGTACGCCCGGCAGGATTCGAACCTGCTACCCTCGGCTTAGAAGGCCGATGCTCTATCCAGATGAGCTACGGGCGCAAATAAAATTGGTCGGGGTGGAGAGATTCGAACTCCCGACATCCTGCTCCCAAAGCAGGCGCGCTACCAGGCTGCGCTACACCCCGAATACCCGTCCTAGGACAGAGCGCCGATGATACTAGCAGCTGTGATGAACGTCAATACGGAAAATGAAATTTATTTATATTAAGCAGAATATTTTTATAATACGCTGATTTTGCGGTAGGATTAAGGCTAATTTTAAGGTCAGGATATTTATGAAAACGCCGTTGCTCCCTCTTTTTGACAACCTTAATAATTTACACAAAAATCATGAGTCTGTTATTTTACCTGCTGCCGAATTTCAGGAAGATTTTAATCGTACTCTGCAATTTCTTAAAAGCTATACCGGCAGTGAAGGAACATTTAACAGTTATCGTCGTGAATCCGAACGTCTTTTACATTGGTGCTGGACGATTAAAAAAACAACGCTACAAGGTATTAAACGTGACGATGTTGAGCAATTCATTCGATTTTGCCAAAATCCTCCTGCCGCCTGGATAGGTTTAAAAAAAGTGCCGCGTTTTGTTGATAAAGATGGCTTACGCGTTCCCAATAGTGAGTGGCGTCCATTTGTTGTGACCATTAGCAAAGCAACGCGCAAGGAGGGCAACAGCCCTACTATTGACCAGTTTTCCTTATCACAAGGTGCTATTCAGGAAATTTTTGCAATTTTAAGTACCTTTTTTAATTTTATGATTGCTGAAGAATATTTATTATCAAATCCGGTCGCGTTAATCCGCCAGAAAAGTAAATTTATTCGTAAGCGGCAACAAACCGCACCGGTCAGACGGTTGAGCATGCAACAATGGGACGCGGTATTATGGGCCGCCGAAAATCTCGCCAATGACAAACCTGAAATGCATGAGCGTACTTTATTCATTCTCAGTATACTTTTTGGTATGTATTTGCGAATTTCTGAATTAGCAGCAAGTGAACGCTGGATTCCGTCGATGAATGATTTTGCCAAAGACAGCAATGGTTCATGGTGGTTTACCACCGTTGGTAAAGGGAATAAAGAACGGCAGGTTGCGGTCAGTGATGCCATGCTTAAAAGTCTGACCCGCTGGCGTCTTTTTTTAGGGCTGACACCGCTGCCTTCAGTCGCAGATAATTCGCCGTTAATTCCTCGTATGCGTGGTAATGGCCCCATGAGTGATACGGCACCCTTGAGGCGTTTAGTGCAACAATGTTTTGATTTGGGTGCAGATTATTTACGGCGCAAGAACCAGCTTGAGGAAGCGGATAATTTAGCTGCTGCTACGGTTCACTGGCTACGCCATACTGGTATTTCAGAGGATGTAAAAATTCGCCCGCGTGAGCATGTTCGAGATGACGCGGGACATAGTTCAAGCGCTACAACTGATCGTTATATCGATATTGAAAAGCAGGCACGCCATCAATCGGCGCGTAAAAAGAAAATTGTAGCCATTGACTAAGAAAGGTGACGATTATCGCTTCTAATTAACTTCAAGGTATCTTCGAATTTTCCCTTGAAGGTGGTTCGTAGCGCCGGATGAGGGCGTTCATGTGGGCACGTAAACCATGCCACACCCAGCACCCTATCGAGTAGGAGGAGCCTCACGGCTCCGTCCTCTCACACCACCGTACGTGCGATGTCGCATACGGCGGTT
>Ga0335397_10001700_pt1 | contig 29959 bp, 31 predicted proteins | sample MAT04_FD_205740 | JGI IMG/M metagenome (GOLD analysis project Ga0335397, IMG submission 205740) | Freshwater microbial communities from Lake Fryxell liftoff mats and glacier meltwater in Antarctica - MAT-04 (spades assembly) (version 2) ... | reverse complement strand
GAAACATTTTTTGAAAAAATGGCCAGCGATGAATACAGGGATATGGCTTATTATGAATTTTCGCTGATGAAACAATTGCAGGTAACCGGTTATCCATGCGTATTTATTCAAACAGATGATTTAAAATTTACGATGGTAGCACGAGGCTATACCGATTATGAAACGCTGAAGGAAAGGGTTGAAAATGTTGTAGGGTCTTTGGGGGAATTGTGAATGGGGAATGGGCAATAGGCAATTGTCAATTGTCAATTGTCAATGGTCAATGGTTTTTGATCTGCATGATATTTTAATCGTCTCCTGCAGTTCACCATTCACAATTCACCATTCACAATTCACCATTCACCCCCTTGTCTTTTTAATTACTTCTTCTCTGCGGCCTAAGGCTGGGTTCAATTTCTTCCTGCCATTTTTTAAATTGATCAGCCGTAAAAATTTCTTTTAGTTTTACGTCTCTTGCAGCATCCATTTCTTTTCGTTTTGCCTGAAATGCTTCCCTGTCAAAGCTTCCGCTGGCCCTCATTTCTTCCATAGCTTTTTGTTGTGCAGTATATAAATCTGAAAAAACAGCCGTGGTTTTAGTTGTTTGGTCTGCATCTAATTTTAACGGAGCCAGCTTTTCAATAGTGGCCTTGGTGCGTTCTTCAGGTGTTTGGCGTTGCATACCGCCCTGTGCTTTTGCGGCTGTTAAGCTCATGAAAATAACGGCCATCATTAACAAAAATTGTTTTTTCATTTGAATAATTATTAAGTGATAAAAATTAAAAAATTAGTTATGCTTTTTCTTTTCTCCGCCCCTTCGTGAAAACATTTTATAAATACTTGTATCAAAAGTTATTTTTTGCTCCTCACTGCAAAGATTTCTTACATCCTTCAGGTGCATAAGCATTTTTGTTTCCAGCAGTTGTTGTTTAGCTGCGGTTTTAGCAATGGCTGTATTAATGGCTGTATCTGCAAAAGCATATTTCGCTATGTAAAACAGGCGTTTTTCTTTTTCTTTTTTAAGTGTGTCAAAAAAAGGGCCCATATCTTTTCGGTGGCGTTCAATAAGCGTATCATATGCGGCAAGTTGCTGTGCAGAAAATCCGATATCTTTTTTTAGATAAGCCTGCATTGCATTTTTTCTTTCTTCAGAACCATTGGGCCTTCTTCCGCCTGGTTTATTTAATAAAAAAAATGCCAGTCCGCCAATATTGGCTGCCAGTAAAACGATGATGATGACCAGTAATGCTTTGCTGTTTTTAGGCCTGTTTATCATGGTTGTATATTTTCAAGGTCAAATAGGGAAGATGAATTATTCATCGAGTATTCATCTGCAGCACCCTGCAGGTTCTGTAAATTAATATCAGTTGTAGTGTTATTAAAACTATAGATAACCAGGTTTAAAATAATAAGGAAAGCAACTGCAACTATAGCAATACCAGGGCGGCTAAGATATAGGCTGATGCGTTCCCATGCCGATGGTATATGCCGGTTCATTTTTGCATTGATACGGGTAAGCAAATAGGGAGCAGGTTCAGCCCTTTGGGCACCATTCATGCTATCCAGGGTTTCTTCTACTAAAGTGGCAAGCTTTGTTTTATTCATGGTTTTATTATTAAACCTGTGATTGATAATAGTTTTCAAGGAGTTTTTTTAAGCCTGTTTTTGCACGCACCATCAAGGATTCTACTGCATATAAACTGGTTTCCATTATTTCCGAAATCTCCTGGTACGAGAGCCCTTCTATTTTATGAAGGGTAAAAGCCACCCTTTGATTTTGCGGCAATTTTTTTAAAGCTTTAAAAAGTGTGGCAGCTTTTTCTTTGTTATCCAGCAATACCCCGGGGTGATTAAAATTAACCGGTTCATCTGCTGGGTTTATTAAAAATATCTGTTTGAGCAGTCCGCCATTCTTTTGTCTTTTTTTCTTCTTCTCCAAATCTAAAGCCTTATTTACCGTTATCCTGTAAATCCATGTAGAGAGTTGTGAAGCTCCCCTGAATCCATCCAGGTTCTCATACACTTCTATAAAAACATCCTGTGTTATATCTTCTGCATCCGCCTCTGATTGTACAATACTAAGTGCTGTATTGTACACCATCTTTTTTGTTTGCTCCACTATGTCATTAAACACAGAAGGGTCGCCATTTTTTATCCTGTCAATGAGTTCTGGCTGATTCAAAAATTATTTTTAAAATGTTCGCTTTAAAGTTAAAACTTTTGAACCAGTGATTTCAAATCAACGGTTTTATTTTAATGACCCGGCCCACCCATTCTGTTCATTCCACCTCCCTGTTCATCATTATTACTTTTTTTTGCCACACCAAAGTTTTTAAGGCTATAAGTAAAGGTGAGCATAAAATATTGTTGCAATACCTGGCTTTGATAGTCTTCAATTCCTTTTTCGTTGATCGTTCTGGTTATGCTTTGGTTTTGTTTCAACAAATCAAATACAGAGAGCTTTAATTCTCCCACTTTGTTTTTAAGAAACTTTTTACCAATTGCTGCATTCCATAACCAGAAGCTCTGGTTGAGGCCTTCGCTTAAGCCGCTATAAGTTTGATTGTTTACATCGTTTTGTATGAACCATCCTTTTTTACTAAGAAGATTTACTGCAATGCCGGCAGATTGATTTATAAACCTGTTATTTAACCTGGCATTGAGTGAATTTTTTGCATCATTCAGGCTCGCATTATAGTTAAGATTAAAATCAACGTATTCGCTGATATTGCTTGCCAATACAACTCCACCGGAATATACAAGATTGTCAGTATTGGTAAGTACATCATTTACCAGGCCTGGCAATTTTGAATAACTAAATCCTGCATTAAGGTTCACCGTAGTTTTAATGACTTTTATAGGCATGCTATAGGTAAGGAAAGTACGAAGTGTTTTGTAACCATCCAGGTTTACAGGCTTAGTAAGTTGAGAACCTTTTTTTAGCGTATCTCCATTTTGAATCAGGGAATCTGCCGATGCTATGTAAGTAGCATTGGAGATATAATCACTGGCTGTTTGTGCAAAGATGTTGGCAAAAAAACTTTTACTGGTTTTAGAATTGGTGTAGGAATACCTGCTGCCAAGGAAATGGGTATTGCTTTGTTTAAGGACAGGATTTCCTACAGATACTCTTAGAGGATTGCTTACATCCACTACATCCTGCAACTGGTTTACCGAGGGGAAATTTACATTTGCCCGATAGAATAAACGGATATTGCTTGATGTAGAAAATTTCCTGCGCCACATTGCATTTGGTAAGAAATCTGAAAATGTTTGGTTTACCGATGTAATGCTGGGAAATGTTCGCTGGCTTTCTAACAGGGCCTTTTGCACATTCATTCCTATGGCAAACATATTGTCACGGTTTTCTACGAGCCTGTAAGTAACACCCCCACGATGGGTAGTAATGGTATTGTCAAATTTATTAGAGAACCTTGGGTCAAACTGTGTGTACTTTGCACCATCAAAAAGAAATGTTTGCTGATCGGCGTTGTTTTTTTGAATACCCGGCGAATACTCTAATTGTAACTGGCCTTTTTTACCTACGGGTTCAGTATATGCAATGGTACCTGTGTAGCTTTCGCCATTAGTAAGGTTATCGGCAAACTGATTTCTCGAAGAGTCTTCACTTAATCCATTATCAAAAAATCTGTAAAATGCATCTGTAACTGTTTCGCCGGAATTTCTTGTGAAATTAGTATTCAATCCAAGCGATATAGTACGTCCTTTTTTAGCAAATGAATGTCGGTACATAATATTATTTCTGATATTATAACCACTCCTTTCTGCCATTGATCTTAGTAATGAATTACTCAAAGAGTCATTTACTCCTTTATAATTTTGCACCTCAGCATACCTGCTGGAATTATTGCCCTGAAAGCTTATATTGGGAATAATAAAAATGCTGTTATTGGAATCAATTTTATACTCCAGGCGCATATTTATACGGTGGTTGTAATTATCAGTGCTGGTATTACCTGTTTCATTAGAAAAAATATTACCGGCATTTGCAAAAGTTTCGCTTTTTAAAACAGATGAGTTATTGTTTTCACTCTGGTTATAAAAATAACTTGCAGTAAGGCTTAGTTTTTTACCATATTGATTGCTGAAATTAATACCCAGTGCATTGGTTTTGCTGATGCCACTTGACTGGCCAACAGAAAAATTATCATTTCCTCCACCCCATCCGCCACCGCCTCTTCCACCGCCGCCACCGCCACGGTTACCACCACTGCTGGTTAATCCTAATAAATCCTGGGAGCCAAAATTTTGCTGGTTGACGTTGTTGAAATTACCCACAAATGATAAGCGCCTGTCTCCTTTAAAAAAGCTGATGTTTCCACCGGCAGCATAACGGTCGTCTGTTCCATAACCTGCATATAACCTGCCAAACTGGCCATTCTTAATACCGGATTTAGTTACTACATTAATGGCTTTTTGAGAGTTGCCATCATCTACACCGGTCAACTGTGCCTGGTCGCTCAGGCGATCGAACACCTGTATTTTATCAACTACTTGAGAGGGTAAATTTTTAAGAGCTGCCGAAGCATCATCGCCAAAAAAATCCTTGCCATCAATGGTTACTTTTCTTACGGTTTCACCTTGTGCGGTTACTGTACCATCTCTTGCTACCGTAATTCCCGGCATTTTTTTTATTAAATCTTCGGTAGTAGCATCAGGGTTTACTTTATACTGGCTGGCACTAAATTGTGATGTGTCTCCTTTTTGAATAACCGGCGTTGCCTGTGAAACTACCGTTATACCGGCAAGATCTTTACCCTGCTTATCCATTTTAATCGTTCCAAGGTCCCGGGAAGCATTGTCTCTTAGTTTTACAAATGAAATATATTCCTGGAAGTTGATGGAATTTATTTTTACGATAAAGCTGTCGTTTTTCAGGTTAGTAAATTCAAAAACGCCTGTATTATTACTTACCAAATTTTTTACCAGGCTGCTGTCTTTTTGTTTTAAAAGATAAATGGTAGCTCCTGCTACAGGTGTTCCGTCATTTCTATCAGTAACAGTGCCCTTAATAGAAGCAGTTTGTGCAAATCCAAGTACAGAAATGGTACTCATTAAAATTGTTGCTAAAGCAGATCTCAACATAAAATTGTTCTTTTGCCCTGTTAGACAGCAAATGATCCTGTAAACAGGCGCTGTCGTTAAAATATTACTGTTAAAATAAATTAACAAAAAACTAGTAACGGTAATTTGCCATATTACTGCTAAATTGCAACCCTGAAATTTTTAAACTTTTAATTTATTTATATGAGTTATAATAAAATGGTATCCGTAACAGGTTTGGGAGGATTATATGAACTTGTTTCTTCTAAAGCAGATGGCGGAATTGTTCGTTCACTGGAAGACAAAAGCACCAAATTTGTAAGTAACAGGGTGCATAATTTCTCTCACCTGGAGAGTATTGAAGTGTATACTACTGGCGAAAATGTAAACCTGGTAGATGTATTTACAGCTATGCAGGCCAGTAAAGTAGCCTTACCCGATGGCAAAGCAGATGGCAAAGCGATTAAAGCATATTTTGAAAAAGTATACCCTTCAATGGATTTTGAAAGAGTGTATGGCAGCGATATGAAAAAAATGGTTAAGTGGTTTGAAATACTAACCAAGGCAGGGATTGAAATTAAATTATCAGAACCAGGCGAAGATGAAAATGGCGTGGAAGATGCAGCTCCGGTAGCAGAAAAGAAAACAACTAAAACAGCTACTTCTACTAAAACTGCCACACCTAAAAATGCCCCGGTTAAAAAAATAAATTCGCCACGTAAGATGGCATAGTATGTAATAGGGAGAAAGGTAAAAGGTGAAAGGTGAAAAGTCAAAGGTGAAAAAATCTACGAAGATTCCTATTCAACTTTGGCTTTTTATATTCATCATGGCTTTTCCTTCTACCCACTCCGGCTTAATGCATCTTTCTTCCCATCATTCACCATTCACCACTCACCTATGTATACAGCAGATATAAAAAAACTACCAAGAACTTTTTTGCCGGTTAACTTTATTGTAACGGATTGGGCAATATTGGAACCCTATTTTAAGGATTTAATTGATAGGGCAATAACGGATAAAACATCGCTGGAACAATGGCTTAAAGATATGAGTGAACTGGAAGCAGCAGTAAGCGAAGATGCCTGCTGGCGACAGATAAAGATGACCTGTGATACAGAAAATAAAACGCTGGAAGAAGCCTTTAATTTTTTCTGTATGGAGATTCAGCCCAGGATTCAACCCCTGCAGGATGCCTTGAATAAAAAGCTGATAGCAGAACCCCTGTTAAAGGAACTGGAGCCGGAAAAATACCACACCTACCTGAGAAGTATCAGAAAAAGCATAGAACTGTTTAGGGAAGAGAATATTCCCCTGCAGGCAGAGATGGCTGTATCTCAACAGCAGTTTGGACAAATAACCGGTGCCATGATGGTAACTGTAAACGGTGAAGAATACACACTGCAGCAGGCGGCCAAATTTTTAGAAAATGCTGACAGAAATCTTAGGGAAGAGGTATACCGCAAAATACAAGACAGGAGATTGCAGGATACGGCAAAGCTGGATGAACTCTACGACAAATTAGTTGGCCTCAGAAACAAAGAAGCGCAAAATGCAGGTTTTGAAAATTACCGGGATTATCGTTTTAAAGAACTGGGCCGGTTTGATTATACAAAAGAAGATTGTTACAAGTTTCATGCTGCGGTAAAACTGCATGTACTACCCCTGGTAAATGAAATCTACCAAAAGAAAAAAGAAAAATTGGGCCTGGAAACATTGCGCCCATGGGATATGGATGCAGAGCCCGAAGGAACAAAACCTTTAAGGCCTTTTACTACCGGCGATGATTTACTAAAAAAATCAATTGCTTGTTTTGAAAAACTCCGGCCTTTCTTTGGTCAGTGCCTGCAAAAAATGCAGGAACTCAATCACCTTGATTTGGAAAGCCGCAAGGGAAAAGCTCCCGGAGGATACAATTGCCCGCTGGCAGAAAGCGGCGCTCCATTTATTTTTATGAATGCAGCAGGGCAGATGAATGATGTAACTACCATGTTGCATGAAGGTGGGCATGCTGTTCATTCTTTTTTGGCGCACCCGCTTCCCTTATCCGGGTTTAAAGAATATCCCATGGAAATTGCAGAAGTAGCCAGCATGGCAATGGAACTGTTTACTATGGATCATTGGGAAAGTTTTTTTGATAATGCAGCCGATTTAAAAAGAGCAAAAGAACACCAACTGGAAAGAGTCATTACAATATTTCCATGGATTGCTGTTATAGATAAATTTCAACACTGGATATACGAACATCCTGTGCACACGCATCAGGAAAGAACTGCTGCCTGGGTAGCCACACTCACAGAATTTCAGGATGATGTGATAGATTACAGCGGGCTGGAAACTTACCGCAGCAATGCATGGCAGCGCCAGTTGCATTTATTTGAAGTGCCTTTTTATTATATTGAATATGGTATTGCCCAGTTAGGCGCAATCGGAATGTGGATGCAATACAAAAACAATCCGCAGCAGGCATTGGATAATTATTGCAATGCCCTTGCACTGGGCGCTACCAAAACTTTGCCTGAGTTGTATAAAACGGCCGGCCTGGCATTTGATTTTTCTCCTGAAAAAATAAAAGTGCTGATGGATTTTGTGAAAAAGGAAATGGATAAAATATAATTTGTATTTATTGCCGGCACCTGTTGCCGGCATATTTTTTTCTGTAAAAATTCAATACATAAAGTTTACATAAAATGTTCCAGGCAGGTTGCCTCCTAATAGCTTAAAACTATATTTGATTTCTTATCATTCTAAATACATTTCATGGTTAGTAAAAAAACATTGCTTTTTATTGTAGGGTTTTTGATGGCTTCTTTCACAAACCTGAATGCTCAAAAATTTAATGTTTCCTGGGGAGACAATGCCAAACTTAAATACGATTTTGAAGATGCTGTGCCGGTAGCGAATAGCCAGTTTATCGTTTTAAAACTTAAAGCTGGTTCAAGGTCTATGTTTGGCGGAACCACGGAGCAGCAACCTATCCTTGTATTAATTGACAGGAATATGGAAACCGTTGTAGAAAAAGATTTGCGCATAGAAGAAAAAAATGCCAGCCTCAAAGGATTTGAAAAATATGGCACTAATATATTTTTCTTTTACGAAGCATATGACCGGGAAAATAAAACTACTTCTGTTTATGCACTTAAAGTAGATGAAAAAACGCTGAATACATCTGGCAAAACAACCCTGGGCACTTATGAATCTGACAGCCGCTACGACCAGGCAGAACCCTCTTATAAATTATCAGCAGATTCCAGTAAAGTATTATTATTTGTAGAAGGACCTGACAGAAAAAAGGACAACAAAAAATTCTTTATTGGCGTTTTTGACACTAACCTAAAAAGCCTCTGGAAAAAAGATATTGAACTTCCCATTGGCGACCGCTTTGTATCTATATACGACCAGGATATTACCAACGATGGCAAAGTGTTTGTTGCCATAAAACATTACGATAAGGAAGTAACCAGGCAAACAGTAAGGGAAGATGGCGCCAAAGTGCCTTCTTATGCGTATAAACTATTGGTGTATGATGCCGGCAATACAAAAGGAAAGGAAATTACTTTTAACCTGAACAATCAATTTATACAGGGAACAAAACTGAGCTACAATAAAAACGGCAGCATTACCATAGCAGGATTATACAAAAGAAAAAACAACGGAAATATTAATGGTGCATTTTATGCAACATTTGATGCAGGTACTGCAGAAGTAAAAGATCCTAAAATGGTGCCCTTTTCGCCGGAGATGATAACATTAGTTGATAAAGATAATTTTGGTTCCGATAAAGATTCAGACCCGGGTTTGTATCCCGGTTTTAGGATACGGCATATCATGAACCGCAGCAATGGCAGCGTAGATTTAATAAGCGAATATTACAGGCTTGATGTTATTACTTCTTACAATGCCACTACCCACCTTACTACTACAAGTTATCGCTATACTTACGGCGATATTATCAATACCAATATTGATAAGGATGGAAAGGCGTTATTTACCCGTATTCCTAAAAATCAGAAAATGACTAATTCCAACATTTTCCTGGGCTATTACCCGATTGTGTATGGCGATAAACTGGTATTGCTGTATAATGATGATAAGGATAATGTAGAAAGAGATATTGAAAAAAGGCCGGATGATGTGGTAAACTTTAAGCGTTCTATATTTTTGGCAGCCACCATAGATGCAAAAGGAAATGTGAGCAGGCAAGCTGTTTACAGCCACCTTGATGAAGATTATGTAACTATACCCACAGCGGTTGCAAAAATTTCTGACACTAAATATTTAGTAGTATCAGACCTGTTGAAAATGTTTAAGAAACGTACAAGGTTTGGTGTGATGGAGATGAAGTGAAAATATTCCGTAAAATAAAATGCAGACTATTTTAAAAATTTGATTCAATTAGATGTCAGCATCATAAGCTAATGACTCAGGTTTTGAAAATAAAATTTTGAAACATATCAGACTTAACTCTTTTCAAAATCCGATGGGGTTAGTTAAAGTTATCATCCTTTACAATCCATACATACACCCGTAACCACCATGGCGGCCTGCTCGGGTGTAAAACCCTTTGGCAGTTTCACATCCGGCACGGTTACATCATCCATGCAAAAAGTTTTATCGCAACTGTTACAAATAAAATGTACATGGTTATCATGATGATGACCTTCCTGGCAATTGTGTTTGCACAAGGCATATAAAATAGAATTGTCGGTAGTGGGTATCTGGTGTATAATGCCTTTGTCTACAAAAGTCTGCAGGGTACGGTACACCGTTACCCTGTCAAAAACCACATCGGTATTTTTTTCAATATCGGCATGCGCCAATGCGCCTTCGGAATCTAAAAAAAGTTCCAATATTTTTTTGCGGCTTTCTGTTACACTAAGGCCGTTTCTTTTTAATATATCTGAATGGTTTTCCATGAGCATTAGTTGGGGTTATTGCTAAAACCGGTCATGAATCTTTTAGGTGCTACTTTTTCATTGAGCAAACTTTTTATATCTACCATTAGCTTTTGTACTTCTTCTTCTTTTAATCCATCATAAATACCTCTTACCCTGCGGTATTTATCCACCAATGCAAAAAACTGTGTATGAATAAATTCGTCTTCTATCCTTTGCAGGCTGTCTGGTTTTCCATTATCAATCATATAGCCTAACCTTGCCATGTCATATAATTGCTTTTTATCGCCTGTTACAAATTGCCAGTTAGGGTTATTGGCTTTTATGTTAGTTGCACCCTGCACCTGGTTAATTTTATATGAGCCGTCATCCTTTCTCATCAATATACCATTAATCATTTTTTGCTCATAGGCTTTTAATAGCGGCACACTATCTACTTCCGGCATACAGGTATGGGATAGGATTAAGAAATTAGGAACATCTTTATACTGATCAAAAATGCGGCGCATATTGGCATTCATCTTTGGGCAAATGCCCTGGCAGGTGGTAAAAAAATATTCTGCCACATACACTTTATCATCAGTATCTCTTTGGGTAAGTTTTTTTCCATCCTGGTTTACAAAGCTAAATTCCGGTACTATCGGGTTAATAACCGCCAGTTTGGATGCAGAAAAATCATAATCTCTAAAAAAGAAAAAGTAAAAAACGCCAAGTAATACGGCAAAAAATCCTATATAAATCCACAACTTGTTTCTCATTTGCTTACAACAATTAATAGGACACAAAGTTATGCCTATGTATGCAGCAGATAAAATAATAGATGCAAGATGAAGTTAAAAACTTGCAACAATATTGCAAAAAACCTATCTTTGCCCTCCGCATGAATATTAAAATGAATTGGGATGGATTTGGAATTGCAACATCGCTGGCATGTGCCATTCACTGTGCTGTATTGCCTTTAATTGCAACCAGCCTGCCTTTATTTGGCATCAATATCATTCACAATAGCTTTTTTGAATGGGGTATGATAGCCCTTGCTTTTGTAGTGGGAGCTTATTCATTGTTTCATGGATATGTTAAACATCACCGTTCATTTTTTCCTATTAGCCTTTTTACCATTGGTTTTTTGTTGCTTATAACCAAGCAGTTTTTTCATAGCTATGAAAATTACCTGCTCATTCCTGCAGTGATTTTAATCATCGGGGCGCACTACCAGAATTACAGGTTATGCCACAGGAGTAAATGCAGTTCGCCGCATCATACACATTAATACCTCTCCATCCCACCATCTTTATAAATGAGGATAGAAGGAGTGATAGAATAAATTCAATGATTTGTTCTTCTAATTCAACAGCTAAATAATCCCAATAATGAAAAATAGAAAATTTAATCTTTGCCGTTTGTGCCATATTTATTTTATCCCCTGATGCACAGAGGATACTCATGCTAACGAACTTAGTTTAGCGGTAGCTTTTTCTTATCTTGCTCTCTAAATTAATTATGATGCGTATTTTCTTTTTATTATCCATTTGCTTTTTGTCCTTACCTGCTTTTGCACAAAATAAAGATGAACAGATAATATTGAATGCAATCAATATTCAAAAAAATGCCTGGAACAATGGAGACCTTAACCTATTTATGGAAACATACTGGCACAACGATTCGCTGATGTTTATTGGTAAAAGCGGCGTTACTTATGGCTGGCAAAATACTTTGAATAATTATAAAAGAGGATACCCCGATACCGCTGCCATGGGTAAGCTTGGTTTTGATATCCTGCATGTGAAAAGATTATCAGTTATGTATTTTTCTGTGGTAGGTAAATGGAAGCTTACCAGGAGCATTGGCAATGTTGGCGGTCATTTTACCCTGTTGTTTAAAAAGATAAAAAATAAATGGCTGATTGTTTCAGACCACAGCAGCTAAAATATTAAAGGTCCCATTTGCGTTTGATACGCCTGATAAGAAAAATAAAGCTGGCGATTGAAAGGATATAATAAACTATGTTTTTCCAGGATGGGCTGCCTTCAAAAAATCCATAGCCTAAATAAATACCTACGGTTACGTTTGCGATCATCCATAATAAAACCCATGCAATAGTATTTACTATCAAAACTAAAAATGCTCTTGTATCATCTTCCATACCCATAGTACAAATTTGCAGATAAATTATTGAATCAGTAATTTTTTAAAGTCGGCACTATCACCGTTAAATACATTAAAGTCTACAAATGCATCAATGCCGTTGGCTCTTCCTTTTTCACTATGTTGCCAAAAATGCCATTTCCGTTTTATTCTTGGTTTGTCTTTTACAAGATAATGTGCCACCCACAACGGGTAATCATCAAACCGGCCGGCAAGAAAGTTTTCGTAAAAATCTGCATTTGTATAAATAATAGGTTTTACTTTATATTTTTTTTCTACCACCTGCAGCCAGTCGGCTACTCTTTGTTGCAAGTCTGTAACAGATGCACCATTCATTTGTTCGATATCCAATACAGGGGGAAGATCACCTTTTTGCAGACTTACATTTTCTAAAAAGTTTTCTGCCTGTGCTTTACCGCTTTTGCTGGCTATAAAAAAATGATAGGCACCCCTGGGCACCGCTGCTTTTTTTGCCTGTATCCAGTTTCTGCGAAACTGGCCATCAATACCCGATACACCTTCGGTGGCTTTCATAAATGCAAAACCAATGCGGATGTTTTCTACCTCCATTTCTTTGATAAGTTTCCAGCCAATGGTTTTCTGGTAACGGCTTACATCAATACCATGAATGCCGTAACGGGTAGGCATATCTATACCAAAAGCCGGGTAATGAACAAAAGAAGGGCGATTGTAAAACCTGTTGAATAAATAAGTGGCCAAAGCAAATGAAACCACTATGATTATTAAAATGAGGCGATTTTTTTTATTGCGTTTTTTGCTTCTGCTGGCCATTGCTGATGTAAGGATTAAACCGTGGCTGTAAAACTATAACATTAGCGAATAACCTGTTTCACAATTTTTTTATCACCGGCCCACACACGAATCATATATGTGCCACGTGCCCAGTTTTGCATATTTAGCTGAAGCCACTCTGCTCCGTTAAACAAATCAACAGAGCGTTTATACATCAACTGGCCCCCGGCATTGCTGATTTGTATTTCGGCTGTGCCTGCATTAAAATCATGCAGAAAAATAGTGAGGGGATTAGTGGCAGGGTTGGGATAAACGTCTACAATACCTTGCCCGCTGTTGCTGGCGGTAATTTTTTGTGTGCTGTTGTTTTTAGAAATAATCCAGTATTCCGGATCTACCAAAACGGTATCGGGCACAAAACCTATTTGCTGTATAAATTGCTGGCCATTGATGTTATTGTTTACAATGATGGTTTTTTCCTGTGTAGCATTTTTAAATTTTAATGCCACGGGCATTTCAAAAAATGAAACAGACGGATGCGATGTGATTTGGTTCATCTTAATATTTACATTGCTGCTTCCTAACATACTCCATTGTACATTATAGGATGGATATCCCTGTCCCTCGTACCATTGGCTAAAAAATTTTGTAAGATTCTTGCCGCTTTCCTGTTCCAAATGTTTTTTTAGATCTGCTGTGCGGGCAAATCCATATGCGAGTGCAGGATCTTTTAGATAGTTATTGATGGCTTTAAAAAAAACATTATCACCCAGCACAAAACGAAGCATGTAAACCAGGTAAGATCCTTTATTATAAGAAAGCCTGCCGCTAAAAATCTGGTTTAAATTGGTAGTATCCTCCACTTTTACTGATCCTCCCGCCACTGATGTAATGTTATTAATCACATTCCTTCTCATTGTATAGATGGTTGCAGGATAAGTATTTTCCATATGCATGGCCGCAAGATGTGTGGCAAAACCTTCATTGAGCCATATATCCTGCCAGCTATAGGTAGTAATTTTGTCGCCAAACCATTGATGCGCCAGTTCATGCGCCATCAGGCTTTCATCGGGTGTAACAATAAAAGTGGAGGTTTGATGTTCCATGCCTCCGCCCCATCCAAACTGCACATGGCCATATTTTTCTTTTATAAAAGGATAGTCACCAAAACGGCTATGAAAAAATTGCATGGCGTTTAAAACCTTTGGTGTGTTGGCCTGGAATAATGCCAGGTTTTCGGGGTAGCAATGGGTTTGCATAGGAAGTAAAACATTGCCTAACTGAACCGTATTATTAAAAACACTATAATTGGTTACGGCAAAACAAACCAGGTAAGTAGCAATGGGATAACGGTGCTTCCAATGGGTGATAATATTATTGCCGGGAGCAGCCAGTTCTGACTGTAATAAACCATTACTTGCAGCTTTATAGGCAGCAGGATGAGTGATGTAAATATCAATAGAATCAGCCTTATCATCCAGTCCGTTTTTGCAAGGCCACCAGTCACGTGCACCATAAGGCTCGCTCAGGCTCCATATAACAGGTATGCCTGCATGAGAGCTTTGTATAAATGAGCCAAAGCCGGTATTGGCAGGAATGCCTTTATAAAAAATGCTGATGGAGTCCAATACACCTGCATTAATACTACCCGCAAAATTTACCTGGATAGTATTGATTGTTTGCGAAAAGGAAAGCGTATTATTTCTTTGTTTTACACTGTCTGCCACAAGTGAATTCATCATATCCAGTGTAACCGAAGTAGAAGGGGTTGATACCGTAAAATAGACCGTTACCTCTCCATCTATATACCTCACAGCGGGGTCTACTTTCCATTTGCAGCGATAATATTTAACATCAAAATTATCGGACGCAAAAGAAGATTCATCTTCATTTAAAATTCGCTGGTGTGCATTGGCTTCCATGGCCGCAATATCTTTTGTATCAAATTGCTGACCGTAACCAGCATAGCAACCTATGAAAAGAAATAAAAGTAGAATCCGCATTATAAAATTTTTATCTGTATATAAAATTAAGCTAATCCTGTTTTCATTAAAATTTTAAGGCAATAACAGGGCTTTACCCTACGTTAATGACTATACATTTTACAAAAACGCTGTATGAGCTTAAGTTATTTCATTTAATCATATTTATATAAAATGTTCAATACCCTTTTTAAACCAACGGCAATATTTTTTATTAGTGTAGTTTTCTCTACTTTTTGCTATGCAGAAAATGAAGATTCATTAAAGAATAGCAAAGTATTGGCAACGGATAATAAAACAGCCGCTAAAACTGTAATTGCCAAAGAAGCAAATGTGATTTATCCCATGATGCTGGAAAAGCATCAGGATCAATTTATAACGTATGTAGAGAAATTTTCTTTGAGCCGCAAGGCCTATCTGCAAAGGACCTATACCCGCAGCCTAAAGTTTTTCCCCAAGGCAAGTCTTATTCTTAAAAAGTATAATGTTCCTTCTGAGTTTGCAGTGTTATTGGCGCTGGAAAGTGCTTTTAATGCCAATGCCGTTTCATCTGCAGGAGCGGTAGGTTACTGGCAAATTATGGATGATGTAGCCAAGGAGTTTGGGTTAAAAATTATTGAAAAGCAACATAAAGCAATCAGTGCTAAAACAACTAAAAAGCTAGATAAGACAACTGCAAAGTTGAGTGCCGGCAAAAAAAAACCAGCGCTGATAGATGAAAGAAAAAACTTTCAAAAATCTACACATGCAGCAGCAAGATACCTGAAAGACAGGATGCGAAACCTTAATAACGACTGGTTACTGGTAGCTGCCAGCTACAATTGGGGAGTGGGTAATGTATGGAATGCCATGCAAAGAACCGGCAAAACCAATCCCACATTCTGGGATATTAAAAATTACCTGCCGGCAGAAACAAAGACTTATGTGATGAATTTTATTACATTAAATGTGATCTTTAAAAATTATCAAAACTTCAAAACAAATAATCTTTGTTTTAAAGATGAAATAGAAAATAAAAATGCCCAAAAGGATATTGTAGCAGATTAAAAATTTACTAAGCTATCTTAGCCGAAAGAATTTTTTTTATGAATAAATGGTTGAAGCGATTCCTGGTATTTTCCGGGGTTTTTATTACACTTATTTTTATTGCCCGGCTTACAGGCGCACTCCAATACTACAATGTTTCCACGCCTGTTATGGAGCCTTCGCTAAAGTTGGGTAAAAAATTTATTACCACTAATTTAGTTGCTCCAAAAATAAATGATATCGTAGCCTACACCAACCCTTTGGCAGACACTCTAAATATTTCTTTTGGCTCAGGCAATTATGGCCAAACATATGTACACCGAATTTGTGCCATGGAAAATGAGTTTATTCAAATGAAAGATGCTGTATTATATGTAAATGGCAAAAATGCAGATACCGGTAAAAATTTATTACACTATTATAAAATATCTGTAAAAAACGCTTCAGCCCTGCCGCAGGAATTTAATACAGATGAAGCCGGTTTTATTCAACTTTCTCAGCAGGAGGCATTGGTAAATCTCACCACTGAACAATACCGGAAGTACAGTGCATCCATAGAATTGAATAAATATTTTTATCCGCAGGATAAAAGCGATGAACACGCCGCTTTTTGGTGGATTGGTGCTGACAATAGCTGGACCGTAGATAACTTTGGCCCCTTAACCGTACCTGAAGGAAGTTGTTTTGTGATGGGAGATAACCGCCAGAATTCTATGGATTCCCGCTACACAGGATTTGTAAAACTAACCAATATAAAAGGGATCAAATTGTAAGCCGTACATTTGTGCGGATGCCGCAATTTAATCTGAACGATACCGCTAATCTTATAAGCAAACTCACCCCACACAGAATCTGGAATGGGGTAAAAGTGCTGAGCAGTTATTATTTAAGCCTTATTACAAAAAAGCCTGTTCAATGGGGCTTACCCGTTTCTGTTTCTTTTGAACCTACCACCAGTTGCAACCTGCGTTGCCCTGAATGCCCCAGTGGTTTAAGGGCTTTTACCAGGCCAACCGGTATGCTGCAAAACAGTTTTTTTCAACAAACAATTGATGATATTTATAAAGACCTGCTTTACCTTATTTTTTATTTCCAGGGCGAACCTTACCTGAATACTGATTTTTTGGAAATGGTAAAATATGCTTCAGATAAAGGTATTTACACAGCTACCTCTACCAATGCACATTACCTTACGGATGATGCTGCACGAAAAACGGTAGAGAGTGGATTGGACCGTTTAATTATTTCTATTGACGGCACTACACAGGAAACCTACAAACAATACCGGGTAGGCGGCAATATTGATAAAGTGATTGAAGGCGCTAAGAACATTGTGAAGTGGAAAAAGGAATTAAACAGTAAAACACCGTTTGTGTTTTTCCAGTTCCTGGTAGTAAAACACAATGAGCACCAGATTGAAGATATTAAACAAATGGCCAAAGATATTGGTGTAGATGAAGTAAGGTTTAAGTCGGCACAGGTGTATGATTATGAAAACGACCCCAACCAGCTCATTCCTTCCATTGATAAATACAGCCGATACAAAAAAGACGGTAACGGAAAATACATACCTAAAAATAAATTGGCTAACCGCTGCTGGAAATTATGGCATGCTAATGTGATTACCTGGGATGGGCTTGTGGTGCCCTGTTGTTTTGATAAAGATGCAATGCACCGTTTAGGAAACTTAAAAAATGAATCTTTCAAAAACATTTGGCACAATCCCAATTACAAACAGTTTCGGTCTGAGTTAATGATGGGAAGAAAAAATATAGATATTTGTGCTAACTGTAGTGAAGGGGTTTCTGTGTGGAAATAAAACCATCTTATTTTTTTAAACGCTTCAAATAAAGGCAAAATGAATTCAACTTTTAATGATCGCCTGAGGCAACTGCTTTTATTGATAATTATTATTTTACTGGGATTTGTGCTTACTGCAGAAATGTATGTGTTTTTGCCAGGTTTACTCGGTGGTATTACACTATACATCCTTGGACGTGGTTTATATTTTCGCTGTGTTTACAAGCACAAATGGAAAAAAGGAGGAACGGCCCTGTTATTCATTTTAGCTTGTCTTATTATAATATCCATTCCCATTTACATTAGTGTTGTGCTTATTTCACCCAAAATAAATGAAATAGTAAATAACCAGGATAAGATCATTGAGGGGATAAAAACATTTTCTACCAAAGTATCTGCTTATACAGGCTTTACAATTCTTACGGATGAAAACACCAAAGCTATTTCACTTAAGATAACCTCCTATATTCCTAAGATTTTAAACAGCACCGCTAATGTGGCAGCCAACCTGCTTATTATGTTTTTCTTGCTGTATTATTTGCTGGTAAATGGTAAGGAAATTGAAATTTATTTAAATAAGATCATTCCACTTAAAAAGCATAATGTGGAGCAACTGGCCAGCGAAACAAAACTAATGATACGGGCCAATGCGGTTGGTATTCCCATTATTTGTGTTGTGCAGGGGCTTTTTGCTGCATTGGGATATTGGATTTTTGGAGTACACGACTGGGCAATGTGGGGCTTTTTAACCGGGGTTTTTGCCTTTTTTCCACTAGTGGGCACAATGATTATTTGGGTGCCAATAGTACTGTATATGTTATCTACTGGAAGCCAATGGCCTGCCATTGGTTTGGGGCTTTACAGTTTAATAGTTACGGGTAATGTAGATTATATAACCCGCATGGGGTTACTTAAAAAAATGGGTAATGTTCATCCAATGATAACAGTCCTCGGAGTAATTGTGGGACTAAACCTGTTTGGTTTTATGGGTTTAATTTTTGGTCCTTTGCTGGTGAGTTATTTTATTATACTGGTAAAAATATATATGAATGAATTTGCTTTAGACAACAATGCCATTGTTGCTCAGCAAGAAGAAACAGAAGGCCATACTCATTGATTTAACAATTTATTTGTCGTGCATTAATGTTTAAACATTAATTTTGATGTTCAAACATTAAATATATAATATGACAGCGTTAAAAACAGCAGTAGAGGAATTAAATCAAATGATTTTGGAAGGTAAAATATTGGAAGCCTTCGAAAAATTTTATGCAGATGACATCGTGATGCAGGATAATGATTATCCTCAAAGGGTGGGCAAGGATGAAAATCGTATTTATGAAGAAGCTTTTGTAAACGGATTAACTGAATTCAGGGGCGCTAAAGTTGTGAATACAATTATAAGTGATGGTATTGCAGTAATAGAGTGGTGGTTTGATTACACACACAAAGATTATGGTGTAAGAAATTATAACCAGGTATCTGTTCAAAGGTGGAAAAATGGTAAAATTGTAGAGGAGAAGTTTTATTACAATAACTAAACAACTTATTTTTTTTTTGAAGTCTGCCCGCATTTAAATTGTTGGCAGACTTTTTTTAATATTGCATAATCAATTCATCATGGGTATAGAACAAGATATCAACCAGACCAATTTTAGAAATGAGTTTCAAAAAGCAGCCATCAATTTTATTTATACCTATAACTGGTTTAATGAAAAAATGCGTCTTTTTTTTGAAAAAGAAGATATCACTCCCCAGCAGTTTAATATTCTTCGTATTTTAAGAGGGGCGGGCAAACCAATTTCAACGCTTCAGATAAGGCAACGCATGCTGGATAAGATGAGTGATACCAGCAGGATTGTAGACAGGTTGCTTGTAAAGGAATTGGTTAAGAAAGATACATGCCCTAATGATAAACGCCTGGTGGATGTGAGCATTACCGATAAAGGCAAATCTCTCCTAAAAAAAATAGATGGTTATAATAATGAGATGGATGCTATTTTTGACAACCTTTCAGAATCAGATGCACGTAGTCTCAATAACCTGCTGGATAAACTTCGTGCTGATAAATAAAACCGGCTCAACCATCAAGAATGATAAAATTAATAACAGCAGCCAGCCTTCTTTTTTTGAATATGATTGCCTTTTCACAAGTCCCACGTGAAGAGTTAAGGGCAGTGTGGGTGGCTACAGTAAGCAATATTGATTTTCCCGGCAAACCTACTATAAGCAGCGATGTACAAAAACAGGAGTTTATCAAATTGCTGGATATGCATCAGAAAAACGGGATGAATGCCGTAGTGGTGCAGATAAGGCCGGCAACCGATGCATTTTACCCTTCTTCGCTGGAACCCTGGAGTGAATGGCTTACAGGAGTACAGGGCCAGCCTCCGGTACCCTATTATGATCCTTTAATGTTTATGGTAACAGAAACGCATAAACGAAAAATGGAATTTCATGCATGGATGAATCCATACCGTGCAGTTTTTAATATCAATAATTCATCCATTGCCCCCACGCATATTACCAGGATTCACCCGGAATGGTTTCTTACCTATGGTGATAAAAAATATTTTGATCCGGGTAATAAGGATGTTCAAAAATTTGTGACAGCAGTTGTAAAAGATGTAGTGGAGCGGTATGATATTAATGCCATTCATTTTGATGATTATTTTTACCCCTATCGTATTTCGGGAAAAGAATTTCCTGATGATGCTTCTTTTAAAAAATTCGGTAACGGGATGAATAAAGACGATTGGCGAAGAAGTAATACAGATTCTATTATTGTATCCCTGAGCAGGGTGATTAAACAGGAAAATAAAAAATGCCAGTTTGGTATCAGTCCTTTTGGTGTGTGGCGTAATTTAGACCAGGACCCCAGGGGAAGTAATACCAAAGCAGGACAAACCAACTACGACGATTTGTATGCCGATATTTTATTGTGGCTAAAAAAAGGCTGGATAGATTATGTAGCACCACAGCTTTATTGGGAAATAGGGCATAAACTGGCAGATTATAATACACTGATAGATTGGTGGAGCAAAAATACCTATGGTAAAAACTGTTATATCGGTATGGGTATTTACCGGGCCGGCAGCAATGAGGCCTGGAAGGATAAAACCCAGCTACCCCGCCAGATTCAAAAACTGAGAAACACCCCCAACATTAATGGTATGATGTTTTTTAGCAGTAAAACTTTTGAAAAAAATCCAAATGGATGGAATGACAGCCTGCGGTTAAATTATTTCAGCTTTCCTGCCACACTTCCAACGATGAAATAATTATTAATTAGCCGGTAATATTCCGGCATTTATTTTTCCCTCCATCCGGTCGCAATATTGTACAGAACCAATTCTGAATTTTAAGGGAATTTTTGTAACAGCCTGAAATTTTAATTCCTGTTTACAAAAAAATCCTAAATTATTTACATAAAAATCGGGAGATACTACTTCCTTATTAACATACCCGTTAATATGTAGGACTGGAGAATAAAAATAAGATTTTATAAAATCCTTTCCCTTATTGGCTTGTAGCTGATTTTGCTGTGCAGATAGCGTGCAGTTAACAAAAATCATGCAAAAAAATAAAATTGTGTATTTTTTCATTCTTTTTCAGGTTCATTCTTGTAAATTTACGCTTTATTTTACCTGTAGGATTTATCATTGAACCGGCACTAAAAAAATTGATTATCCTTATTATATTTTTTGAACCAATAACATGGCATTAAACCAGAGTTTACAACACAAACTATTACAAAGACTTTCGCCTCAGCAAATTCAGTTAATGAAGTTGTTGCAGGTACCTACAGCAATATTAGATGAGCGTATTAAAGAAGAAATGGAAGAAAACCCTGCATTAGAACAGGGTGAAGAAGGAATGGACGAAGAATTTGACAAAGACGAATTTGAATCAGAAAGTACAGATGATGATTTTGAAAAAGATGGTAGTGAAGATGAATATGACAATATAGATATTACAGAATATGTACATGAGGGGGATGACGATATCGGGGATTATAAATTAAAAGATGATAACTATCCTGAGTTGGATGAAAATAGGGTAATCCCTCACAAGGTGGAAACGAGTTTTATTGAAATGATGTTGCAACAGTTGGGAATGCTGAAGCTTACAGCTCATCAGCAAAAAGTGGCAGAACAGATCGTGGGCAGCCTGGATGATGATGGGTATTTAAGACGAGAAATAAGTTCAATAATTGATGATCTTGCCTTTAGGCAAAATGTAGAAACCAATGAAGAAGAGATCAGTGACCTTTTGGTAGATATACAGCAATTTGATCCACCCGGTGTGGGCGCCAGAAACTTGCAGGAATGTTTATTACTTCAATTGGAAAGAAAATTAGACCAGGGGCAGGCTGTAGAACTTGCATTGAAAGTGCTGGATAAATATTTTGATGAGTTTACCAAAAAACATTACGAAAAAATACAAAGGGGTTTAAGTATCAATGATGACCAGTTGCGGGAGGTTATCCAGCAAATCATTAAGCTTAATCCAAAACCGGGGGGTAATGTAGGTGATGAAAACAAAAACAATAATTACGTAATTCCTGATTTTTTTATAATAAACAATAACGGCAAACTGGAATTGACGCTTAACAGTAAAAATGCACCAGACCTGAGAATTAGCGAAGGTTACCGGGATATGTTGAAGGATTATGATAAAGGAAATAAGAAAGACAAACGCCAAAAAGAAGCAGTGTTCTTTATTAAACAAAAGATAGATTCGGCAAAATGGTTTATTGATGCCATTAAGCAAAGACAGAATACATTGCTCAATACCATGGAAGCAATTATGAATTACCAGCATGAATTCTTTTTAAGCGGTGATGAAACAGATATGCGCCCCATGATATTAAAGGATATTGCAGAAATGACTAACCTGGATATTTCTACCGTAAGCAGGGTGGCCAACAGCAAGTTTGTGCAAACAGAATTTGGTACTTACCGCCTTAAGTTTTTCTTTAGCGAAAGCCTGCAAACAGACAGCGGCGAAGAAGTAAGTACCAGGGAAGTAAAAAAGATCCTCACAGACCTTATAGAAGAAGAAAGTAAGAAACATCCCTACAGCGATGAAAAATTAACCGACATGCTACAGGAAAAAGGATATAATATTGCACGCAGAACAGTGGCCAAATACAGGGAACAACTAAATATTCCTGTGGCCAGGCTAAGAAAGATTCTGTAATTCTATTTACCACTTTCATATGAATACAAGTACTATCCATCCCGTCAATCATAAGCCATTAGTGATTGTTTCGCCTTTTTTAAAGTGGCCGGCGGTATTGTTGTCGTATGTTTTTCACCCGGTGTTTATACCATTGTATGCAGTGCTTTTTTTAGTGTACGTGCATCCATCTTATTTTTCGGGCTTTGCAGATACCAATAAATTTCAAACCATTTTGATTGTAATTCAGAATGCTGTTTTTTATCCGTTGTTCTGCATTGTATTATTAAAAGGGGTAGGGTTTATAGATTCTCTTTATTTGCGCACACAAAAAGACCGCATCATACCATATATAGCCAGTGGTATTTTTTTCTTCTGGGCCTTTCTGGTTTTTAAGCAACAAAATATTTACCCACGCATTTTACCTGCCTTTATGCTGGGCGTTTTTCTTTCTTCAAGCGCTGCACTTATTGCCAATATTTATTTTAAGATAAGTATGCATGCTATCGGGCTCGGAGGTTTGGTAGGATTATTTTTGGTAATTGCACATTCAAACAGCATGTTAATGACATGGCCACTTGCCGCTGTTTTGTTGATGACAGGGTTGGTTTGCACTGCCCGTTTAATACTGGGTAGTCATGATCCAAAAGATATTTATACAGGGTTGTTTATGGGAATAATATTGCAGTTTATAGCAGCCTATATTATCCTGTAAAAAATTTTCCGGAATATAAACCCTTAAGTATTTATTATTGCTCTGCACTAAATTGGCCGTGCCTGTAAAATTGATTTAATATCAACCCCATCCATCATTTTTGTTAAGTAATACACATGAAGAAGCCCCGGTCCAATATCGGGGCTCTTCGTTGTCCTGTAGTGCCTAACAAAAAAATATATATTCGTGCTATTTTTTAAATAGCGATCGTATTTAGTTTTTTAAGTAAGAAAATAATTAAACCATTAAGAAGGGGAAATTACATTGCCGGTAAGCAAAGACCGGTTCGTCTTTTTGCAGTTTCTTTTTGTTTCTTGAGGTTTTAATTTGCAACTGTAAAACAGCGTTGCAAATTATATTCTATTAAGCGAAATAGTTTAAATTTTATTGTACAACTAATCTTCATTAAATAAATATTTTTATTTGGCATATATTTTTTTAATTATGCCCGTACAACTATTACGTATAAACGCTATTAATTAGTATTTATACAATCGTAATTTTACTTTTAGTATGAAGGCTCCGGTACGCAATTACAGCACTTGCCAGCATAAGTAATGCACCCATTAAAAAGGCTGCGCCGGAAAAATGTACCGGGGCTCCGGGTTTGGTAAAATAGGCAAATAAACCTGTCATCATGGGTGGGCCGGCTATAGAAGTAAGGCTCACAAGACCTGTGAGTGCTCCCTGTAATTCTCCCTGTTCATTTGCCGGCACGCTGCTGCTCATGATAGATTGTATGGCCGGGCCTGCAATTCCTCCCAGGCAATAAGGAATTAAAAATACAAACATCATCCAGCTCTGTGATGCAAATGCAAATAAAAATAACCCTGCCGAGTATAGTAACAGGCCCGTATAAACGCTTTTTTCATTTCCCAGTTTTGGATTGATATATCTAATCAGCCCACCCTGTACGGTAGCTACTAAAATACCCACAACTCCCAGGGAAATACCAATCATTTTTTCGCTCCACCCAAATTTTTCAATTGTAAAAAAACTCCAGTTGCTTTGCACTGCATGGGCCGCCAGATAAATGAGTATAAAAGAAATGATCAATCCTCCAAGGGCCGGGTATTTACCCAGTTGTTTTAAAGATCCTATTGGATTGGCCCTTGACCAGTTAAATGGCCTCCGGTTTTCCGGCTTTAAAGATTCGGGCAAAATAAAGTATCCATAAAGAAAATTAATAAAAGTTAAGGCTGCTGCCACCATAAATGGTACCCTTGGTCCAAGGCTGCCAAGCAAACCACCAATTACCGGGCCCACTATAAATCCAAGTCCAAAGGCTGCACCAATCATTCCAAAATTCTGAGCCCTGTTTTCTTTGGTACTGATATCTGCAATATATGCAGTGGCAGTAGTGATACTGGAACCGGCTATGCCAGCCAAAGCCCTGCCTATAAATAACCAGGCCAAGCTAGGAGCAAACGAAAGAAAAAGATAATCTAATGCAAAGCCAAAAAGCGCCATTAGTAAAACAGGCCGCCGGCCATACTGATCGCTTAAGCCACCCAGTACGGGAGAGAAAAGGAATTGCATAATGGCAAAGGTAAAAGTGAGCCAGCCTCCATATGCTGCCGCCTGGCTAATGGTACCACCCGTTAGTTCTTCTATTAGTTTAGGCATAACCGGAATAATTAAACCAAGACCGGTAATATCAATCATTAATGTAATAAAAATAAAGCCGATAGCGGCTTTGCGGGGGGAGGCCATAATTAGTTTGTATAAAATGCGTGTAAAGTTGGCTTTTTTATATTAGTCCAATATAAATTTATTTTAACCAGACAATACATATTATGGTTGTAAAAATCCTACAGACAAAAATCTAACAGGTGATTTAAAGCTTTGGGGGCTTTTATTCTATGGTAATTTTTTTCAAAATGTTCATTGTCTATAATCTCTGCATGTTGCATTGTATCAGGGAGTGAAAATGATAGTGCCACGAATGTTAGAATCTAAAATACACTTGTAGGGGAAGCTGCCCGTGAGTGTTTGATTTTTAAATAAGTAAAAAGAATTGGGGGCAATAATATTGGTAACAATACTTACACTGTCATTACTCTTTATGTGATGTGGTTTGATATCGTTATTTACAAACGTAATGGAAGACCCGCTGGCTACTCTTAATACCGCAGGGCTAAATGAACCGCCTGGCTGAATAGTGATATAATTGGAAGGAAGGTTGCCGCCCACTTCAGGATAATATTCCACTTTGGTACAGGTTGCCAAAATTACTGAAATAGCCAGGATGATAACGGGTGTAAATAAATTGTTTTTCATTTTCATTTGTGCTGATTAGTCCTACAATTTAGGGAAAAAGAGCAACTACTTTGCAGCATTCAAAAAACAATTACAAACCTGCTTTCTTTGAGCCGCTTTGGGCAGCGTATAAAATTTGTAGCGGCAAATGATAATTATTTGCCCACACATCCTTAAGGCAAATACTGGCTTCGTACCTTTGGCGCATGAGGAATTACTTAGACGAATTGAATGAGCCCCAGCGTGAAGCAGTGATGCATAAAGATGGCCCCATCATGATCATTGCCGGTGCCGGCAGTGGTAAAACAAAAGTTTTAACCACCCGTATCACTCACCTTATGGCAGCACACGAGGTAGATGCATTTAATATTTTGGCACTTACTTTTACCAACAAAGCCGCTGCCGAAATGAAGGAGCGTATTGGAAAAATACTGGGCAATAGTGAAGCAAGGAACTTATATGTAGGAACTTTTCATAGTGTATTTGCAAGAATACTCAGAGGCGAAGCCGGCAAGATTGGTTATCCCAGCAATTTTACCATCTACGATACCGATGATGCCAAAAGCGTTGTAAAAACAGTGGTAAAGGAAATGGAACTGGATGAAAAACAATACAAGCCCAATATTGTATACAACAGGATATCTTCCGCAAAAAATGCCCTGGTTGGCCCGGCAGAATATATCAATGATTATACATTGCAACAGGAAGATGCCCGCAGCAACCGTCCCATGATAGGTCAGATATATGACGCATATGCCAAACGTTGTTTTAAAAACGGGGCTATGGATTTTGATGACCTGTTATTTAAAATGTACATACTCTTAAAAAACAATGCAGATTCGCTGAGTAAATTCCAGCGTAAATTCAAATACATTTTGATAGATGAGTACCAGGATACCAATCCTGCACAGTACGAGATTATAAAATTGTTGGGAGCCATGCACGAAAATGTTTGTGTGGTGGGCGATGATGCTCAGAGTATTTACAGCTTCAGGGGCGCTACTATTGCCAATATCCTGCAGTTTCAAAAAGATTATGATGATGTAAAAGTGGTGAAGCTGGAGCAAAATTATCGTAGCAGCAAAACCATCCTGAACGTAGCCAACGAAATTATCAGCAACAACAAAGACCAGATAGAAAAAAGATTGTTTACCGACAATGGCGAGGGCGAAAAAGTAAAACTCGTTCGCACCATGACGGATAACGACGAGGGGAAATATGTATCTGATACCATCAAGGAATTTAAACTTCGCAATCATTTTTTTAATAAAGACTTTGCTATTCTTTACCGCACCAATGCCCAGAGCCGCAGTTTTGAGGAATCGCTGAGGCGCATGGGTATAGCTTACCGTATTTATGGAGGTATGAGTTTTTACCAGCGCAAAGAAGTAAAAGATTTTGTGGCTTACCTGCGCATCGTTATCAATCCAAAAGATGAAGAAGCATTAAAACGCATTATCAATTATCCTATCAGGGGTATTGGTAAAACCACCATAGATAAAGCGGTGTTGTTTGCCAATGAAAATAATATCAGTATGTGGGAAGTGCTGAACAATGCTGCCCGGTTTGGGTTCAAAAGCGGCACACTGGAAAGCATCAACAACTTTGTAATAATGATCCGGATGTTTCAAAGTGAACTGGATAAAAAAAATGCATACGACCTGGCTGTGATTGTGGGCAAAAGCACCGGAATTGTAAAAGATCTTTTTAACGATAAAACCACCGAGGGCCTTGCCCGTTATGAAAACGTGCAGGAATTATTAAACTCCATTAAAGAGTTTATAGAAACTCCGATGAATGAGGAAGATGGAGAAGTGGGCGATAAGGGATTGGGCAGCTACCTGCAGCAGATTGTTTTGCTAACCGACTCAGATGATGATAAAGAAAATTCGGATGTGGTAAAACTCATGACCATTCATGCTGCCAAGGGGCTGGAGTTTCCGGTGGTATTTGTGGGTGGCCTGGAAGAAACCCTTTTCCCCAATGCCATGAGCATTAATACCCGGGAAGAACTTGAAGAAGAAAGGCGGTTGTTTTATGTGGCCATCACCAGGGCAAAATCAAATTTATTTCTCACTTATAGCAATGCCCGTTATCGTTTTGGTCAGTTGCAGCAAAACGACCCAAGCCGTTTTATAGATGAAATGCCCGAAGCAATGATAGACCGCAGTTATGCAGGCACTGTTGCAAGAAACAATGCAGGCAGTGGCTGGAACCAGGGCAGTGCTGCAGAAAGAATGCAGCGGGGTTTTGCCGGCAGCAGCGATGCAGGCCGTGCAGAAAAACAATATGGCGCCCCACCAACAAAAAAGCCGGCACTGCCTTCTTACGCAATTCCCAAACCGCAGGCATCTAAAACTGCAGAGCATACTCCCTCTGCCGATTTTGTACCCAGCGATACCAGCAACCTGCAGGCAGGGCAAAAAGTAGAGCACCAAAAATTTGGGTTTGGCGAAGTTTTAAAAATGGAAGGTGCAGCACACAATCCTATTGCCACCGTAAATTTTGAAACGAATGGCGAAAAGAAAATCATGCTGAACTACGCCAAGCTTAGGATTTTGGAGTAAACAAAGAACAATTTTTTTGTAGCAATGCTTTTTAAGTTGATATGACTGGTGTTTGCAGATTGATAGCGGCATAGGTTTATCTTTAAATACTACAAAAGTCTTTATTTCATTGCCTTCTCCACAAAAGAATAACTATACCATTAACAGTGGGCATCAGTTTTCGAAATCAGAAATTAAAACAGTCAGAGGGCTAATTTTAACCCCAAACCCAAACCATATTGGGCTTTAATTGTTATTTTTACAGTTGAATAATTAAAAGTTGACAATATGATCAAGACAGGTAATCCCGTAATAAGCATTTATACAGAAATGACACCCAACCCTGAAACAATGAAGTTTGTAGCAAACAAACTGCTTTACCCAGGCAAGAGTGTAGATTTTCCGGATGAAATAAGTGCAAAGCCATCTCCATTGGCCCAGCAATTATTCAGCTTTCCATTTATTAAAGCTGTTTTTATAGCCAGCAACTTTGTTACGCTTACTAAAACCAGCGAAACCGAAGACTGGCAGGATGTGATCCCTACCATTAAGCAGTTTTTAAAAGAATACCTGGAAGAAGGTAAAGTTGTGGTAAATGAAGAAGAGCTGAGTTTTGTAAAATCAGAAAGTAGTAATGAAGTAAATGCCGATGATGATGATGTGGTAAAACGCATAAAAGAACTCCTGGAAAATTATGTAAAACCAGCGGTAGAAATGGATGGTGGCGCTATACAATTTAAAAGCTACGAAGATGGCAGGGTAAACCTGATGTTGCAGGGAAGTTGCAGCGGTTGCCCATCCTCTATGATAACACTTAAGGCAGGTATTGAAGGTATGATGAAACGTATGATACCAGAGGTAAAGGAAGTGGTGGCAGAAGCAGAATAGTTTAGTTTGTTGATTTGTTTATAAGTTGATTAAGAAGCATCCTTTAACGGGATGCTTTTTTGTTGGCAAGGCGCCGTTAACAAAATGGCTATTGACAAGGTTCAGCAAAAAAAACCTTGAAATATTTAACACCTGCAAAATGGTATAGATCGGCAAAAAAATAATATTACTTCCTGTGCACCCATGCCCAAAAAATAAGCAATGGCTGAAGTATAATTAGTCTTATCCATAGCAACCATGCAGGAGCTGCATTACCATTTAAGCCTAATCCCTCCTGCAGCATATAAATATGTGTTGGAACAAAAGCTATCAGCATGAGCATAATGCCATAACATGCCCATCTGCGGGTAGCGTTAAATAATAATAAAATGGCCAGTACAATTTCTGCAATTCCGGCAAGGGTATTTACCAGTGCTGCATTACCAATCCATGGCGGAATAATAGTATAATAAATTTGAGGGTTTCTAAAATGATTGAGACCAGCCAGCAGGTACAATGCAGCCATTACATAAAGGCTTATCTTTTTTTTCATTAGCCCAAGCTACTTCATTTTAAGATAAAAAATGGTTTAGTTTTAATGACTTAAATTCGCTTCTTTTTTAGCATGACGATTCCTGAAATTTTAGCCACATTTATAAAGGGGATGAAAGAAACCGGCCCCATAGAATACATTGCTGTGTTTGCGGGAATCATTAGTGTATGGTATAGCCGCAAAGAAAATATACT